>MDTB01025421.1_pt1 | contig 22130 bp, 22 predicted proteins | sample 811161 | NCBI WGS metagenome assembly MDTB01 (sample SAMN05326650, study PRJNA326480) | marine metagenome | isolation source: seawater | place: Mediterranean Sea | collected 2009 | reverse complement strand
AACTGAAATTGATCCAATATGTGCACTTCAAGCAGCAATGGAAGGATTTGAAGTAAGAAGATTAGAAGATGTTTTAGATAGAGGGAATATATTTGTTACAACTACAGGAAATAAAGATATCATAACCTTAAAACATATGAAAAAAATGAAAGATCAAGCCATTGTTTGTAACATTGGACATTTTGATAATGAAATTCAAGTTGAAGCCTTAAATAAATCAAATGCCAAAAGAGATCAAATAAAACCACAGCTTGATAGGTATACTTTTAAAAATGGTAAGCAAATATTCTTATTGGCTGAAGGAAGATTAGTTAATTTAGGTTGTGCTACTGGACATGCCAGCTTTGTTATGTCAACTTCGTTTTCAAATCAAGTGCTAGCACAGGTATTTCTAGCTAAAAATAAACCTGCAACTGGCATTTATGATTTACCAAGAAAGTTAGATGAAGAGGTTGCAAGAATACATCTAAAACATTTAGATGCTGACTTAACAAAACTTTCAAAAGATCAAGCAAGATACATCGGTGTAAGTGTTGATGGCCCATTTAAAAAAGAAGAATATAGATATTAGTAATATTTTTATAGAATTATTTTTTTGAATTTTTCTGATATAATATCAATGTCAAAATTCTTTTCAGCATAATTTCTTGCATTGTCTGCTATGTATTGATAACTACTAAAGTCTTGATAAATTGATTGAACCATCTCATTTAATTCTTTATTAGAATCAACAGAAAAGCCGCATTTATGATTAGTTACTATTCGTGCTGATAAATTACTACTAGAAACATAAACAAGAGGTATGCGTCCAGAACATAAAATTGATAATAATTTAGATGGAACTGAAAACTGACCTGCGCTCTTTTCGAGCATTACTAAACTAATATCAGCAGTTGCTAAAACCTCAGGAAATATATCAAAATCTTGAAAAGGTAGAAAAATTATATTTTTAAGATTGCCTTTTTTTGATTGACTCTTCAAATATTCGATGGCTGGTCCCTCTGAAATCATAACTATCTTGGCATTAATCTTATTATTAATTAGAAATTTTGATAAATCAATAATTACGTCTGGATTATGCTTAAATCCTAAAGTACCAGAATATAAAATATTGAAACTTTCATCAAGATTATTTTGAATAGAAAATGGGTTTATTTTTTTCTTTTGAGGTATGTCTTTTAAAGGTGCCCAGTTCGGAATGCAAGTTATATTGTTTTTATTAACACCGTTTTCGATTAATATTTTATCAAAGTCATTTGAAATAGTGATTATGTGATCTGAATGTCGCAATATGAAAAACTCAAGTTTAAAAAAAACCGTTGAAACTATTTTTTGGAAAAAATTTTTTTGTTTTTTTAAAATTTCTTTAGCTGCAATGCTTATAATATCCTGTAGCCAAAAAATAAATTTTATTTTTAAAACTTTGCACAATAAATAAATGAAAAACTGTGGAATTAGTGGACAATTTGAAGAGATAATAGAATTGGGTCTTATTTTGATGATTTGATAACAAACTAAAAAAGAGTAAAAGATTTCATCAAAAAATCTAATATAAAAATTTTTTGAAAAATTTTTATTTACCTGAATAATGTTTAAATCTTTTTTTTTCTTAAAAGAAGATTTTGGACCAAGCTGCTTTGCATTATATAGATGATAAATGTCTAAATTTTCAAATAAGCTTAGATTTTCAGATAATTCGTATTGAAAGGGATGACCAGGAAAATCAAATACTATTATTTTTGATTTATTAATCACTACTATTTAGCTGCGATTCTATCCACCTAAAAGTATGTTCCATACCCTTTGATAATGGATAGTTTGGCTCCCAACCAATATTATCTCTAAATAATTTATTATCTGAATTTCTTCCTCTTACACCCATTGGAACTTCATGCCCATATTTTGCCTTGAAAGCTTCTCCTTCCAAATTATTTATAGTAATATTTTTTTCTGATAAATCTATAGCTATTTGCGCTAATTGATTGATTGAAACCATTTCCTCAGAACCAATATTGATTGGTTCTGTAAAGTTAGATTCCATTAGTTTTTGTACAGCTTCGATGCATTCATCTATATATAAAAAAGATCTTGTTTGAAGTCCATCTCCCCAAACCTCTAAACTATCGCCGTCCTGACATTTTGCTGCTTTTCTACACATAGCTGCAGGTGCTTTCTCTTTTCCGCCATCCCAAGTTCCTTCAGGACCAAAAATATTATGAAACCTCCCAATTCTGACGTTTAAACCATAATTTCTTTCAAAGGCTTTAAATAATCTTTCACTAAAAAGCTTTTCCCAGCCATATTCGCTATCTGGTTGAGCAGGGTAAGCACTATCTTCTGAACACTTAGGATTATCTGGATCTGTTTGATTATATGCTGGATACATACATGCAGAAGAAGAATAGAATATTTTTTTTACTCCTTTTTTTACAGACTCGTGGGCTGTATTTAAATTTATTAAAGCTGAATTATGCATTACATTAGCATCATTATCGCCAATAAAAATATAACCTGCTCCTCCCATATCGGCTGCAAATTGATAGAGTAAATCCACATCTTTATCAATAACATTCTCTACAACAATTGGATCACGTAAGTCCCCAATAACAAAATCGTCAGCTTCAGTCTTTGTAAATTCTGTATGTTTTAAATCAACGCCTCTAACCCAATAACCCTCAGATTTTAAACGTTTCACCATATGGCTTCCAATAAAGCCACCCGCACCCATAACAACTGCTTTTTTCATTAAATATCCTTTGTAGTTAATTAGTCTTTGATTTTAATATTTAATTCTATAAAAAAAAATATTTTTTAATAGGATTAATATCATAAATTTCTTTGTGAAATATAATGATGAACACATCAACTCAATTAAAAATATTATTGATAATGAATTGATATCTCAAATAAGCGAAATAATTTTAGATTCAATTAAAAAAAATAATAAAATTTTAATTTGTGGCAACGGCGGTAGCGCATCAGATAGTAATCATATTTCAGCTGAGTTTGTTGGAAAGTTTGAGAAAGAAAGAAGTCCTATAAATGCACTCTCACTATCCTCAAATATTGCTCTTATAACTGCAATTGGAAATGATTTTGGTTTTGAATATGTCTTTTCAAGACAAGTAGAAGCTGTTGGTAATAGTGGTGACGTACTGATTGCAATTTCTACCTCCGGAAAAAGTGAAAATATTATTAAAGCCATAAATGCAGCTTTAAAATTAAATCTAAAAGTAATTTTCATAACTGGAAAAGAATCGTTTCATACTTTTAATAATGATAATCTGCATAGAATTTCAATTGATTCAGAGAATACAGCAACCATTCAGGAAGCATATATGTTCCTCCTACACAATGTTGTAAGATATATTGAAAATAAATTAGATGATTAGATTACTTTTAAGAAAAATTAATGCATTAATTAATATTTATTTTTGGAAGAAATTTCATTCAAGCTCTAATAAGTCAATCATAATCAATTCAATACCCAAGAGTGGGACACACCTAGCAGACCAATTTTTCAAAAATATTGACGAAGTAAAGGATTTCTCATTTTTCATAGCGCAAGCTCCGACAAGACCACACAGATTAAGAAGTGAAAATAAAATTATAGAACTTATTTCAAGAATTAAGCCGGGTGAAATTGTGAGGGGGCACTTTCATTATTCAAAAAAAATTGAAGAACTTTTAATACAAAAAGAAATATTAATGATTTTCGTATATCGCGATCCAAGAGATGTAATAATTTCAGAAGCTAACTATTTGTATGATATGAATAAATTTCATTCATTACATAAATATTTCCGACATAAACATGTTTTAAAAGATAGAATTAAATTATCAATTAAAGGAATAAATTCAATCAAATTTGGATATAAAAATGTAGGTGAACGTTTAAAACCTTATATAGGTTGGAAAATAAATAAATCTGACCATATCTTTTCGATGAATTATGAATCCATGAGAAATAGTCTTGATTTATGTATAGAGCAATTATATTTGTTTTTTAAAAAAAATAATTTTTTTGAAAAGGAAATTTCTCTACAAAATTTCTCTACCAAAGTGAATCAATCAATAGATCCTAAAAAATCTCACACCTTTAGAAAAGGGAAAGATGGTGGATGGAAAAATCAATTTGACTTAGAAATAATAAATCTTTATAAAGATTATGAAGATGGAATTACAGAAAATTTAGGATATGAAATGCCAAGTTTTGATTTAGATAATAAAAATTTGAAAATAGATAAATGATAAAGTATTATTAATGGTAGATAAAGCATTAACTTTTTTTTTAAGATTTTTAGCAACTTTTTTACAATTTTTTATTATAGCCATACTATCAAATAAAAGTGATGCTGATATATTTGGATTCTACTTTTTGTCTACTGCAATTTTTCAAATTATTTCATATTTTTTAACGTTTGGTTTTGAAAGAATAGCATTTATCAATATTTCAAAATATGAAGGTTCAAGTCTAATTGACATTTTTAGTAAAACATATTTACTATATTTAAAAACTTTAAAAAAACATTTTTATATCTTTATAATTGCCCTCTTAATAAACATATACTTTTTAGATGTTAGTATTATTCTAAATTTAATTTTTCTTTTAAGTTGTTTTGTATTTTCACTAAACCAAATCAATAGTCAATCAATTTTAGGGTCAAATTCACCAAACTTCGGAGTTTTTTTTGGAAGGGTTTTTTATCTTGCAATATTGTCAATTATTTTTTTATTAATTAATATTTTTGAAATACAGTTTTCATATGCGCTTATAATCCTCGGCTTGTTTCTATCTTCAATTATTTCGCTAATTTTATCTTTCATTTTTATTATTCAAAAATTTTCTCATTCAAATGTTGAAAAAAATGATTTGCAAATAAATTTTTCATTTGACCAGTATAAAATTCAATTATTAAATATTACTTTTCAAAGACTACCAATACTTTTATTGAACATCTTTTTTAATGATAAACTTTTAATAGCAGTTTTTAGTCTTATCCATTCATTTGTAACAATAAGAGGAACAATACTTGATATTCTTACTGCTCAATATGGGCCAACTTTTATCAAAATGTATTCAAATATGATTAATAAAAAAGAAATAATAAGATTTTTTAGAAGAATACAATTTAACTCATTTGTGATAAATACTATTTATGTAATTTTCGTAATACTTTTTGGAAATCAAATTTTAAGTTTTTTTAGTAATGAATTTGTAAGCTTCAATAATTTGCTATCAATATATGTTTTCGGTAATATTATTTTATCAATATTTGGCTTATCAATTTTTCTCGATTCCATTGTAAACGTAAAAAATAGTTCTCATATAAGATTTATTTTTATAGCTATATCAACGTTGTTAATTGTAAGTACTGTTCTTGTAAATGAGTTTCAAATTTACGGACTTGTAATAGCAATTTTTTTATCATGGTTATTATTAAATGTTTTATCTTACAAAAATATTTTAAAGGAGTTAAAATAGCTTATGAATTATTTGTCAAATTTAATGTTATCTATAATTTTTATTATAATATTTTCACCAATAATAATTTTTATATCTTTACTAATTCTCATCTTAGATGGTTATCCTATAATTTTTAAACAAAATCGTATAGGCAAGGATGGTAAAATTTTTAAGATGTTTAAATTTAGATCTATGAAAAAAAATGCTGAAGAAATACTTAAAAATGATAAAAAGCTATATAAACTTTATCTTGAAAATGATTTTAAGATTCCTGAAGAAATTGATACGAGATATATCAGCATAGGATCTTTTATAAGAAAAACTAGCATTGACGAAATACCTCAATTTTTTAATGTTATGGCTGGAGATATGAATATCGTCGGACCACGACCTATTGTAAAAAAAGAATTACAAAAATATGGTAAACTTAAAAAGTATTACTTAGCTGTTAAACCTGGTATTACAGGCCTTTGGCAAGTTTCTGGAAGATCAAATATTTCTTATAAAGAAAGAAGGGAAATTGATAAAAATTATGTTAAGTCGCGTTCTATTTTTTTAGATTTGAAAATTATCCTCAAAACTCCACTAAAGGTAATAAAAAGAGATGGTGCTTTTTAATCTTTAATAGTTTTAGGGCCCATAGCTCAATTGGTTAGAGCAACGGACTCATAATCCGCAGGTTCGGGGTTCAAGTCCCTGTGGGCCCACAAATATGAGAAGTCATTCGTATATATCAAACACAAAAAATAATGATATTTTTATCAACATTAATGGAGAGCTTTTTACTAGAAGTGATGCTAAAATCTCTGTTTTTGATAGTGGTTTTTTGCTTGGTGATGGTGTTTGGGAAGGTATTCGTTTGCACAATTCAAAATTAGTTTTTATCGAAGAACATTTAGATAGACTATTTTTTAGCGCACACGGCATTTCAATGGACATAAGCTATACCAAAAAAGAAATTATTGATGAAATATATAAGGTTTTAGATAAAAATAAAATGACAAATGATATACATATTCGTTTAGTTATATCAAGAGGTGATAAGATTACCCCATATCAAAATCCTAATGCTAATGTAGGGCCTAATAATTTAGTAATTATACCGGAATACAAGAAAACAAACCCTGATATATATCTTAAAGGGGTATCAATTGGCGGAGTTCCTAATATTAGGCCTAATGAGACTATACTCAGCCCGAACTATAATACTTTGAGTAAATTAAATTGTATTTTAGCTAGCATAGAAGCAAACAAGCTGGGATATGATGAAGGTATAATGAAAGATATGAATGGCAACATTAGTACATGTAACTCCACTAACCTGTTCTTTATTAAAAAAAATAAAGTTTTAACTTCTACAGGAGAATATTGTTTAAACGGGATTACTCGATCAAAAGCTATAAAGGTTTGTAAAGAAAATAATATCGATTGTGCTGAAATTAATTTTACATTTGAAGATATTAAAGACTGTAGCGAAGCTTTTGTGACTGGAACATTTGCTGGAATTATCCCTGTTAGTAGGTTAGAAAATAGAGAATTAAAATCAACTAATGTAGATTCAATAGTAAATAAAATTAGAACTTTATATGATAATGAAATTAAAAATTATATAGACTAAAATGAAAATAGCTTGTTGGTCAGGCCCAAGGAATATATCTACTGCAATAATGCGCTCATGGTCTTCAAGACTTGATACATTTGTCTCTGATGAACCTTTGTACGCTTATTATTTAAAAGAAACAGGATTTAATCATCCAATGCACAATGATATTATCAATACTTACCCTACAAATTATAATCTTATAGTCAAAAGTCTGACTTCAACTATTCCTGAAGGGAAAAAAATATGGTATCAAAAACATATGGCGCATCATCTTTTATCGCTAAACAACATGTCATGGATAAAAAATTTTCATAATTGTATTTTAATTCGTCATCCAAAACATGTAATAAATTCTTATATTAAAAAAAATCAATTATTAACAGTTTTTGATTTAGGCTATCCACAACAATTATCAATTATAGAATTTTTGAAAAAAGAAAAATTGAAATTTTTTATAATCGATTCTGATGATTTTTTAAAAAACCCTGAAAAAGAAATTAATGATTGGTGTAATTTTTTAAAAATAGACTTTGAAAAAAGCATGCTCAAGTGGGCAAAAGGTCCTCATATCAATGATGGTATCTGGGGAAAACATTGGTATAATAGTATAAATAATTCAACTAAATTTTATAAAATTAAAAAAAACTTATCCCAAGATTATAAAGAGTACCAGACAATATATAATGATGCAAAAAAGATATATAAAAAAATATATAATATCAGATGATAATTATGTATTATAACATTAAAATTTCGGAGAGGTAATAATGAGTAATGTAGTTTGGCACAACACAACAATTAAAAATTCTGATAGAATTCAGCAATTAAATCAAAAACCTTTTTTGTTATGGTTTACTGGGCTTTCTGCAAGCGGCAAATCCACTATAGCTAATATTGTTGAGCAAATTTTATTCAGAATGAACTACAAAACTTATCTTCTTGACGGCGATAATGTAAGACATGGATTAAATAAAGATTTGGGCTTTGATGAACATAGTCGTGTGGAAAATATTCGTCGAATTGGTGAAGTATCAAAGCTTTTTTTGGATTCAGGAACTATAGTTCTCACAGCTTTTATTTCCCCATTTAAATCCGATCGTCAATTGGTCAGAAAATTATTTGAAGAAGGGGAATTTTTAGAAGTTTTCATTGATAGTCCCATAGACATCTGTGAAAAAAGAGATCCAAAAGGTATGTATGCAAAAGCGCGTAATGGCGAAATAAAAAATTTTACTGGAATAAGTTCGCCTTATGAATCTCCAAAAAATGCAGAAATACATGTCATTAATAATGATATTTCTCCTGATAAAGCTGCAGAGCAAATATTATTTTATTTGATAGATAATAAATATATAAACAAAAATAATTAGGAGAAAAAATGAAATATTCAATGTTTGTTGGTCGTTGGCAACCTCTTCACAAAGGACATCTTTGGTTGATTAACGAAAGATTAAAAGAAGGTAAAAACGTTTGGCTTGCCATAAGAGATGTTAAGCCAGATGAAAATAATCCCTGGACGGCAAAACAGATTGAAAAAATGGTTCATGAAGGTGAACTAAAAGATTTAATAGCTGATGGAAGAGTAATTACTTCTATTATTCCTGATATTGAATCCGTCAATTATGGAAGAGGTGTAGGTTATGAAATCATTGAACACATACCGCCAAACGAAATTGGTGAAATATCTGCAACTTCTATTAGAAAGCAAATGAGAAAAGAGGGCAAGCTTTAAAAATTCTTTTGTAAACTTAATTAATGAACTTTCTTTTAAGACTTTGGAATCAACCTAGTTGGATAAAGTGGCTTACTTATTTAGCTATTGTATACATTTTATTTTTAATTAAAGAAGCTTTTGCTATCGTATTATGGTTCCTTTTTTGTATTATTTTATACTATATCATTTTCGCAAACAATGTATTTAAAACAAGAACTTATTATGAAAAAAATAATTTTTAGTTTATTACTATTTACTTTGCTGGTAAGTCAAGAAAATAGGCCTCATGGAAGCCAATATAATCTACCAGAACTAACTCCAAATAATTTCTTAATCGGTAATTTAAACGAGAACCGTACATCATATAGAGTATCATATTATGATATAAACATTGATTTTGATATTGAAAATAAAACATTAAATGGATTTGTAACAATTAAAGCAGAGAGCATAAGAGATTTAAATAAATTACAAATTGATTTAGCAGAAAATTTAAATATTAGAAAGATAACTCAAAAAAATCAGAAATTATCCTTTTCAAGAGATTTTGATGCTGTATTAATTGATTTTTTATCAACAATTAAAAAAGGTAGTATTTTTGAATTTACTATTTTTTATGATGGAATTCCACAGGGTGCTGATAATCCTCCTTGGTCTGGAGGGTTTACATGGTCAAAAGACAAAGATGGTCGTGATTGGATTGCAGTTTCTTGCGAAGGAGAAGGTGCAAGAATATGGTGGCCTAACAAAGATCATATTACTGCTGAAGGAGACAGTGTAAGAATGGCTTATACAGTTCCTTCAAATTTATTTGCAGTTGGAAATGGTAAATTAAGAAGTATTAAAGAACATGGCGACAAAACTACGTTCGAATGGTTTGTCAGTAATCCTATAAACAATTACAATATATCAGTTCAAATAGGAAATTATGTAGCAGTGCAAGATACTTTTTTAAAAAATGACAAAACACATTTTATGAATCACTATGTTTTAGACTATAATGCTGAATTAGCCTCAAATTACTTTCCTCAATCAAAAGAAATAATAAGATTTTATGAAAAATACTTTGGTGATTATCAATGGTATGATGATGGATATAAGCTTATTGAAGTTCCATACCTAGGAATGGAACATCAATCAGCAGTAACATATGGTAATGGATTTAGTATTTACAATGGTGTAAGGAGTAAAAGTTGGCCAATGTATGGAGTTATTGATCCTCTAATAATTCATGAAACTGGCCATGAATGGTTTGGAAATAGTGTTACTGCATCAGATCCAACTCATATATGGATTCATGAAGGATTACAGGTTTATTCAGAGTCTATTTATTTTGAAGATAAATTTAGAAGTTATGAAGTGGGTGTTCACTATTTAAATTCAATTAAAGATCGTATTGTTAATGAAATACCTATTGTTGGTAATGAAAATGAAAATCATTGGGCACTCCATGGAGATACTTATATGAAAGGTGCTTGGGTTATGCATACTTTAAGAAGTGTAATTGATAACGATAAAATTTGGTTTGAGATTCTAAAAGAGTTTATGGAAGAGAATGCTAAAAGTTTTGTTGATACAAATGATTTTTTCAAAAAAGTTTACCAAAAAACAAATATTGATTTTTCATATTTTTCTGAACAATACTTTTACACACCAAATCAGCCTATATTAGAATTTTATCAGACTGATAAAGAATTTTTTTATAGATGGAATAACGTAAATAAAAATTTTATTATGCCAATAGATTTACTTGTTAATGGAAGTGAAATAAGAATTTATCCATCAAATAAATTTAAATCATTTAAAGCGAAAAAATATTCACAAATTGAAGTAATGGATTGGAAATTTTATGTGAAACCAATAAAGTATAATTCGAAATAAATATGATTTAATGAATACCATATCTCAAAATAAAAATTTATTACAAAACTTTCTAAAAATATTTTTTCTAATTTGTTTTTTACCAATTTTTATAAATATTGAATCATTCACTTTCTTGACGGAAAAACAACTTATAGGAGATAGAATACTTTCAATTAATGTTTTGATAATCCCTCTATTTATAATATTACAATACATTGCAATTCAAAAGACTCATAAAATAGAATTGAATTATAGTCCATTTGCAATTATTTGTTTTAGCACTATTATCACATTTATTTTTTTCATGTTTTTTAAATACCAGCTTAATGTTCCCACATCAACATTTTTTATATTTTTTCAGACAATTCTTCCCATACTATTTATTTCAATCTTTTATCAAACTTATAACTATACGTATAGTGAAAATGAATCATTAATTTTTTTAAAAAATAAAGAAGAAATTTTAAAATATTTTGCTTTTTCGATTACATTTACAGCTGCCATATTATTTATCACTAAAATTTTTTATAGTACTGGCTTTCAGCTTGGAAATGATAGTTTTCTTGGAACACAATTTGGGCCTTTTTTTAATTTTAAAGGAAAAAGATTTTTTCCAATTTTGATTGCCAACGCATCTATAATATTAATTTATCTTTTCTTAAAGGATAGAAGTAAATGGATTTATTTTTTTGCGGGTATTTTTTTACTTATTTGTGTTTTTAATGCCTGGTCTAGAACGGCTTTAATTACTGCTATGATAGGTATATTTACATTAATATTTGCATTTTTTAAAGATAAAGGGGAAAAAATAGAATCATCTAGTTTGATATCTTTTTTATTAATTATTTTTCCACTAGTATTATTATTATTTTATATTTTATATATCAATTTAATGTCATTAAATGTAGATGTTGGAAGTGCTAATTCTTTTATCAGGCTTTTTTATGGATTATTTTCAAGTCAATCACTTACTACTGTATCTGATGAATCTATTAGATTGGCTCGAATGACTGAAGGATTACAACTAGTATTATCTAATCCATTAGGTCTAGGGTTTGAACAATCAAATCAGGATTCTGCAATGAATTATTCTTACTATATAAATTTAAATACTAAAAATTTTGTTTCTGAAAATGGTTATATTGATTTTGCCCTAAAAACTGGATGGATAGGAATAGGTATTCTTCTAAATAGTTTATATAAAATTCATTATTTTTTTAAAACACACAATCATAAGGAATTAACATTATTGAAGTCTTTATTTTATGCAAATGTTATTTCATCAATATTTCTTCTTCATATATTAACGGAACCATATTCTTCTTTTTTAATATGGTTTATATTAGTTTCATGCTATTTTTTACTAAATTTTAAATATGACTAATATATTAATTGTATGTATGGGCAATGTATGCAGAAGTCCAGCAGCTAAAATAATTTTAAATCATTTAAATAATTTAAATTACAAACATGAAATGAACTTTGACTCTGCTGGGATTTTAAATATGCCAGGTAAACCTATGGATAAGAGATCTATAAAATTTCTTAATGAAAATGGTATAAAAAACTTTTTTCATTCTTCAAGCGCTTTAAATGAAAAAAAAGCATCTTGGGCAGATTTAATTTATTTTTTTGATTTTGAAATTTATGATCACTTAATTCAGAAATTTCCAAAACATAAAAATAAGTTCCAACTTTTTGGGAAAAATTATAATGGATTAATTATTAATGACCCAATAAACGTGAGTAAAAAGGATTATGCTTTTATAATGAGAAATGTTTATACTAGTGCTCAATTAAATCTTAAAAGTTTTAATAAATGAACAACAACTTATACTTTATTATTGATAATATCGTAAGATATAAAAAGTCCTTTACTTATATTTTTGGCATAGGTCTTCTTTTACTATTTGTGTTTTTGTTATATACACCAAAAGAGTATTTAGCTGAAACGAAAATACAACTACTTGATAGCGATTCAACTACTTCTATGTTATCATCTCAAATTTCTGAAATGACAGGTCTTGGCTCTCTTGTTGGTGTGAATGCAACCTCAGCTGTTGGTGCAGAAATTACTATTTTTAAGTCACGAGAAGTTTTAAGTAAAGTAATAAATGAAAACCAGGAGAATATCACTTTTGTCAACAAAAACTTATTTAAAAGATTTTTTTCTAAGACCCAATTTGTTGATAAATCTTTTAAAATGCAGGCAGAAATTAATAAAATTATTCATCCTAAATCTTTAATTAATGATTTACAGTTTACAATAATCAAAACAGACAAAAGTTTATTTGATATTTATGCTAATAATGAAATTATTTATAAAAACGCACAATTTAACAATGATATTGTTTTAGAAAATTATGGCGTAACTATTAATATTGCAAAAATAATGGGTAAAATTAATGATAGGTTTATTTTGACTATTCAAGACTACCAGTTTTATGTTGACTATTTAAACGAGAATATAATTATCAGAAGTATTAATGAAGGCCTATATCCAACTGGTATATTTAGCGTACGTTTTTTCGGAGTAGACAAAGACAATATTGTTAGAACATTAGAGCTGATGAATAAGTTTTATATAGAACAAAATATTCAGAGAGTTAATAGAGAGATATCAAAAAGTATTGAATTTGTAAGCGCTCAGATACCTATTTTGAATGCAAATTTTCAAGATTCGCAAAATAAGCTATCTGATTTTCAAAAAAGTAATAATTCAATAGATCTTACATTTGAAATGCAAAGTAAAATTCAAGAACTTTTAACAATCGATGAAGCTATTTATAATCTTAAAACAGAGCTAGCAAAAGCTGAACTTTCATATGGTATTAAATCAAAAAGTGTTTTGGCCATTAAATCACAAATTAAAGAACTAAATTTATCCAGAGATCTACTTTCGATTCAAATAAATAATTTACCTGATATTCAAAAAGAATATGTTAATCTTATCCGATCAGTAGAATTAAATAATTTACTAGTAACAAATTTTACTACTAAAAAAGCTGAGTTAGAGCTGATTAAAGCTGGAGCTTTAGGGAATGCAAGAATTCTAGATTCGCCATTTATTTACCCAGAACATACTTATCCAAATACAATTCAATCAATTATAGGTTATTTACTTTTAAGTATTACTTTTTTTGGACTTATAGTTTTTTACAATTATTCTATTAAAGGAACGATTAACTCCCCTTCTACTTTAGCAGAATTTCTTGAAATGAAAAATTTAGAGACTAATATCATTGGGGTTATACCAAAACTTCTTGATCCTATGATAAATGAGAGACCTAACATTGTAAGCTTATATAATGATTCAAGCTTAATAGACTTTAAAGAGATCATGGATGGTATAAGACAAAATATTATTTTTGACCAGGGAGAAAATTCTAGTCCTTTCAAAATCGCTATTATGGGAGGAAATCCTGAGATTGGTAAATCTTTCTTTACAAGTTTAGTAGCAATGTCATTATCGGAAGTTGGGAAAACCCTTATTGTCGATTTTGACTTAAAAAAAGGTGTTCTTCATAAAAATTTTGATAAAAAAAATGATAATGGCATACTTGATGCTTTAGCAAGCGACTCTAATTTAAGTCCTATAAAAGTTTCAAATAGTTTGGACATATTAACTAGAGGTAAAATAAGGAAAAATCAAATTATTAAAGTTGCAAATAGAAGAGAACAATTTATTAATCAACTAGAAAAAATTCAAAAAAATTATGATTACATTATATTTGATACATCGCCCGTTTTAATTACAAATGATATGCTACCTTTTTTAAATTATTTTAACAAAAGATTACTTGTTATTAACGAATCTATTAGTTCAAAGAATGATTTATTAGCTACTTATGAAAAATTAGATAAGTTGGGCACTGATATTAATGGGATTTTATACAATTATCATGAGGATAAAACAAATATTGGTTACTATAGTTATTCATATAAATATGGTAGTAATTATAATTATTCCTATAATTATTACAGCTATAAATATGGATTAAGTGAGGATGATAATGAATAAAATTTTATCTAAAGTATTTTTGTTTCTCAATATAACGATTCTAGTTAGCTGTGCTTCTATAGGACCTGGAATGGACATTTCGAAAAGTAAGAAAATAAAGGTAGATGGATACAAAAATAGTATTCAAGTTGAAACAATAAATATGGATCTAATTAAAAATCTATCAAGTAAAAATGATAGCAAACCTATTCAATTTCAGAATTTAATGTCAAGCAATAATGAATATTATATTGGAGTATCAGATATTCTATCAGTTGCTTTATGGGGAGTTGATGAGTTTTCTGTGCCTGCAAATTCTAATAATAATCCATATGTTGAACGACAAGTCAGATCGAATGGAACTATATTTTTTCCTTATGTTGGAGTAGTCAAAGTGGCTGGTTTAACAGTTCAAGAGGCAAGAGAAATGATTAGCAAAAAACTAGATGATGGTATTTTTGTTGACTCCCAAATTGATATAGGAATTGCCAAATATAATTCACAAAAACTTACTCTTATTGGTGAATTTAAAAATCCACAAGTAATATTTTTGAATTCAAATCCTTTAAGTTTATTTGAAGCAATGAGTATGGGGGGTTCAAATCAAAATGCAGATTTAACAAGTGTTAAGTTGATTAGAGGTAAAAATATATATGAGTTTGACTTCCAGTATGAATCAAGTCAATCAACACTTCTACATGAAATTTATTTGAAAGATAAAGATATCATTAAAATCCCAAATAATTCTGAATCTAGAATTTATGTAGTTGGTGAATCTTTAAGGCCAAAAGAAATAATATTAAATAAAAGTTATATGTCTTTATCTCAAGCTATAGCTTCCGCTGGCGGTCTTAATAATTCTAGAGCAAATGCTAGTAAAGTATTTATTTTTAGAAGTGCAGAAAATTCTGATGAGGAACCAAGAATTTTTTATATCAATTTAAAATCAGCTGCCAATCTACTGCTTGCATCAAATTTTAAACTATATAAACAAGATATTGTTTTCATTGGTACATCAAATATTTCAAAGTGGAATTCTGTGATTGCTCAAATATTTCCATTTGCCTCTTTACTTAACGCAGTAGATAATTTTTCTTCTAACCAAAATTAAGAACAATTTTTTTATCAATTTCTTTAATATCAACTTTAGCTGTACCTGCTTTTGAAACAGATAATGATGCAATATAATTTGCAAACTTTGATGAAAATTCAATATCTAGTGTTTGATAGTATGCCAAAGCAAGAGCAGATACTGTTGTATCTCCCGCTCCTGTAACGTCAGGAGTTTTCACTTTATGCGCTGGAATAATTTTAGAAAAATTATTTCTTCCAACAACCACCATTCCTTTATCACCTTTTTTAGCAATAATATAATGAAAATCAAATTTGCTAATTAAATTATGGCATACTTTAATAATAGATTTATCGTTAGATAAATTATGATTTGATACTTTCTTTAGCTCATCTAAGTTTGGAGTAATTATTGTTGCTCCTTTGTAAAATGCAAAAGATTCTTTCTTTGGATCTACAATGACCATTTTGTAATCTGACATTTTAAACCATTCTCCATTTATCACTCCTTTATTATAGTCAGAAAGGATTACCAGATCATAGTTTTTACTAATTTTTGAGCTTGGTTTCCAATGAAAAATTTCTTCAGTATCTACTCTAACAATTTGTTCTTCATTGGAAAAAATTCGTTCTTTTAATGTAGTTTTGTAATTTTTGATAATCTCAATGCCATCCGTATTTATCCCTTGATTATCTAATTTATTTACTAATTTTTTTCCCCAAATATCGTCTCCAACACATCCTACACAATTAACTTTAGCACCTAATGCGCTTAAGTTCATTGCCACATTTGCAGAACCTCCTGGGATGGATTCTAATTTTTCTGTCAAGACAACAGGAATGGGAGCTTCTGGAGAATTTCTATTTGAAAAACCAAATACATAATGGTCTATCATGAAATCACCAATTAGTAATACATTAATATTTTTGAAATCTAAATTCAAATTGCTTTACCCTGATTTACTATTGCTGTCTGTTTTGCCTTTAAATCTTCATCATCAATTAAATAATTTTTTTCAATGATGGATAAACTATCATTTAGAGTATAAACTAATGGAATGCCTGTTGGTATATTAACTGATATTATTTGTTCATCATTTAATTTATCTAATGTTTTTATAATTGCTCTGAGCGAATTACTATGTGCCACAATTAAATAATTTGTTTCAAGAAATTTTTTTTCATTAAAAAAACTATTCCAAAATGGTCTTAATCTTTCAATAACATCTTTTAAACTTTCACCGTCCGGCAAATCTGCACCGATTTTATTAAACTTATTATTGAATCTTGGATGTCTTTGGTCATCAAATGACAACTTTGGCGGTGGAATGCTATAACTTCTTCTCCAGAGCTTTACCTGTTCTTCACCATACTCTTTTGCAATATCTGATTTATTAAAACCTTGTAAATCTCCATAATGTCTTTCGTTTAAGCGCCAATCTTGTTTTATATTGCTTAAAGGAAAATTAATAATATTTGCAACAATTTCAGCTGTATGTATTGAACGGGCTAATAATGAAGTGTGAATAGAGTCTATTTTGATTTTTTCAGATAAAATTTTTCTTGCTGCTAAACCGGCCTCTTCAATACCTTTTTTTGTCAATTTAACATCTGTCCAACCAGTGAACTTATTTGATAAATTCCATTCACTTTCTCCATGTCTAAGTAAAATAAGTTTTTTCACCAATACTATTTATTGATTAACCATCTATCATTTTTTAATGACCATGCTACTACAGCTTCAAGTCTTTTAAATGCAGACTGAGGCTCCCAGCCCATTTTACTCATTTTACTTCCATCAAGAGAATAACGTAAATCATGTCCAGGCCTAGATGAATGAAAGTCAACCATTTCATATTTAAGGTTTTTATTTTGAACTTTGGCAATGAATTCTGCAAGCTCAAGATTGTTGATTTCGTCCTTACCTACAATATTAAATTTTTGACACTTGATAGAACTATCATCAGATTTTATTTCCTTAATGTTAAACTTAAATAAAAACAAAACTGCTTCTGCAACATCTTCAGCGTGGATGTAATGTCTTGATCCAGGAATGTTTTTTTCCTTATCAGAATGCACTGATACAAGTTCATTATCTCTCACTTTCTGTATAACCATAGGTATGTACTTTTCGCAATTTTGTCTTTCACCAAAAACATTCATTGTGTGCGTAATAATTGCAGGTAATTTATATGTGTTTTCAAAGGCAACTACCAGCTCTTCAGCTCCTGCTTTTGATGCTGAGTATGGATTTGTTGAATTATATCTATCATTTTCTTTAAAAAAAACACCTTCAGCAGCAGGGCCAAAAATTTCATCTGTGCTAAAATATAAAAATCTTTCCAAATGATTTTGCTTTCTAGCAAAATCTAATATATTTGCTGTTCCCACAACATTATCCATTACAAATTGTAGTGGATATGATATTGATCTGTCTACATGGGAACCTGCTGCAAGGTGTGCAATGTAGTCTATTTTACCAATGCTAGAAGTAATTTCAGGGTTTAATTCAGCTTTTAAATCATGATGAATAATTTTAATTCTTTTTTTATCACTATTTCCATACTTAGATACTACTTCATTTAACCTATTTAAATTTCCGCTAAAGTCTAACCTATCGATAGAAATTATTTCCCAATCTGTTGAGCTTAAAATTTTATCGATTAAATGATGAGCAATAAATCCTGCCCCGCCAGTTATTAATATTTTTTTATTCATCTTTAATTTTTAATTGTCTTTTATACTTTGGGACCCAATCTTCAATCTCTATGGTAGGCTCCCAACCTAATAATTCTTTTGCTTTAGTATTATCTGCTAGAGTCTCTCTAGGCTCAATCACTGGATCAACAAACACCTTTGGCCCTCCTATCATATTAGCAATATCATTCACAGATCTATTATCAGAATTACCAATATTAATCACTTCGCCTTTACCAACTTTATTTGAATTCATTGCTAAATAATTTGCATTTGCTATATCAAAAACATGAGTAAAGTCTCTTCTTTGTTCCCCATCTCCTCTTATAGTTAAAGGTTTATTTTCCAGACGTTGCTTCGCAAATACGCACATTACTAGAGGGTATGCACCATCAAGACTTTGTCGCTCTCCATAAACATTAAAATATCTTAAGGAAACTGTTTCAATTCCATATACTTCCGAAAATGTCTTACAACAAACTTCGCCATAATATTTTTGCATTGCATATGGTGAAATTGGTGCAATGCTATCTTCTTCATTTGAAGGGAGCTTTGTTGTATTCCCATAAGCCGATGAGGACGCACTATAAACAACTCTCCTTATTTTGCATTCACTAGCAATCTTTAAAATATTTACTGTACCAATAGTGTTATTTACTTCGAAGTGAACAGGATTTTCAATTGAATCTTGCACTCTAGCCAAGGCAGCAAGGTGAAATATACCATCGGCGTCTTGAAAAATATTTTTTAATTCTTCATTATTATGTTGGTTTGATATATCAAAATGATGGTAATTAGCAGCAGGGTTACAATTTTCTTTTTTACCAGTTGAGAAATTATCAATTACATGCACATCATGATTTTTTTTTATTAGTAAATCAACGATATTTGAACCAATAAATCCTGCCCCGCCAGTAACTATATATTTCATAAAAAAGAATAAAGAAATAATGAATATTATACAATCATTATATTTGAAATAAATTTTAAGTATTATTTATAATAATTATTTACTTATCATATTAAAAATAAAAAAATTATATTTTCAAATGATAAAAATTGGAATCATCGGAAAAGGATTTGTCGGTAAGGCTGTAAAATATGGATTTTCATCTTTGAAAAACTGTGAAATTAAAGTCTATGATAAAAATCCTGAGAAATCCGAATGTTCATTAGATGAAGTGGTAAATGATTCTGACTATCTATTTGTTTCTGTCCCAACTCCCTCAAACTTGGATGGATCAATTAATTTAGAAATTGTTGATTTATGTTTAAATGAAATTGATAAAGTTAATCTTTCTGAACCAATTATTTTATTAAGATCAACGGTAATTCCAGGATCTTCAAGAAAATTTCAAAATAAATATTCAAAATTAAATATCGTTTTTAATCCTGAATTTTTAACAGAAAGAAATGCAAACTTTGATTTTATAAATCAGTCAAGATTTATTATTGGAGGTAAAAAAGTTCATACTAATAAAGTTGCAAGTCTCTTTAAAAAAAGGTTTGGATTGAAAAAGCCTATAATAGAAACGAATTATGAAACAGCTGAGCTAATTAAATATATGAATAACTGTTTTCTTGCAACAAAAGTATCTTATATGAATGAAATGAAATTGATAGCAGATATTTCTGGAGCTGATTGGGATAAAGCTGTAAATGGATTTTCACTTGATGAAAGAGTAGGAAATTCACATATGAATGTTCCTGGATTTGACGGAAAACCAGGATTTGGAGGAAGCTGCTTTCCAAAAGATGTTCAAGCATTGATTAATTATGCAGAAATAAACAATATTAATTTAAATACATTATCTGGCGCATGGGAAACTAATTTAGAATTAAGGCCAGATAAAGACTGGGAAAACCTTGTAGGAAGAGCAGTCACAAAAAAAGAATAATTTGAATTTTATGAACTTTAAAAAATCCTTTAAAATAGAGTTTGTATATTTTATCAAGAAATTATCAATTCTTCTTTTGTTATCATCTTTTGTTTTACCTGATGAAAAAAATTCGAGCTTTAAGTTAAATTTATTTTCAAATATGGATTCTTGGTGGATTTCAAAAAATAATTTTGGTAAAAATCTTAAAGAAAATTCTTTCGATTTATATCATTTTAAAACTTTAGGAAAAGCTCTCTTTAAAATCAATATTACAAATAGTTATTCTACTAGTGACATGCCAAAATTTGGTGAAACATATTTAAAGTATGACTTCAGAAAGAATGTATATTTTATTGCCGGAAGATTTTATAGGGAATATAGTAATTATATGAATGATGAGCTTAGTTCGGGGCATATGTTAATTAGCAATAACGCTAGACCAATGCCTAAAATAGGATTAAATGGTAAATTTGAAATTAAAAGAAATGAAGATGTTTATTTCTCATGGGGTATTTCTCATGCAAAATTTAAAAAAAATAGATATTACAGTGATGCCCCGTTTCTTCACGAAAAATTTGTTTACATTCATTATAATTTTCATAAAAAACATTTTTTAAGCTTTGGTTTTGCTCATGAAGCAATTTGGGCAGGGACAACAACTGAAATTGGATCTACCAATAATCCTGGTAATCAACCTGATACAATTAAAGATTTTTTTAAAGTGTTTATATCTGCTGATGGTCCTTTAATTGAAGGAGAAAAACATGCTAATGCATTAGGAGCTCATTCAGGTATCTGGGACTTTAGCTATTTAAAAAAAGAAAATGGTAAAGAACTTTCTCTTTACTATCAACATTATTTAGAAGATACCAGTAGTCTTAGATTTGCCAATAAAACAGATGGGTTATGGGGTATTGAAGTATCAAACTACGTTAAAAATACCAAGATTCTTCTTGAATATTTAAACACATCAAATTGTTGTATTGATCCTCCATACCAGAGCGATAATTATTATTGGAATTATCAATATTTGGATGGATGGAAATATGAAAATATGATAATTGGAAATCCTTTTGTTAATGATGAAGGTGCTAGAGATGAGCTCAAACTTATTCATATAGGCTTAAACTACAGTTTTAAAAATAACAACATTAAATTAAAAATGTCTAAAAAAATTAATGAAAACAAGTCGTACCACACAGATTTCAGTAATAAAATTCGCTATAAAATTGCATATGATTTTTTGATTCAAAATATAAATGTTGAATTATTTTACGGAGATGATCAAAAAAATAATAGCGGTGGATTTACTTTATCTTATAAATTTTAAAATAATTTATTTGATTTTTAATAAAACTTGTATTGAATTTATTTCTTCTTTAGACAGGTATGGATGCATTGGCAAACTTACAATTCTATCAGATAGTGTCTCTGAAACTGGTAAGTCCCCTTTCATATAACCCAAATTTTTAAATGCCTTCATTAAATGAATTGGAAATTTATAATATATTACAGTTGGAATTTTATTTTGTGATAGCTTATAAATTAAATTATCTCTTTTACTATTTGATTCTAATACAACTGAAAATAAAGCATGAGCAGATTTATAATCTTTAGGATGGTATTGAGCATTATTTAGATATTTTCGATAATGAAAATTAACTTCATTTCTCATTTCCAACTCTTCATCAAAAATAGATAATTTTTCTAATAAAACGGCTGCCTGAATACTATCTAACCTGCCATTCAATCCAATCATTTCACTATTATATTTATCTGATTTTGTTCCATGAATGCGTATAGCTTTACATTCCTCTGCTAAATTGTCGTCATTT
>MDTB01105804.1_pt1 | contig 22134 bp, 17 predicted proteins | sample 811161 | NCBI WGS metagenome assembly MDTB01 (sample SAMN05326650, study PRJNA326480) | marine metagenome | isolation source: seawater | place: Mediterranean Sea | collected 2009 | reverse complement strand
CATCTCCAAAATGGTCGGTGCAAAATCAACAATATGAACCAGCGCATCCGAAGTCTTACCCACCGGAAATCCATCTTTCTTCCAGACAATGCACGGATTGTGCACGCCTCCCTGATAAAGCGTACCCTTCGACATCTGACCATGATCGGAATAGAAAAAAATGATTGTATCATCCAATTCGCCCGTCTCTTCCAAGGTCTGGATAAGTGCCCCAACCGCATCATCGAGCCACAGCATATTGCACGTATCATCGTTCACTGGCAGTCCCGCCTCTTTAATGCGTTCCGGAATCGTGAAACGAGCCGGCTGAACATCAGGTGCTTTGTCGAGATACCCCACCGGCGATATCAGTGGATTTGCATTCCATGAACGCGGCGCTTTCGAAGGTCCATGCGGCACCGTAGTAGCGAAATAGAGGAAGAATGGATTATTTCGCTTCCCTTTCAAAAAATCAACCCCCCCCTCCGTGATCCAGTCCATATTTTGAACGGCTACCTCGTGCAAGCCCAGAAAATCCGGATTGTTGTGGTAGACCCGATCCGCATAATCAAAACCAATTTCACGCATCGCCTGGCACACATGATCATGGTTCGCCTTTAAAATGGAAACATTCTTTGGATCCGTTGCACTCGCATCAAAATTCTTGAACGATCTCAATCCGTGCGCCTCCACCACATGGTTTTTACCGACCATACCTGTCGTGTACCCCCTCGCCTTCAACAAGGCGGGCAACGTCGTCTGCCCTTTCACGATGTGGGTATTAAACTCCACCACCGTCTGCCCCCCATTCTCCTTCGCCACATCGGCAAACCAATTATTCTGTGCGCGACTGGCATAGGTTCCCGTCAACACATTGTAGCGGCTCGGCGTACAGATTGGCGAAGCACAATGCTGTTCGAACATCACGACACCCTCGTTCGCTAACCGGTCAATATGAGGGGTTAAATTCTTCCCTTTACCCTCCGGTAAACAGTTGAAATGTCGGGGCAGCATATCGTCTGCAATAAAGAAAATTATATTCGGCTTCTCAGCCCACGCATGCAACGCTGTCAATCCAACCACTATCAAAAGCTTTCTCATCATTCTCTCCTACTTCAATATAAAACCGAGATTATCCAAATAGATTTTTCCTGTCATGGGAGCTGACTTACCTCCCGTAGAATAGAGTTCAAAATAGACTGCATACGCACCGCTCATTACCTGACGAAAGGTAGCATCCGGCAGGGCAAATTCAACGTGCTTCCATCCATCCACTTCCTCATCAATGATCACGCTTCCAAGATCAATCCAATGATTGGATAGGCTCTGCAACACCACTCGCACAGCAACCTCTTGATCCTGACATTGAAAGTCAGCTGATCTACCCAACTCAACAACCACCCCAGCAATTCTCTTCTTTTGCACCCCTTCTGGAATTGTAAAAACAGCCATCTCTTTTTTAAACCCATCAATCTCAACTGCCGCAACACGCTGGTTTGGTTTCACGGTATCCTCAGCCGTCACCGTATAATCGCTCCGAACGCCCCAATCGCTGATACGATCTTCAAACTGCCAGACCATCTCGGTACGTTCCTGAAATTTCTCAATCTCGACGGCCTGCTTAACCACCCTATTTCCCGCTCGTGCCTCAACCGTAACCGTCCCAGCTCCCGTTGGCGTTAAAAAGAACCGTCCGGCTGCCTCTTTCAGCGAAACGTTCTGCACATCGATATGAGCGGGACCAGAAACCAAAAGCTCGGCACCGTCCCCTTGCAGTACCCCCCTCGGATCCTGTGGATCGTCCCGCAACAACACCCAGCCTTCAATCGGTGCATCAACAGAAGCCTGTTCCGGGAGCATAATCTCGAATGGCTCATCTCCAAACCCCTCCGTCAGTTCAGACCGAAAACGAGCACCCTCCAATGGCAATTCAAAAACACGCGCACTATAAGGCGGCACCTCAAGTCTTCCACCCATCGCAAAATCCTGCTCCGACGGCTTTCGACTCCACTTCGGCTGATGGGTATAGGGATCCCAAAAATATTCGCGGTGCGATAAGGTGACCCGACGCCCGACGTCGGATAGTTTCAGTTGAGGAAGTTCAAGATCGACTTCAACCCTCTCATCCCGATTCACATTAATCAGCATCACATAAAATCGCTCGGCATCACGCGTAGCAAAGGCATACACATTTTCAGCGCCTAGCAGCTCCGTTTCAAGCAGCTGATTGCCCATGTGTTTACTCCACAAATAGAGGCCCCAATATTGTGCCTTCGGCATGCAACGCCCGACAAACTGGAAAAGGCCATGTCCGCCCTCTTCGGTTTCAGTCAGCAAATCCCAATGCGTGGCAAAGTCTACCTGGTGCCGAAACATCTCACCAATAAAAGCCGCGTTCCACAAACCACTCAGCAAATCGCCCGTGGTTCGATCTTCTTGCACCTTCGAATTCCACTCCGTGATCGCAATTTCAATCTCGTCTGAACGCGCCGACTGATACCTTTCGATCAGGGAACGATACCGTTGTATCGGTTTTTCCAGCACAAAAGCTTGCCGAATGATCTCCTCCGGTTTTTCAAGATGACCTTCCACTGGATAGGTATGAATCGAAATAAAATCGAGCCAATCACCAGCATCACGCAGCGTCGCTTCAAGAAACTCGGCGCGCAAATTAGCCGTAACGGGACCCCCTATTTTAAGGGTCGGATCCACCGCCTTCATCGCCTTGGCAAATTCAACAAACTTCTGGGCATAGAGCTCACCGGTCATCTGGGTGCCATCGGCTTGGATATGACCCACTTCCCAGAAACCTTCTAGCTCATTTCCGATCTCCCAATATTTCACCCCAAAGCCCATTTTAACATTTGCCCAGCGCACCCACTCAGCTGCCATTTCCGGTGTACCCGTGCCCACATTGACCGTTACGATCTCCTCCGCACCCTTGTCCTTCACAAAATCGTGGAGAGCAGCCACATCGAGATCCCCGTGCCAATGATAGGGATTGCCCTGGCTATCCTCCAAACAGAACCCAGGCTGATAATCGGAATAATCCACCTGCCACAGGCCCTTCACCCGTTTAGACATATCGATCTTATTACCGTCATAAACACCGTTGCCATTCCAAACATAGCGATCCGACCATGAGCCACCCGGAATGCGTAAATAGGTCGGATTTAAATCACGCAAATAGAACTGCACATCCGCATCAAATACTTCGCGCGGCTTATAGAAAACCCCTACATTCGATCCCAACAAGCGAAAGCGGTCCATCTCCCGCACTGGCTCGGGGTTTACCCGAAGCGTGGCGCCATTCGTAATAATCGCACCAAGCATCATCCCGGTTATAACTCGTCTCTTCATCATGCGATTTGTTTACCCGCATCCTCACCCGACATCTCATCCACCGCATCACAAGAAACAGACGAAGAGCCCATGATTACCTCCACCGTATGAACACCGCCATCGGTATAGGCAGGAATAATGGACGATAAAATCGCTTGCCCATCCACCCGAATTGCTTCAATTCCTTTCGAGACGTGCAACGGGTTTTTCACCGCGATTTTATACATCGAACCGCGGAACTTACGCATCACCTGAAAGCCATCCCACTCCTTCGGAATGCAAGGGGAAATCTGGAGTCCTTCATGCGTCGGCATAATCCCTAGAATATACTTCGTTGCCGCCTGATACGTCCAAGACGAAGTGCCCGATAGCCAACTATTGCGTGCCAATCCAAACTGCGGGTGCTCATCCCCAAGTATGTTCTGCGGATAGCAATACGGTTCACACTCGAAACGCTCAATCTGTTCATTCTGCGCAGCGGGATTAATTTGATTGTAGTATTGGAACGCCCGATCGCCATTGCCCACCAACGTCTCAGCAATCATCACCCACGGATTCGAATGCAGGAAAATCCCCCCATTCTCCTTGGCACCCGGCGGATAGGTGGTGATGCCCCCCTTGGAAGGATCGAATCCGTTATATCCCGGCCAACTAATTTTGATACCCCGCGGCGTATTCAACTTGTCGTGCACAGAATCAAGTGCCTGTTTGGCTCGCTCCTCATCAGCGAAACCAGCAAAAACCGACCAAGACTGCGCATTCGTATAGATCTTGCCCTCGCTGTTCTGGTTCGAACCGATAGGCGTCCCATCCGCTTCAAAATAACGCATAAACCATTCACCGTCCCATACCGACTCGTTCATCACTTTTTTCATTTCAGCATGGTCAGCACGATAGTTCGCCGCCGCCACATCATCTCCGGTATAATCCATCAACTCAATCATCTCCAGCAGCGCCCGACCATAGAGGTTGGCAATCATCACACTCTCGGCATCTCCCTGCAGATTAACGCAATCGTTCCAGTCAGCAAAGCCGAGAAGCGGTAGCCCATGCGCCCCCGTGTTGGTTTTCGAAAACGCAAGCGCCCGTTTCAGATGATCCAGCACCGTGCCCTCTTCACGCTCTTCAAGCGGTCGCTCTTTAGAATAGTACGTGATCCCCTCGCTCAAGAACTCATAGTCACCCGTCTCTTTCAGATAAGCCGAAACCGCCTGCACAATCCAGAGATGGTCGTCTCCATACCATTGCTTATCGCCCTCCTCCCGCGAATCGCCTTCATTCGCTTCCATCGAGAGCGGAAAAAACTGGTGCATCGCCGAACCATTTGGCAATTGCACACTCAATAATTTTTTCATCAGAGCCTTCGCCTCCTGCGGCATCCCAGCCAGTACACCCATCACATCCTGTGAGCTATCCCGGAACCCAATCCCACGCGCACCCAATCCAAGCTGGTATAACGAAAGATAGCGCGACCAGTTCATGGTGGTATGGCACTGACGCGGGTTGTGAACATTCACCATAGAGTTGAAAGCATCGTCCGGCGTCTCCACCCAGTTGTTCGAAAGATATTCCGTCCAGAAATCCGCCAACGACTGAAACGCCATATCGACCGCTTCGAGCGATTGAAACATTTGCGCGGTCGCCCTCACCTGAGCCGGCTCATCCTGACCCAACTGCGTAACGATCCGCTTCTCCTCACCCGGCGACATCTCACCCAGCTTGTGCAACAATGCCGCAATCGTATCTCCCCGACGCGCCTCCGTATTCGAAAGCGATTCTCTCTGCAACGCCAACGGATTCGACCACGTGCCATACTCATTATCACCCAAGAAAAGTTTGCGATCGGTCTCAAACGAATCAACCGGCATATTCGAGGTAAAGAAATTATTCTCATCCGCCTTTTTCATAAACGCATATTGGCGCAACAGCACCGTGCCGTTCCCGTTCTGCTCGGCATCCACGGTCATCGTCTGTGGAACCCAATCCGCATTGGTAAATTGCTTGAGCGCATCGAAGTGCGTAAACTCAACCACCGGAATCACATCCAGCTCCACCGGCTCACTCCGAAGGTTACAAACCTTGATATCGCGTAACACCACGTTTTTGCCAATAGGCACAAAAATTGTAACATCCGTACGAATGCCATAAAACTCCGACACGATCCGCTGATATCCCAATCCCACATGACATTCATATCGATCGAATGCATCCAATGTCGGAACAAAAAACGGAGAAAACACCTTATATCCATCCCCCACCTTGATCCGAATAAAGAGCCCCTCACCCTTGAACTGCGAACTAGGCAACTGCGGAATATACTTGGTAATCCGATTCAGCGCCGGATCGCTTTTGCAGATCAACGATCCACCCGTATGATCCACAATACCACCGAACGCCAACGTCCCCACATAATTGGTCCACTTCACCGGCGTCTTAGGATTCGTGATTACATACTCACGCTTCTCATCATCAAAATAACCATACTTCATTTTTTACCTCTTTATACTTTGCCACGTCTCGCTTCGAGCTCCACACGAATAGCCGCCAACCGCGCCGCATTCAACGGAAAAGATTTCAATAAGATGGCCGCCATCACTAACGCAGTAACCGGTAACACAACATAGCCAATACGCATATGCGTCAGCGCCCGCTCCAGTTCAGCCCCCTGCAGATCATCACTAAAGCCCGTCCACTCTAACAACGGCCCCGACAACATAAACCCAAGGCAAAAGCTAAGCTTCAGCACCCAAGAAAAAATCGAAGCAAAGCTCCCCTCTCTTCGCCGACCCGTATTCAACTCATCCAAATCCACCACATCCACTTGCATCGACGGAATCATCAACCATAAACCAGCATAACCCGCCCCCACAAAAAAAGAGTTAATCAACATCAAATACGGATAGCTCGGATGATTCGTCCACCACGTAATCGATACCGAAAAGAGCACCAAGCCCAGCGAAATAAATAAGCAGTTATTCTTACCGATCTTCTCCGAAAGCGACTTAAAAACTTGAATCATAATAAGACTCACCACCGTGTAGGTCACCGTACCCAACCCCACAAACCAAGAAGCACGACCCCACTCACCGCCCAACACATAATAGGTCCCCACATAACGACCATAACTATCGAAGATGCTCGTACCCAAAAGAAAGAGAATCGTCACAACACACAAAATCAGAAACGCCCGACAACGTAACGTCTCCTTCAGACTGCCCATCAAGCTGATCTTTTCCTGCTTCCGAGTCAGCTCACTCTCATAATAACGCTCCTTCACAAACAACGCCGGCAAAGGACCCAACAGCAACATTAACGCAGCAATAAACAAGCTGATATAACGCATCCCATTGCTCGGGCTCTGCATCCCATCCACATAAAAAATAGGCAACAACGAAAGCCACCAACAAAACCCATTGAATAAACCCGCGAGCGTCTGAAAAATCCCACGCACACTCGCCGTCCGCGTACGCTCGTTATAATCCGGTGTCATCTCCATCAACAGACTCTGGAACGGCATCGCCCAAACCGTAAAACAACTGTAAAACAAAACGCCAAACCCAATGATCCACCCCATCGTCTCGCCCTGCGTCAACTCCCGCGGAAACCACCAGATCAACGGATACGTAATCGCTGAAAGAATCGCACCCACAAAAATATACGGACGCCGACGACCCCACCGCGTTCGCGTATTATCCGAAATCCAGCCCATCACCGGATCCGCAATCCCATCCCACAGACGAAGCGACATCAGAATCAACGCCACCTGGTTGAAGCTCATTTTAAGCTCCATCTGAAACACCTGATACGCGATGCTCACCATCACCCAAACCGCCAGAATATCGATCGTTCCAGCCGACCCATACGCCATCTTTTGCCAAAACGGAACTCGATCTTCAGCCGCCACGACAGGTTGTTCCTGCTCAGCCATTCACCTCTCCCAACCCATCTACTTTACTCACCTCATTCCCACAGAATGAGCACCACACCCTTATAAAACACAGATAATATGCCGGATTGATGCACCAAAAACGAATAAAAAAAGATATATCACTTAGCTAACAATGTCAATCAGAACAGGAAAATACCCCTAAAAAAGAGATTCATAATCAAATTTCAAAGACTCATAAAAGAATTGTATCGGACACAAAAAACCACACCCACCCCCATCCAATATGATATACTAGTGATCTAAACTCACGCACCAGAAACCACCATCACCCCTACTCCTAATAACCCTACCCACAAAAAAATATCATCATGAACGTCACGAGGGAGCTACTTGAGGTATAAACTCATGCTTAAAAAAAGCGTGACCAGCGCAGACTCAAAGAACTTATTAGGATTCATTTATTTGTTCTTCGACAAGCGACCAGTTGTTTTCAAATGGAAGTAAATTGTTAATGTCATATAGGTTGTCGAGAGATTTGTAATTCCTTGGACGTTTCCAATCTTTGGAGTTCATCCATCGCCGATCATTATCAGAACTTGGTTTAACCATTTGTTTATGACAATAAACGCACGTTTTATCTCGTTGTCTTATCAAGTCAACTTCTGATTCTGGCAGACCGTATCTGTTTGCCATTATTTATTTCTTTCTACGTTCTCAAATCACAATTTATTGTCTTGTTGCTCTGAGCATCCATGATGTTTTTTCATGTATACGCATACGATCAGAGACCAATGCCACTGTTGACTCATCATCAGCAGACTGCGCAAGTTTTAATACATCTCTGGAGATTTTGACTACTTGCTCATGCCCTTTAGTCAAGCAATCAACCATTTTTTCTGAGTTCGGAACTCCTTCAACTTCTTCAATCGAACTGAGCCTCGAAAACTCTTTGTATGTTCCTGGAGCAACCACATCGAGTGTACGAATACGTTCCGCAATATCGTCAACCGCAATAGCCAACTCAGTGTAGTGTTCTTCAAACATCAAATGTAACTCCCGAAATTGAGGACTAATCACATTCCAATGAAAATTATGCGTTTGTAAATATAAAGTATACGAATCGGCTAAAAGACGCTTAAGGCCTTCTGCGATCTTTAATCTATCTTCAACTTTAATCCCTATATCGATATCGGTCATTTTTTTATTCTCTCAATGGTTAAATGTAATATTTAGTCGAACTTAACACTGCAAAACAGCCGAGCAAGAATGACTAAAGGTGTCGGTTGGATTAGGTATGATCTATTTTTTACTTCCCAGAATATTTTCTTCTGATTCTTTGTGGCTTTCATGATCAAGCACCCTGCCTCGTTAATAAAAACTTAAATTATAGTAGTAATACATTAATTTATTATCAAGATAGGAGTGAAAAAACCTATTCGGCCCCTTCAATGGGTACCTAATGAAAAGGCGTGCTGGGATGCGTTCCTATCCGAGCCAGAAGCTGAAGTAAAGGTACATCCCGACGACTAACAACAGGGTGACGGCAGTGAGCCAGACATCCCTTTTTTCGACGGTGGCACGAATCTCGGCTCGATCCAACGAAGCGTAAGTGAGCCCTTTCAGTGCTCCTTCGTCTTGGGCGGGCGTGAGGAGCGAACCGATCACCACAACGGCGATACTGATCAGGAGCAGCACGCCGGAAGCATAGAGAAAGCTAAAATCACCGATGGCGGTCAACCAAGCCGGATCAGCCATCTTTTCAGGATCAAGCGAACCATACTGGGCTTGGATAGCTAATTTTGCCATGCCGAGCACAAATCCAACGATCAATCCCCACGTGGCACCCGTCGCATTGATCCGTTTCCAGAAAAGCCCCAATAGAAAGACCGCGGTGATCGGTGGAGCGAGATATCCCTGCACGCTTTGCAGATATTGATAAATCCCGCCTCCGGCAATCCGATACATCACGGGAATCCAGAGCAACCCGAGTGCGACGATGATCGTGGTTGCCACCCGCCCGATCCGCACCAAATGTTTCTCGCTTCGTTCCCGACAGACCTTCTCATAAATATCGACCGTAAAGAGCGTGGCACAGGAGTTAAAAAGCGAGGAGAGCGAGCTCATCAAGGCTGCCAATAAGCCACCGACGACCAAGCCTCGTAATCCGCTGGGCAAGAGTTGAATCACCATCGTGGTGAAGACCTGATCGCCATCGATATCCATTGCCGTAGTTCCCTGCGATTTCATCGGGATATAAATAATCCCTTTTTGATGCAACGCCCACCCGATGATACCGGGCAATAGAAAAATGAGAACCGGCCAGACTTTGAGAAACGACCCCCAGATGGCACCACGGCGTGCCAACGTCAGATTTTTTGCGGCAAGGGTTCGCTGCACTATGTATTGATCGGTACACCAATACCAAATGCCGATGATCGGTGAGGCGATTAAAATTCCCAACCACGGAAAATCATTATTTTTCCACCACGGTATGCCTGAACCTTCCACCTGCAACGGTCGCCACAAGGCGAGTTCGTCTGACCGCTCGGACGCCATCCGAACCAACTCACCCCAACCCCCGAGCGCATCCAACCCAATCCATGTAATACTCGCCGAACCAACAATCAAGAGCAGGGCTTGTACCGAGTCGGTATATAAGACCGCCCGAAAGCCGCCAAACACGGTGTAGATTCCGGTCAGTACAACCGTTGCAAAGGCACCGATCCAAAAAGGGCCCCACACCTGTCCAAATAGAATCAGCTCTAGATCCGGTAAAAGCGTCCGAAAAACCAATGCTCCAGCGTAGACGGTCACCGATACTTTTGTAAATACATACGCCACCAGCGAGACCAACGAGAGAATCCAACGCACCCGACTATTAAAACGTTTCTCCAAAAATTCGGGCATGGTGAAGACATTCGCCCGGTAGTAGAACGGTACAAAAATCCAGCCAAGCATGAGCATAATCCACGCGTGCATCTCCCAATGCGCCATCGCCATACCCGAGGTGGCTCCCGAGCCTGCCAATCCGACAATATGCTCAGAACCTATATTTGAAGCAAACAGCGAACCCCCAATCGCAAACCATCCGACGTTACGCCCTGCCAAAAAATAATCCGCCGAGGTCTGTTGCCGTCGCGATGACCAAACCACGACGCCTGCTAGCAACACAAAATAAATTCCGATTACAATCCAGTCAATCCCTGTCATACCGCCTCTACTTGCTCGAATTAAACAACCTATCCATACACCACTTTTTTCTTCATACCCAAGATCAAAGAAGTATGATTCACTCTTCACCTATCCATCGCTAGCGGAACAGAAAGAAGATGAATATGAAGAAACAATCGATCAATTTAGCCTGCTCACTCGCGCTACTGGGTAGCGTGCAGAGCGATGGCGCCACAGTTATTCCGCTTTGGGATCAACAGATACCAGGCACCGTGACCGATGAGCCCGAAACGATCGACCATCATACCGAAGGCGATAACCGTCGCTTCCATCACGTAAGCGAACCCACGCTCACACTCTACCCCAGTTCCGAATCCGAACCCCATCCTTTTGTAATTATCTGCCCCGGGGGCGGCTATCGCTTCTTATCGTTCGATAAAGAAGGAATCGAAATTGCGGAGTGGCTCAATACCCTCGGTATTTCAGCAGGGGTACTCAAATACCGCACCCCTAACAACCGCACAGGTGCGCTTCACGATGCCAACCGCGCACTCGAATGGACTCGAACCCACGCCACCGAATTGAATATCGATCCCACCCACGTCGGCATGATCGGCTTCTCCGCCGGCGCTCACCTCACCGCAGCCGCCGCCCAAAAGGAGCCCAAACAAAATTTTAGTATGTTGATCTATCCCGCGTATCTCTATCAGCCTGCATCGGTTACGCTGGTGAAAAGCATCACCGTGAATGCAGAGACCCCGCCTGCCTTTATTGCACAGGCACAAGACGACAAACAATTCTACCGCAGTGCCCTCGCCTATGCCCTAGCCCTCGATGAAGCAGGCGTCTCCACTGAACTCCATCTCCATGCTCGAGGTGGTCATGGCTATGGTTCACGCGATTTCGGTCGTCCGGCTCATCAATGGACCGTTCTCTGCGAAGCGTGGCTCCGCGATCAAAACATCCTTTCACCCTCGGACTAAGACCCACGATGCCCAAAATCAGACTCGATCAACTACTCGTACAACAACAACTTGTCGAAAGCCGCGAACAAGCCCAACGGCTGATTCGAGCCGGACACGTGCGTATCAAAGAACAAACCGTATCCAAACCCGGACACCTCTTCCCTGAAGATAGCCAGATTCAACTTAAAGAAGTCGAACGCTATGTGAGCCGCGGCGGCCTCAAGCTCGAAGAAGCAATCCAACACTTTCAGCTCAAACTCGACGGAGCAATTGGGCTCGATATCGGCTCGAGCACCGGCGGCTTCACCGACTGCATGCTCCAACACGGAGCCAGCACGGTTTATGCCGTTGATTGCGGAACCCACCAACTGCATAACCGCATGCGCAACGACAAGCGAGTAACCGTTATGGAACAGACCAACGCCCGCTACCTCACCCCAGATCAGATACCGCAACCGATCGACTTCTGCTCGATCGATACCTCCTTTATCTCACTCACCAAGATTCTTCCTCCGCTGAAAGCCCTGCTCAAGCCCCGTGGAACCATCGTCTCGTTAATCAAACCTCAATTTGAAGCCGGCAAAGAACAAGTTGGCAAAGGCGGTGTGGTTCGCGATTCGGCTGTTCATCAAGAAGTCATTGAAAACGTTCAACGCTTTGGCACCGAGACGCTCGGATTTACATGGAACGGGCACTGCACATCACCCATCAAAGGACCGGCAGGTAATATTGAATTCCTCGCCTATTGGACAACTTAATCAACCCACAGGTATCGACGAATCTACTTCGACCGGTGCTTCCGGCTCGACGTTCGGCCTTTCCATCGCTTTGGGCTCAACGGATTCGATCTGCGGTTCCACCGACGGGCTAACCGAAGCCGGTACCTGCACAGCTGCTTTCACCGCACCCTCTTTTTCCACCCAAGCCGCAAAACCCGGAACGAGTTGGATTAACCCCGCCGAGCGGTTCTCCAATATTCCGCTCATCAACGCACCCTCCACCAAGAGAACAAGTCCCATCAGTAGCGCCGCGATCACCCCAACGGGCACCACGCGTTTGGTATTTTTTGAATCCATATCATCGTAATAGCAAGATCCCACCCCCATGAACAGCTCAAAGAGGTTCTAGCCCCTTCGCACTTGACCCATTCCAGCCGCTTAGGCATCCTCGGCGGCTTATGAAACCTAATGATTATAAAGTAACGATGGATGCGCTCGTCAGTCTCTGCAAGCGGCGCGGTTTTATTTTTCAAACGTCCGAGATCTATGGCGGTATTAATGGCTTCTGGGATTACGGTCCCCTCGGCGTTGAAATGAAACGCAATATTAAAGCCTGCTGGTGGAAATCGATGACCCAGCTTCGGGAAGATATCGTCGGGCTCGACAGCTCCATTATCATGCACCCGCGCGTCTGGGAAGCATCCGGTCACGTCGGCAACTTTAAAGACCCCATGCTTGACTGCCGCGAAACCAAAGGACGCTACCGAGCGGATCAGCTTTTTGCACTTCGCCATAAGCAGGATAAAAACGCGCTCATGTTTGTCCATCACGAAGGCGCCCCCGCACCCGCCGAAAAGAAGATCAAGAAAATCGCTAAAAACGATGCCTCAGACTATGAATCCGTAGCCCTGCTCGATATTCCACTCGACGCCTATGACCGGCTCGTAGGGCCCGATACCAACGAACCCGGCTCCCTGACCGAACCACGTGCCTTCAACTTGATGTTTAAAACCTTCGTCGGTCCCGTCGAAGAGAGCTCAAATGTAGCCTATCTTCGTCCCGAAACCGCTCAAGGCATCTTTGCTCAGTTCGGCAATGTGCTCTCAACCGTTCGAAACAAAGTCCCCTTTGGCATCGCCCAAATTGGTAAAGCCTTCCGAAACGAAATTAATCCCCGAAACTACACCTTCCGCTCACGCGAATTTGAACAGATGGAACTCGAATATTTTATCAAACCCGGAACCGATGCCGAGATGCACGAATACTGGGTTGCCGAACGCTTAAAGTGGTATGAAAAAGTGGGCCTGCCTGAAGGTCGTATGCAACGCGAAATCCATGAAGACAATGAACTCGCACACTATGCGTCTGCCTGTACCGATATTCTCTATGAATTCCCCTTCGGCACACAAGAGCTCGAAGGCATTGCCGCACGCGGAAACTTTGACCTTACCCAGCATCAAGAAACCAGTGGCAAAAAATTGGAATACCAAGACGAAGAGACCCAAGAAAAATATCTACCGCACGTCATCGAACCCTCCGCCGGTGTCGACCGCATTGCCCTCGCGCTCCTCTGCGAAGCCTATCGAGAAGAGTGGATTCCAAAAGGAGGCGGCGACGTCCTTACCGCCGAACCCGACGCCAAGCGCGCCCCCGAAGGCTACGAAGCACGAACCGTTCTGCGATTTGCGCCCTGTATTGCACCCTATAAAGCCGCCATCCTTCCGCTTGTTAAAAACAAAGAACCGTTGGTAGAGAAAGCCCGCGAACTCTACGAACAGCTCTCCAAACGCTGGAAATGTTTCTACGATCAGAACGGAGCCATCGGACGTCGCTATCGTCGGCAAGATGAAATCGGAACCCCGCTCTGCATCACCATCGATTTTGAGACCATTGAACAAGATGACTGCGTAACTATTCGCGACCGCGATACCATGCAACAAGTGCGCGTCTCGATCTGCGAACTTGAAGCCTTTATCACTGAACGCGTCGATTTTTAACGAAAATCAATCACATCTAAGATAGGAAGAATCTCATCCGAATTCTTCTCTTCGGTCAGATCAAAAAGCGCCGCCAACTCGACAATTGGTTTGCGCGCGCTCCACGCCCGAAACGTGACCGCGGAAACGCCTCGGCGTTGCAGATACACGCCAATCGGGCTCGTTGCCAAGCCCACCTCTTCTTCATGCACCAAACGCTCGGCAAATCCCTCAAGCGGTCCTGCACTGCCATGCACGAAATTATCACTGCCCGGAAGTTCCACCGGAAAATCAGCAAACAGCTGACCCCGCAAACTGGTTGGAGCCGCTTTAGAAGAATTGGTCACCCCAAGCACCTCTTTTCGGAACGACTCCCAACTGCAATCCGCCGAATCGAACTCCACCACAAAATAGTGCATCACATTATCTGCATGATGAAACCGCTCCGCCATCGCCGGATAAAACCCATTGATCACATATGCATCAAACGCCTCCACAAATGCAACGATCAACCCCGATTGCACCTTTAGCGTCTGGCCACTAGCCAACTGATCTTCCCATGCGTGCAACAGATCCGTAATCGCTAACCCCTTCTTCGCAATCAACTGATCGGTCGTCATCAGACGTCCGGCTTTTTTTTCATCCTCCCAAGAGGCACCAAACCGCTCCTCAAACCGAGCCAGTCCAGCCTCGCTCATCACCAACGTATCCAAGGTTTCCAAGCGAACCGCTTTACTGTAAACGACATAGTGCTGATCCATCGTCCCTTGTGAGTGCAACGTCTGCCCATTCACACACCGCTGCGTTCGAATATAAAAACCACGATTCACTAGAAACGCCTCCACTCGATCCCGCAATGCATCGGGCGTAATCGAAAAAGGTAAGTGATAAATCGGTTTCGTAAAAATAACTGCCTGATTAATTGCCATGTGGAGCGTCCTTTTCTTATTTTCTATCGGAACTATTTTCGCAATCGGAACAACCACCATAACACTTTCCCGTAACGGAACAGTAACGAAAACGTAATTCGGGATGGCTCTTTTCTGTGGCACCACAATAGGAACAGATATGTCGAGCCTGCTCCTGTTTTGCCTCATACTCCTCGGTGAAAACTTTTCTGCGCTGGGTCGCACGAACGCCGTTTATTAAATCCTTCGCAAAAAAGAGGAGATACGTCGCAAAAGCAACCATCACACCCCATCGCTGCCCCATGGCTGCCGCACCCTCACCTGGATTCAACAGAGTTAATACATAGCCAACCGCCGTCAACCAACCCAACCACTTCACCTTCACCGGTATCAGTAAAAACAACCGGAACGTCACATGCGGAAAAATCGTCGCAAACGCCAGAAAAACCGCTCCCAAAAAATAGGTATTGGTCACAATCATGCCCGGGCGAATAAACGCCGTAATAACCGTTAATAAAAAGCCCGTCAGAATAAATAAATTATACTTAAACGTTCCCCAATGCTCTTCGAGCGAATTACTAATCATGAAAAAAACATAAAAGGCAAAAAACAGAAAAAGCGGACTTAACGTTTCGGGAAGCATCATGAATGAAATCAACCGCCACCACTCACCTCGATGCAGAACCGAGCTTCCATGCAAAAAGAGCTGATCCGCACTCGTCCGCTCCGACATCAGCAACACCACCCCAATCGCCTGTAAGCCGATCAAATAGACCGCCAGATTAGGGATCGCCCACGATCCAAAACGACGTTCCAGTTTATCGATCCACTTCATACACAAACCACCGTACCGATCGGCTTAAATTTCACAACCTTGAAAGCCATCCTGCTTGCGTTTAATTCCGGCAACGTCACGAATCGCACTAAAGGGAAAAAAGCCCGTATTATGCCCATCCGACCAATCCACCAGAATCGCATAATTACCAATCATGCTGATCTTCTCTGCACGGATATTCATCGGAATCGAAGCCGGATCGAGAAGCGGCGCGCGCGTCATCTCATCCACACACAACGCGCAATTGCACGCACGACGTAATGCGGCATTCGAAACCGTCACGGACTCGCCGTCTTCCCACGTCAACGAAACCGTCTTCTCATTAAACTCAACCTCCGGACGCGAAGGTTGCTCCATCACTTTTTTACCCAACGCCCGAATCACTACATCTACCGTTTCATTGGCCAACGTCTGCTGCGCAACGGCATCATAATCCCCACTTAACTGACTGGTAATGGGCAACTCAGCCAAGGTCGGCAAACCAAATCGCTCTTCCAAGGTCGTCGCACCGGCTTCACCAAAGATCGAATACTTCTTGTCGCAGCAATCCGGTTTAAAATAGGACATATTTTCAATCACACCCAGCACCGGTACATTCACCTTATCAAACATCATAATGCCCTTACGCACATCCGTAAGCGAAAGCTGATGCGGCGTCGTCACAATCACAGAGGCATCGATCTGAACCGATTGTGAGATCGTTAATTGAACATCTCCCGTACCCGGAGGCATATCAATAATCAAATAATCCAGTTCACCCCATAAAACACCATGCAACAATTGCTGCATATATTGCGCAACCATCGGTCCTCGAATCACCGCCGGTCCATCGCCCATCAAGAAACCGAACGACATTAATTTTAGCCCGTCCACTTCATTGGGATAGAATCGGTTATCATCCGTTGCCCGGACACCCGGCTTATGCACATTAAACAAGGTTGGAATGGAGGGACCATACACATCCGCATCCAGCAAGCCGACTTTTGAACCGCGTGCCGCCAGCGTCCGGGCCAACATCGCCGATACCGTTGATTTACCCACTCCACCTTTGCAAGAGCTCACCGCGAGGATATATTTGACCTCTTTCAGTCCACTCTCTTCCGTATTCATTCGCCGATCTTCGTTTTTCCGAGCCGTCATCGTAACCCTCACGTGCTCCACATCCGGAAGATCGCCCACCAAATCAATCGCCTGTTTCTGAAAAACCGGACTCAACGGACACGCTGGCGTCGTTAACTCAATCGTGAACGAAACCGTATCCGCTTCAATCACCATATCTTGCACAAACCCCAACGAAACAATATCCCGCTGAAAATCTGGATCGATAATCTGACTGAGCTCAGCTAGCACTTGCTCTTCGGTAACCATCAATATGCTCCTTAAATTAAGCCCAATGCCAACAGCGCCGCCGTCGACATCCGCTCGCGCGTCCATGGCGGATCAAACACCAACTCAATATCCACATCTTCAACACCCTCAGCGTCTTGAACCGCCTGTTGAATCCGCCCCGGGATCGTCTCCGCTTCGGGACAGTTCGGCGCCGTCAACGTCATCCGCACATACACCGTATGATCTTCATCGATATCCAAATTATAAATCAGGCCTAAATCATAAATATTCACCGGAATTTCCGGATCAAAGACCATTCGCAGATTTTTAACAACATCCAAAAAAATGGTTTCATTCTGTTCCTTCAGATTAAATCGTTCCTTTTTGGGTCGTCCAAACATATGCCCCTCCTACTCCGTTGAAATATCGTTCTGTACCCGCTTCAAAGCCGCCTCAAACGTGTGCCATGCCAGCGTCGCACACTTCACCCGAACCGGATAATCCTTCACCCCCATCAACACCGCTAACTTACCCAACGGCACATCATCGGGCTCCGCAACATCCGTTAACGCATGATGAAAACTTTTAAATAAGGCTTCTGCCTCGGCTTCACTTTTGCCCGTCAGTGCTTCCGTCATCATCGACGCCGATGACGTACAAATCGCACACCCTGCCCCCTCAAACTGAACCGCCTCGACCACGCCATCCGCAATCCGTAAATAAACGTCAATCGTATCGCCGCACAACGGATTGTTACCATGCGCAAATGCATCGGGATGTTCCATGGCCCCATAGTTACGAGGTTTTTTATTGTGATCCAAAATCACCTGCTGATAGAGCTCTCGCATATTATCCATTACGCAAACATCCCAATCACTTTTTTCACCGCATCCACCAGTCGATCCACCTCTTCACGCGTCGAATACATCCCAAACGACGCCCGCGCCGTAGCCGCAATTCCAAAGCGCTCCATCACTGGCTGTGCACAATGATGCCCGGCCCGAATCGCAATACCATAACTATCCAACATCGTTCCAATATCATGCGGATGCACGCCCTCAATCACAAATGAAACCAATCCCGCTCGGTGTTCCGCGGTTCCAATAATCTTCACTTCCTCAATCGCCGACAACTGATCGGTGGCATACTCCACCAACGCTTGCTCATGTGCCGCAATCGCTTCGATACCTATTTCATTCACAAAATCAATCGCACGACCCAATCCGACCGCCCCTGAAATATTCGGCGTTCCCGCCTCAAACCGATAAGGCAACGCATTGTATTCCGTTCCCTCAAAGCGCACCGATAAGATCATATCACCGCCACCTTGATACGGAGGCATCGCCTCCAGCAACGACTCCTTCCCATACAACACCCCAATCCCCGTCGGCCCATACAGCTTATGCCCCGAGAAAACATAAAAATCCACATCCAACGCCTGCACATCAACCGGAGCATGAGGCGCGCCCTGAGCTCCATCCACCAACACCGGAATCCCCTTCGCATGTGCCGCTTCAATCACCTCCGCGATCGGATTCACCGTTCCCAACGCATTGGAAATATGAACCAAGCCCACCAGTTTCGTTCGCTCGCTCAACAGCTCATGAAACGCATCCATCTCCAGCTCACCCCGATCATTAATCGGAACCACCTTCAACACCGCCCCCGTCTGCTCACATACCAACTGCCACGGAACAATATTCGAATGGTGCTCCATGTGCGTGATCAAAATCTCATCACCCGCCTGCAACTTCGGACGCGCATATGACTGTGCCACTAAATTAACCGACTCGGTTGCCCCTCGCGTGAAAATAATCTCTTTCAACGAAGCCGCATTCAAATAAGCCCGCACCTTCTCACGCGCTCCATCATACAACTCCGTCGACTCCATACTCAATGTATGCACCCCCCGATGCACATTGGCATACTGATCGCTATGCAATTGGCTGACCGTATCGATCACCACATCCGGCTGTTGAGCCGACGCCCCGCTATCTAAATAACAGAGCGGCTGCCCATGCACCTCCCGAGAAAAAATAGGAAATCGGCTCCGCACCGCCTCCACATCATAGGTGCCCTGCGAATCACTCACTCATTTACTCCCGCAAGCCACGCCTGCACCATCGCCTCAATACGAAGTTTCACAACCGAACAAGCCACCTCATCCAACACCTCATTCGCAAACGCAAACGTCAACATCCCATGCGCCTGCTGCGGATCCATTCCTCGTGTCTGCAAATAGAACAACGCCTGTTCATCCAACTCACCAATCGTCGCTCCATGCGTACACTTCACATCATCCGCATAAATCTCTAGCTGCGGCATCGTATTCACCTTGGCCGCCCGGCTTAACAACAAATTCCCGTTCGACTGAATCGCATCCGTCTCCTGTGCATCCTGTTGCACCAAAATCCGACCGCAAAATACCGCCCGCGCTTGATCCGAGAGAATCCCTTTATACAATTCATGGCTCTGACACTTCGGCACCGCATGATCCATAAACAGATGCGTATCAAAAAGCTGATCCTCCCCTAACAGATAAAGCCCATTACAAATGGCTTCACTCTCTTCACCCAACAAACGACCCCGAATATCATTCCGACCCAATCGACCGCCCACCGTAACCGCATGATTACTAAACAACGCATCTCCACCCAGCTCCGACTCCAACGTCTGGAAATGATACGCAGCCGCACTCTCGCGCTGAATCTTATAATGATCCACCTTCGCCCCATCCGCCACAAACGCTTCCGTCACCACATTCGTTAAATAACGCACACCCGCCGAACCGATATACTCCTCGATCACCGTCACATTCGCACCCGCCGCTGCCGCAATCAGATGGCGATACGCAAACGATCCGCCCTCCGCATCAGCCAAATGCACCACATGGATCGGCTCTTCCAAAACAACGCCCGCATCCACCTCAATCAAAATACCATCACTAAACTGCGCTGTATTCGAAAGCACAAAGCCCGAATCGCTATCCGCCAACGTACCCAACCGAGCATCGGCGCTATCCATAATAGAACGTACCCGCACCCCCTCAGGCAACCCATCCAAAGAAGACGCCTCCACCGACCATTTTCCATTTTCAAAAACAACCACCAGATCACTTAACGGATCAAACGAGACCTCCGCCGCCTGCCACACCGCATCAAACGTCTCCTCATTGAGCCGCGAAACATTGGTAAAACGCCAAGCCTCCTCTTTCACCGTTGGCAGTCCCTTTGCCGCAAACGCAGCCGCCGCCTCCTCACGTCGCGTATTGATATCCATTAAACAGCCGCTCCTTCAAACGCCTCATATCCATGCTCTTCCAGCTCAAGCGCAAGCTCCTTACCACCTGACTTAACGATCCGACCGTTCACCAAAACGTGAACAAAATCCGGCACAATATACTCCAACAAACGCTGATAGTGCGTAATCACCAAGAAACCCCGTTCCGGACTTCGCAACGCATTCACGCCATCCGCCACAATCCGCAACGCGTCAATATCCAGCCCCGAATCCGTCTCATCCAAAATCGCCATTTTCGGCTCAAGCATCGCCATCTGGAAAATCTCATTCCGCTTCTTTTCGCCACCCGAAAAGCCCGAGTTCACCGCACGCTCCAAGAGATCCTCCCGAATCTTAACCAACTTCTTCTTATCCTCGATCACATCCAGAAACTCCATCGCATCCAACTGCTTCTCGCCCCGATGCTCCCGAATCGCATTCACCGCCGCCTTCAAAAAATACATATTGCTAATACCCGCAATCTCAACCGGATACTGAAACGCCAAAAACAAGCCCGCTCGAGCCCGCTCATGCGCATCCAACTCGCTCAAATCCGCCCCATCAAACAGCACGTTGCCACCGGTTTGCTCATATGACTCATTGCCCGCCAACACATTCGAAAGCGTACTCTTTCCCGATCCATTCGGGCCCATAATGGCATGCACCTCACCCGGCTGAATCGACAGGTTAATGCCGTTTAAAATCTGCTTCTCTTCCACCTGCGCCTGCAGTTCTATAATCTCTAATAATGCCATCGTCTCTCTCCTCAACTAAAATTAACCCACAGAACCTTCCAGGCTAATGCCCAGCAACTTCTGCGCTTCCACCGCAAACTCCATTGGCAGCTCCCGGAACACCTCTTTACAAAATCCATTCACAATCAGGCTCACCGCTTCCTCCGTATCGAGACCGCGTTGATTACAATAAAAGATCTGATCTTCCCCAATCTTCGTTGTCGTCGCCTCATGCTCCACCTGCGCACTCGGATTGCTCACATCGATATACGGGAACGTATGCGCCCCACACCGATCGCCAATCAACATCGAATCGCACTGCGAAAAATTACGCGCATTCTCCGCCGTCGGTCCAATCCGAACCAAGCCCCGGTAGCTATTGTGCGCACGACCCGCCGAAATCCCTTTACTGATAATCGTACTACTCGTGTTCTTCCCCACGTGAATCATCTTTGTTCCCGTATCCGCCTGCTGCATATTATTGGTCACCGCCACCGAATAAAATTCGCCAACCGAATCATCCCCCTTCAAAACACAACTCGGATATTTCCACGTAATCGCCGAACCGGTTTCCACCTGCGTCCATGAAATTTTGGAACGATCACCTCGGCAATGCCCCCGTTTCGTCACGAAGTTATAGATACCACCCTTGCCGTTCTTATCACCCGGATACCAATTCTGCACCGTCGAATATTTAATCTGTGCATCCTCCAATGCCACCAGTTCAACCACCGCCGCATGCAACTGATTCTCATCCCGCTGCGGAGCCGTACAACCCTCCAGGTAGCTCACATACGCACCCTCTTCCGCAATCACCAACGTCCGCTCAAACTGACCCGTATTCGCCGCATTAATCCGGAAATAGGTCGATAACTCCATCGGGCACCGTACTCCCTTCGGAACAAAACAAAACGAACCATCCGAAAACACCGCCGAATTCAACGCCGCAAAATAGTTATCCTTCGTCGGAATCACCGTACCCAAATACTGCTTCACCAACTCCGGATG
>MDTB01061135.1_pt1 | contig 22140 bp, 26 predicted proteins | sample 811161 | NCBI WGS metagenome assembly MDTB01 (sample SAMN05326650, study PRJNA326480) | marine metagenome | isolation source: seawater | place: Mediterranean Sea | collected 2009 | reverse complement strand
TGGCCATGTATAAGAAACAAAGTCACCTTGTGACATAATATTAATTAATTTACCCGCTTCATCAACGACAGGAACGTGCCTAAATCTTTCATTCGACATCTGTCTCAACCATACCACCATCTCGTCATTTTTATCAGCAACTTTTACAGGAGTTGTCATAATTTCTTTTAATTTGGTTGTCTTGGGGTTCATAGAGTTAAATAATAACTTTTTCATTAAGTCCCTTTCGGTTACTATGCCTTTTACTTGCCTTTGTTTGTCAACTATTACAACAGATCCAAAATTCTCCTTAGTCATTGCTTTTACGGCAGTAATAACTTTATCACTTTCTTGAAATGTAACAGGTGGTTTTTTACTTTTAAATTCAGGTCGCTCTGCAATCTTCATTGTTTTCTCCTTATAATTTATCTAATAATTGACATAATTTTTAGTAAAAAGAAATTAATTTTTTTATTTTACAACTTCTTTATTGTTAAACAAAAATTAGATTGACATTACATTAAAATTTATAATTTCTAGAATATGACCTTTTCCCTAATGTTTTTTAGATTTGATTTAAGAACTAATGATAATGAGGCTTTATATAAAGCTTCACTTCACAAAAAATGTTTGCCCATTTTTATTCTTGATGATGAATACGCTAATCTTGACACAACTAGCGATTTTCACCTCAACTTTTTAAAACAATCACTTCGTGAACTAAGTATTAAACTTGAAACTTTTAATGCTAAATTAAATTATTTTGAAGGTGATACAGTAAAAATATTAAATTTTCTGATTTCAAAGTTTTTGATAACAACAGTGTATTCTAATCGAATTTTTAAAGATCAATTTTTCTTAAAACTTGACTCTAAACTTTCTTATTTATTTAAATCATTGAATGTTAAATGGATTCAGACAGATCAGTTTGGAATACAAATTAATAATAGAAAAAGGGGGACTTGGTCAAGAGATTGGAAAAAGTTTAGTAGCGGTAAATTATCAATAAAACCAGAAAAATCAAATTACATAGAAACCAATAAAGTTCTTTTAACTTACAACAAAAATAATATTTTCGATATTCAGCTAGGTGGGGAAAGTCAAGCTGAAGATCTATTAAATTCATTTATAAAAACAAGACACTTTGGTTATTCAAAAAAAATGTCTAGTCCGATTACAGCTGAAAGCTCTTGTTCTAGATTGAGTCCTCATTTATCTTTTGGTACAATTTCAATTAAATATATTATTAGCAAGATTAACAATTTAATAAAAAACTCTAGCTCACTAGATATTTTTTCAATAAATTCCTTTAAGAAAAGATTGGCTTGGCATTGTCATTTTATTCAGAAATTATACGATGATCCACAAATCGAGTTTAAAAACATGCATCCTTCTTACGACGGAATTAGAGAACTTTCATTTAATGAGGAATTCTTCAATAGATGGAAACTTGGTCTAACTGGTTTCCCTTTTTTAGATGCATGCATAAGGTTTTTAAATAAAAAAGGATGGTTAAATTTTAGAATGAGAGCAATGATTGTTTCTTTTGCGTCTTATCAACTTTGGTTAGATTGGAGAATTACATCAAAGTACTTAGCTAAAAGTTTTCTAGATTTTGAACCAGGGATTCATTATTCACAAATTCAAATGCAATCAGGTACAACCGGGATAAACTCCATAAGAATTTATAATGTTGAAAAGCAATCTTTGGATCATGATCCAGAGGGTATTTTTATTAGAAAATGGGTTCCCGAACTAAGAAAATTGCCAAATTATCTAATTCATAATCCATGGAAAATTAATTTTATTGAAGAAAAAGATTTTGATTTTAAATTATCGTCTAACTATGTATTACCCATTATTGATAACAAAATAAAGACTAACCTCGCTAAAGAAAAAATGTGGGGTATTAAAAATTCTCGTGAAGCTAAAGAGATATCTCGTGAAATAGTAAAAAAGCATGCTAGTTTAAAAAGAAATTAACATTTAAATTATTAAAATAATAGTTATCTCAAATAAATGCGCAATATATCTCTACCAAAATTTCTTATTCCGATTTTCAGAACTAATCATGCTGGTGAAACAGGAGCAGTCTATATATATAAAGCTATCTTAAAGATTTCTAATGATAGAGAAGTTTTAGACTTCTCTAAAAAACATCTTAAAACTGAATCAGAACATTTGCGATTGATTGAAAAAATTTTAAGTAAACAAGATAGGAGTAAGTTGATTATTTTATGGAAAGTAGCTGGATTTTTAACTGGCTTCATACCTGCTTTATTTGGTAAAAAATTTATATTTGCTACAATATTTTATGTAGAAAGTTTTGTGGAGAAACATTACGAAGAACAATTAGAAATTTTAAAAAATAAAAAACAATATCTTCATATAGTAAAACTTATTAAGAAATTGCAGGAAGATGAAGTTTCTCACAAAGATGAAGCTTTGTTAGCAGCATCTAAATTTAATAAAATTCATAACGCTTGGGGTTCATTTATTGGTATAGGTTCAGAATTTGCTGTAAAAATTTCAAAAAAAATTTAAAGTAAATTATTGTTTTTTAGTTTTAATTGCTTTAATTCGATTTGGATAACAAGTTCTACATATTTCACAAACCATTCCATTACATCCCCGTGCGGTGCAAAATTCCCTTCCATAAAAAATTATTTGTAGATGTAATTTGTTCCATAAACATTTTGGAAAAAGTCTTTTTAGATCTTTTTCTGTCTGCAGAACATTTTTTCCATTAGTTAGTCCCCACCTTTGCGCTAATCTATGAATATGAGTATCTACAGGAAAAGCAGGATGACCAAAGCCTTGAGACATTACAACGCTCGCGGTTTTATGACCAACGCCTGGAAGATTTTCAAGGTCATTAAAATTGTCGGGAACATTTCCATCATGGTTTTTAATGAGAATATTTGATAATTCAAGGATTGCTCTTGATTTTTTTGGCGCAAGACCACAGGGTCTGATGATATAATAAACATCATTTAATGATTGCTTTATCATTTTATGGGCATTATTGGCCCTTTTGAATAGTTCTGGTGTAACTTTATTTACCCTTTCGTCTGTACATTGGGCGCTTAATAAAACGGCAATTAGTAACTCATATTTATTATTATGGTTTAGTGGTACAGGGGTATTAGGATAAAGCTTTTCAAGTTTGTCAATTATAATTTTAACACGTTGATTTTTGTTCATTACATAATAATTTTACTTAAAGAAAACAAATAATTGAAAAATTGTATTTATTTAAATATGATTTTTATATGAAATTTGTATTTTATTTCAGTATAATTAATTTTTTAAGTTTTAATAGCGTTCATTCAACATCTACAACATTTGATCAGAATTTAATTTTTAATGACAATGTTAATTTTTTTCAATCAAATGAAAAAGTAGCATTTTATAATATTCAATCCATAATAATGACAGGTTCAATTGGATTCTTAGGAAAAGAGTTATATAATAATGGTTTTCTTTCACCCTTTGGATTTATTCCTAAAAATTATTACAATTTGTCTCCGCTTGTTTATATGGAGCCAATTAGAAAGGCTAGAGTTTCAAAAATGAATATTTATTGTAAAAAAAATTCAAATAAAAATGTAATTGAGAGATATGGACATTCAGAAATTTCAACTTTAAACTTCAATATTTGTCAAACAGTAAATCTAAAAAATAATGTTAATCAATTAATTCACAAATACGAAAAAAAATAGCTCCAGTATTATTTTTCCTAATGTAATTATATTGAAATAAAAAGCTAATTATTTAATTCTTGTACTAACCTTTGTTTTTTTTATAAAATATTTAAATAAGTAGGCTATGAGTGAAATTTTAGAAATACGTGAGAGCTGTAAATCGCCCAATCAACTTCTTGAAAGTAAAACGTTTAAAAGATATCTAAACATTTATAAAAAGAAATTCGTTTTAGAACTCACATCTCGGGAGAAATCTGAGCACAAAGACGAAGTTATTCATAAGAAAAAATTTGTAGAAAATATATCTAATGATACTTTCGTTAAAATTCTCAATAATAAAGAGAATTTATTAGGTTCAAAACTTACATTATATAAAGAATATATAATATTTATTGAAGGTTTGTTTCACCATTACAGGAAGAAGCCCTACATCAGATTGATTAAACTTCATGATGAAATACTATACTCAAACGAAAGTGCTGAATCAATTAAGGATAGAATTAGTAAGAGAGCCTACAAATTAAATGACTTGATATTGGAAACTAGAAGGATTCTATTTTCAAAAGTAGATTTTGGAATTGGAGTTCGAAGAAGCCAAGGGCTAGAATGTTTGCCAAATGTGACTTGTGGTGAAATTTCTGGTAATAATATTGACCTTCCTAATTCATACTCAAAGCTCAATGAAGTTCCACTCACAACACACGCTGATATGAGAACAGGTGTGCATTATACTACGCATGCTAATAAGAGGGCTTTTCCTTTTTTTGCTTTAAATCATAACCCTTTTAAAAACGAAAAATTTATTCCTTCGGATTACGTTGCAATACCATTTGAAGTTGGGAAATGGAATATTATAGCTTACATTCATAAATCAAGAGGCTGTATAGAATTAGAACCTGGATTATTAAATTTATTCCCTTTCTCAAAGGTAAGAAAATTATCTGAAAAAAAACCTGATGGAATCTTTATATTTGGTTGTCCTCATTCAAATATGAATGACTTAGGATATTTTTTTGATGAGATAAACAATTTACTAATAGGTTTGATTCCAAATAATGATAATTGCAAATATTTTGGTTATGGAAAGAAACCAATTTTAACCCTTCACAATGTTCTGTGTATATTAAATGATCATCTTCCTTTACATTGCGGTTGTACAAGATACGTTGTTAAGTTTGATTCTAATACAGATGAACCATACATTTCCGACTCATTTATAAAGGCAGATGATATGGGAAGAGCATCGTTGTTCGATCTGGCAAATAGTAACATGACAGATTTCAAGAAAAATGTTCCATATTTTTTTGGTACAGAAACTGGAGCTTTTGCTTGTTTGGATGGATTTAGTGAGCACACTAAAATGCAAATGGAAGGAAGAGAGATTGGTTACAATAAACATGCCGGAACGAATGCGCGTCAGATAGTTCCTGTAACCGATTATACAGAAGTATCAACCGGATCAGAACTTGATATTTTGCTTTATTTAAACAATTACGATTTAATTGAAGAAGGAAAATCATGCATGGATGTTGAAATGAATGTTGATGAAGCTTTGGAACATTTTAGAAAAGGAGCTAGAGTGGCTGCTGGAAGTACTCAAACTCATAGAGGTAAAATTGAGATAAGTTATTGGGCAAACCCTTTTCCTCTTTTGAAAGACGAGAATTGGAATGATTTGCCTGAACATTCTGACTTATCCGAAAAGTTTATGGCAATAGAAAGACGTTTCTTCAAAATCATAAAAGATAGAGTTGAGTTGGGTGACATGAAAATAGGAGTGGCTCATAGTATGCTTATGGCAGGAGTTTATGCTAAAAATACAGATCAAAAATTAAGTGAATGTGGTTTCTATAAAAGAGAATTAGTTGAACATGAAGGTCCTGAAAGAGCAGCTAAAGATATGATAAATTTAATCAAAAAAACAGCTGTAGAAAAAAGAAAAAATCTATCCTATAAAGTCAAGGAAATTGACATCACTGTTGCAACAGTTGGTGATAGTAGAACAGGAAAATCAGAGATGTCTGAAAAAATGGAAGAAGTTCTGAGTATGAGAGGTGTCAACTCAATATAAACTTTTTATTATTATTCTTATTTAAGCTTGAAAGCATATCCTAATTAATATTGCACTTATACAACATTAATATAACATAACGTTAAAATGAGTAAAAAAATCAAGATAGAAGCAGTAATAGATTTGAAAGATAATTCCTTTATCGACGAGTCATTACTAAAACGAACATTGGCGCCTTTAGGAGATATAATTGACTGTAAAATTAATAATACATTAAGCGAAGAAGTTATCAAATCAGAAAAGTCTGCAAAGAGTGATAGCCAGACTTCAGCTTCTGAAATAGCCCGTTTCTTAAATGATGCTAATAAAATATATTTTGGTACATTATCAATTAATGAAAGAAAATATATTGCAGCTTCTATTCTTCATTCAACAGAAATTAAAAAAGTAAATTCTGATTCTCAGTTCAAGTTAAAACTAAGTGATTCTTTAGAGAATAAATTTGATCTCAAAAAAGATTATGTTACCCAACTCTTTGATAATAACAAAGATGAAAACTATTTAGAAAATTTAAAAGAAAAATTTCTTGAAGGTGATTTAATACAGATATTTACTTATATTTGGGAAAAATTCTTGTCAATCGGTGAAGAGGATGACTTTGAAACTGAACTTGGAGAAAACGCAGGCGAAAAATTTGGTCTCGACAAATCTATTAACAGTGACTGTAAAAAAGTTGGGAATGAAAGAGCAAAGATAACAAAAGCTATACATATAATAGAGTCTGGTAAAGTTGCTTATAACAAACTCAAGGCATTTGAAAAATCAGTATTGTTATGTTTAATGCTTACAGAATGTTCTAGAATCGATGGAAAAATATCTCAAAATAATTTAAAGATTCTTAGAAATATATTTAATGATCATTTTAATATTATAAGTAATGTAATGACTGCTATTATTGAGAAGGAATTAAATTATTCGATTACAAAAAAGGTTGAACAGGTAGAAGTTTACAGGGAAAAATATGAACTCGTGGAATTTCTGTGGGAAAAAATATTGACAAGTGAACCAGAGATAAAAGATGACGAAATGATACTTATAAGAAAGTGGATCAGGCGTTTAGATATTTCTGATGTTGAATCTGAGGGTGCTAGGAAAGAAGTTGAGGCCAACTTAAATCCTTAAGAATCCCTTAATTGTAATATTATTAATGATTTTAAATAAAAAAATTTTAGTTATTAATTATTGTTGTAAGGAATAAGATTAATAAAACCATAAGTATAAAAATAAAAATTCTTTGATCATTATTATTTTCTTTTTCAGTTGATCTTATTTTTTTTGAGAACTTAATCTCCTCAGATAGAATCTCTTCTAAATTTGGAAATTGCTTAAAAAAAGTTTTTATTATTCTTTTCTCACTTCTTGACCCAATTACTTTGATTAATTTATTTAAATAAATAGCATTTTTCCTAAATCCATTTTCAATGAGAATTTGTGAAAATGATTTTATTTCTTCTGACGTTCCAAACTTTCTTTCTAGAAAGGCATTTATAAATCTATTTTTTATAACTTCAAACTTATAAAACTCTTTAGTTTCCAACAAATAAAACTGAAACTGAAAACCTAATTTTTGACTGTATAATGATAATATTTTTTTATTTTTTTCTAGTTCAGGGTAAACTAAAAGTGCAATTTCCCAATCTTGGTCAACATATTTTTTATTAAATTGGTCTTTATCTTCAAATTCTTCATCTGAATAATCAAATGATTTTTCGTTTTGAAATTTCTTTAATTTCTCATCGTATATATTTTTTTTATTTAAATCTTTTAATATATCGTAGGCTTCGTTAATTTCGGAAACTTTTCTATTAAGTGTTTTTTTATCACCTTTAAATACGTCAGGATGGTATATTTTTATTAATGCCTTATATGCAGCACTGATTAATTGAGGCTCAGGGTTAGACTCAAATGATAGACCTAAAATGTGATAATAGTTTTTCACAGAAATTAATACACAGTATTAGTATTAACTTAACATGAATGTTAAAGTAAGAGAAAAATATTAATCAAAGATTTCTTCTTCTTTATATTTTTTGAAATTTTCGTGTCCTAAGATACTTTTAACTTTATCCAGAGTTAATTTTTTAATTTTAATTTCATTGTTTTCAAATAATTCCTGACATCTGTTTGAAGTTTGTCTAGCGATTGCCAGGTCAATGAATTCATTTTCAACAGCATGTTTAGATCTTATTACCGGATCCATTTTAGCTTTAGAGCATTTAGATAAAATTTTATTTTTTTTGGATTCGATATCATCGACTAATGACATCAAGTCTGAATAAGAAAACTCTGGTTGTTTGACTTCTATGAATTGCCCGTCAGTTTTATATTCAACTTCAAGCGTATTCAATTCTTCTTGTATAGGTTTTATATAATCTTCATTGTAGATTAAAATCTTAATTTTCTTGTTAACTAGCTCTTTGGTAATGTTTGCTACTTCACTTATCCAACGTGTGCGTTTATTAACTTGAACCCTTATTCCTTTAATTTGCTTAATAATAATATCTATTCTATGGATGTCTTTAATAATGTTCTTATATTCATCCAATAAATTGTTTAAAAGGTTTTTGGCTTGAATGGAATAATTTTCATCCACCTTCTATAAACTCCCCAGTAATACTAAACATATTTATTATAGTAATTATTTTAAAATTATCCATATTTCAGTAAGAAAAATTTACTGAATTATGATTGTTCCGACCATACCCATTTCATTATGTTTCTTTTTAGAAATTTTGTCTTTCACAGAACAACTAAGATCCTCGAATATTCCGGTTTTAATTGGCACAAACCACCATTCAACAATATTGTTTGGAAAAACTTCTATTTCAGAAATATTCCCCTTAATCTCTGCAATTTTTTTATTATTTTTTGAAATTTGAACCTTTCTTGTAAAAATTGAATCTGAAAATTTAGTAGAGGAAAAATAATGTTTTGAATTACTTTCATTTTTTATTTGAAGTTTATATAACTTGCCAGTTTGAAAATTAAGAATATTTGGAGAAAAAAAATGATTTTCTCCATTTTTTCCTTTGAGTAGAATAACTTTGTCAATTGGCTTTTGTTTTGTTAGATCACCTAAGTTCTCAGACTTTAATCCCTTAAAAGATAATACAAAAAATAATATTAAAAAATATAATAAACAATTAAATTTAAATATAACCAACCTTAAATCATTCATTTTTTAAAACTCTATCAAGAAAGTTATTAATTAAAGGAACAAATATTATTATACAACCAAAAACTACTGGCCATGCAATTATTAATCTTTCAATCCATTCACTAAAAAAATTTGATTTGAATCCAATTTTCAAAAAAACAATAAAAGCGGATACGAAAGTACTTGTACAAAATGACATTATAGATGCGAAAATTATTAAACGTTTGTTTTTCATAATTTTCTTTGAATCATAGCACGAATTTTATTTTTTAAAGATTAAAAATTACTTAAGAATCTAAAACCTTATTAATAGAAAAGGAGTTTATAATATCTTCAATATTATTTTTGAACTTGAAAAAACCCGATTTAGCATATGGCCAACATTTAATATCATAAGGATCAAGTAAATAATTAACTGTAATGTTATTTTCTTTTGACTCTTTTTCTATTTCATCCAATTCAAATCCAATTCCCGGGTATGGTGTGCAGAAAGAAAAAGATTCATTATCTGAATTTACTTTCAATTCTTTAAAACCGTCTAGTTCAATTACATAAATTTGATTTTTTTTAAGAAATGAAATGTATTGACTTATTGCTTCTTTATTAAATTCTATTTTATTCTTACTATCTTGATTATTTGAGAACAAATCGATGTTTAATATCTTTTTGTTTTTGATTCTTTTTATAAAAGAATCTTCATAGTTCAGATAAGTGGGGTTGAGTAAAAAATAATCTATTTTTTCGAACTCAAAATTATTAAATTGAGGAGTCGTGTAATTTATTTGCTGGTGAATTGGAGCGGAAATTTTTTGTTTTAATTGGATTTGACCTTTAAACGAATAGTTTGAAAATTTTTCTATATTTTCTTCTCTAGCTAAATAAAATTTTCCTGGTGTGTGGAGTCCTGCAACCCATCTCCAAGAAAGGGTATTAGACGCTGGATCGGCATCTAATAAATTTCTATAAAAAAAATCTGCCCCCAATTCCCATGGAAGATTTAAAGTAAAAATCCAAATACTAGCAAACCACATCCTTGCGTGATTGTGAAGATATCCATATTCTGATAGTTCATTTACCCAATTGTCAAAGCAATTTATTCCGGTCTGTCCACTTATTGCTTTGGTGTAATCTTTTTTAAAATTTTTATTTGGTAATTCGGTTCTTATTTTTTTTAAATTATTTTTATACTCAAACCATACTTGTGGTCGCCCTTCCAACCATCCTTTCCAATAAGTTCTCCAAAAAACTTCCTGAATAAATTTTTCGATCTTACTGTAACTATGAAATTCTAGAGCTGAAAGTATAACTTCTTCTTCATGAATAATCCTTTTTCTTATAAAAGGAGATAGCAGAGATACATTGGATCTGTTTTTTGATCCATTATCAAAATTTCTATTTTTGGAATAGTCATTAAGACCTTTGTTGATGAAATTGTTTAAAGTTTCTTTTGCATTGATATAGTTGGGCGCTAAAAACATAAGTTTTTAAAGTAAATAAAAGGCAGCTTTTGCTGCCTTTATATTAGTTAGATTTAGTTTCTTTTGTTTCTTCTTCGGAAGTTTCCGAAGTTTCCTTTATTTCTTTGTGGCCGCCACTACAATGTGCTGCGTGAGTGTTTCCAGCAAAAAGGAAAATTGTAAAAACAAAAGTTAAAGCTATTAGGTATTTATTCATATTTTCTCCGTTTTAATTTAAATTGTAAGATCAAAAAAAAATTCAAGTTATTTTGTAGACGCTGAGCTATTTTTTTTTAATTGCATTTTTTTAAATCTTTCGATTGCTTTGTTTTTATTTAAAAATAATCCAAAGGCGGTTCCAGAAATAAATGCCCCAGCAGTAAGGGCTCCCGTTAAAAAAGCTGATTTTAATGCAAAACTGACTAATTTCATTATTTAATTATCTCCTTAATTCTGTTTATATAGCATTATTAATATAAATTTATTTTATTTAAATGAAAAAAATTATTCTTTACAAGTACTACAATATTTTATTACAAGAAACTTACAATAATTCTTTAAAAATCCATGGTTTTACTCCAGAAGGAGTTTATTGGAATGATAAAAATTCTCAGTACAAGAGATTTAGTATTATAACTTTCTTATTAAATAGATTTTCAAAATATAAGAACTTGAAAATCGCTGATATTGGCTGCGGATATGCTGAACTATTAAATTATTTTATATTAAAAAATATGAAATTTGAATATGAGGGTTATGATATAAATAAAAAAATGATCGAATATTGCAAAGAAAAATTCAAAAATAAAAATTTTTATTTAAAAAGTTACCCAATAAGTCAATGTGATGTTTCTGTGATGTCAGGAACTTATAATTATGCTGTAACCGAAGATATAAAATCATGGGAATCTTATGTACTAGATAATTTGAAAGACTGTTATGAAAAAAGTAAGTTAGGTATAATCTTTAATCTTCAATTTGAAAAAAAAAAAGCAATACGAAATTATATTTATTACACCGAAATTGACTTCATGTTAAACTTACTTAAAAAAAATTTTAAAAGAATAGACAAATTTTACACTTTTAATTCTAGAAAAGATATTCATTTTGTGATTTACAAAAACTGAAAATTATTTTGTCTATATGCCTCGTATAAAACAATTGCCACCGAGTTAGCCAAGTTAATGCTTCTGCTACCACTAGCCATTGGTATGAAAATTTTTTCACAATCCTTGAATAATTCTAAAGTAGATCCAGATAAACCTTTTGATTCTGAACCAAAAATAAAACAATCTCCTAGCTTATAAGTTATTTCAGCGTAGTTTTTATTTCCATATTTAGAAACTAAAAAAAATCTTTTGAAATTATTCTTTCTTTTAAATTCAGAAATGTTTTCGTAAGATGTTACTCTAATATTTTTAAGATAATCCATACCAGCTCTTTTCACTGATTTATCATCCAGTTCAAATCCTAAGGGTTTAATTATATGCATGCTACAGTTGGTGTTAGCGCATAATCGCATGATATTGCCAGTATTAGGTGGAATTTCAGGGTTAACTAAAACTACTGAATATCGGTCTATTTTCAAGGTTTAAACTACAGGTTCCTATGCCAAGAAATTTTTAAGAACTTTTTTATAGTTGTTTTCTGATTTAAACCATTGAATGAGGTTTCCACCTGTAAAACCCGTCATTTTTATATCGATAAACCATTGTTTTACGTCGACATCCCAGCCATAGAAAACATCCAGTTGAACACTTTTTTTATTAACACATTTAAAATTTCTGGGCATTATATATACATAATAATTAGAACATTAACTGCAACGTAATTCTGCAATTTTTAGACCAAAGTTTAACAAAGATTTTTTTTTGTAAATTAATGGCTTACCGAAGAAGTTTTATTGGTGAATAAAACTAAATATTTATTTATAAGTTTTTGTAACTTTGACTGATCGATTTGTTTTAATTGCGAGATTAATTTTTTATCATTCTCCATATCATTATTTTTAGTCGTAAGAAGTGAATCACCATAAAAAATTGAATTCGCGCCTGATAAAAGGCAGAGTAATTGAGTTTCATTTGATAAAAATTTTCTTCCTGCTGACAATCTTATTCTAGACTTTGGTAATATAATTCTTGCAGTTGCTATCATAACTATCATTTCCTCAGGTTCAACTATTTGCCTATTTTGCAATGGAGTCCCTTCAACAGGAACCAATGCATTAATTGGCACACTTTCAGGTTGAGGTCTTAGATTTGAGAGAACTTGAAGCATTTCAGCTCTGTCATCCCACGTTTCACCCATCCCGATAATACCTCCCGAACACACACTAATACCAGCCTTTCTAACATTTTGAATTGTTTCTAATCTTTCATCAAAGGTTCTTGTTGAAATAATTTTTTTGTAATAAGCCGGAGAGGTGTCAATATTATGATTGTAAGCGTCTAACCCTGCAACTTTTAGCTTTTCTGCTTGGTATGGTGTAATTGAGCCTAGCGTAACACATGCTTCAAGATCGAGTGACTTAACTTCTTTTATCATCTCAACAACAGAGTTAAGGTCATTCCCATCTCTTAATTTTTTCCATGCTGCTCCCATGCAGAATCTTTGAGCTCCATTTTTCTTTGCTAATTTTGCTGCTTTTTTAACTTCAGAAATATTTATAAGATTCTCTTTCTTTAAATTCACATTGTAATGAGCAGATTGAGGACAATATTTACAATCCTCTGGACAACTACCTGTTTTAATTGAGATTAATGAAGCTAATTGAACATCTCCAATATCAAAATTTTCTTTATGAACCTTTTGAGCTTTTAATATTAATTGATCTAAAGGGAGCGAAAAAAGATTTTTAATTTGACGGAATGAGATTTTATTCATTTTGATTAGATTCATAATTAGGTAAAAACATTTCACCCGTACAAAAAAGATACTCTAACCTTACTTTAGAATCAATAGGTCCTTTAATTTCGTATTTTTCATTGTCAATATATAGATACCCACCACCTATCAAAAGCTCCTGAAAAAAAAAGGACATTTTATTCTGATCAGTGAGCGCTGAAATACTGAAATTTGTTTTAGAGTTATTTTTTGTATTGATTATATCTTTTATTGTAGATGATATCGTTTCAAGATTTGCAGATGATATATAAGATGAATTAAAAACTTCAAACTTTGTTAATGTGTCTTTACTGTCTTTAATTTTTTGAATAGAAATCGATACATTAAATTGTTTATCATTAGTCTTTGAAGTGAATGTCAATCCACATTCTTCAGGAATATTCTTATTATCCAACTTGATTATTGAATTAATATTTATTGCTGCGAACGCAGGATAATATAGTAAAATAAAAAGTATAAAGAGGATTTTCATATGAGAAATTATAACCTATTAACTAATGATCAAATTATTCAATCTGAAAATAGATATATAAAAAAAAATTCATTAAACAAGCTAATTAATAGTGCTTCAGAAAAAATCTCGGATTATATTAATAAAAATTTTAAAAAAAAGAAAATACTTTTTGTTTGCGGTCCTGGAAACAACGGGATGGACGGTCAACTTACTTTCAATAGACTAAAAAAAGTTAATACTTCATTATTTAGAGTAACAAAAAATAATGCTGATTTTCTTAAATTAAAAAAACTAATTAATTCCAATGAAATAATATTTGATTGTATTTTTGGTATTGGTTTAAATAGAAATATCATCGGTAATTTTAAAAAAGTAATTCAACAAATTAATCAATCAAAAAAAAAAGTAGTATCAATCGATATTCCAAGTGGAATCAATAGCGACTCTGGTAAAATAATGGGAATAAATATTAAGTCAGATATTACATTAGCAATGGGTTTTTTGAAACCTGGGTATTACTTATTTCCTGGTAAAGAATTTATTGGAAAAATTCACATAATTAAATTAAATCTTAAGTTACCTTCAAACAGAAATCCCGAAATTACACTCATCAAAGAAGGTTTATTAAAAAATGTTGTTCCAAAACATAGTCAAAATATTAATAAATATGATAAAGGGCATGTCATTATAATCGGTGGAAGTATGGCAGGTGCCTCTAGGCTAGTTGCTTATTCAGCTAGAAAAACAGGATGTGGTTTAGTAACAATTGGTATAGAGAAAAAATATGTTAGTCATTATTCACAAATAGATCCAGGAACTATTGTCAAAATATTCAATAAAAAAGATTTAGAACGTAAAGATGTTTTAGTTATTGGTCCTGGTTTGGGAAGAACATTTAATAAAAATAAAATTATTTCGATTATTAATTCCTTTATTGGACTAATAATAATCGATGCTGATGCAATAAGTATTTTTCAAAATCACAAAAATGAATTTATTGAACTAATTAAAAAAAAAAAACATGTGGTTTTAACACCCCACGAAGGAGAGTTCAAAAGAATCTTTACTTTTAATAATCAATCGAAAATATTAAATTGCTTAGACGCGTCAAAAATCGTAAATAACTGTGTTTTATTTAAAGGTAATGATTCCGTAATATCCTTTCCTAAAGGAAGAGTTTGGTTGAATAACTCCGCAAGTAACAATCTTGCAACAGCTGGTTCAGGGGATCTATTATGTGGAATTCTGGCAGGACTTTTATCTCAAAAAATTGATTTAAATTTAGCTGTTCCGTTTGCTACAATAATTCAAAACAAAATTTCAAGATTTCAAAATGATGTTGTTGTGGAAGATTTTTTGCATCGTATTCCGGAAGTTATGAGGTCTTTAAAAAAATAATAATTGATTTAAATTAAAATATGTTGTTTTTTATTAAAAACTTTAAGCGGGCGTGGCGGAATTGGTAGACGCGCTAGATTTAGGTTCTAGTGACTTATGTCGTGTGGGTTCAAGTCCCTCCGCCCGCACCATTGATTATGAATATTAAAGAAATTAAACATAAAGACAAGTTAACGGTTGAGTGGAATGTTACAATAAAATCGAGTAAAATTAATAATGAACTTGATAAAAGATATTTGGAATTACAAAATACTGTTAAACTTCCAGGATTTAGACCAGGAAAAGTTCCTAAAGAAATAATTAAAAAAAGATTCGGGCAAAATATTATATCGGAGACATTAGATAAAATTATTAATGAAATATTAACTGAGAATGTAAAAGAAAAAAAATTAAAACCCTCTGTTCAACCCAAAATTGATGTAAAAAAATATGTAGAAGGCAATGATTTAGAATTTAATGTAGTGTTTCAAATAATGCCAACAGTTCCAGATATTGATCTAGATAAAATAACTTTAGAAAGATCAAAACTTCAAATAACAGAAAAGGATATTGACAATTCACTAAAGCAAATTGCAGAAAAACACGAAAGATTTATTCCACTTAAAATAAAAAGGAATTCAAAAAAAGGTGATTTGGTTTTGTTCGATTATGAAGGTAAGATAGATAAAAAACCTTTTGAAGGAAGTTCAGGAAAAGATGAGACGGTTGTTCTAGGTTCAAACAAATACATACCTGGTTATGAGGACCAAATGGTGGGATTAAAAGCAGGAGATTCTAAGACAATTAATGTTATTTTCCCAACAGACTACAGGTTAAAAAAGATTGCAGGTAAAAAGGCTAAATTTGATTTAAAAATAAAGGATATCCAAGAAAGAGTTAAAAAAGTTGGAGTAGATGACAAACTGGCTGAGGAAGTTGGAGAGAAAAATTTAATTCAATTGAAAGATAAAATTGAAGAAAGAATGAAAAAGGATTTTGAAAATCTTTCAGTATTGAAAATGCGTAGGGAAGCAACAGAGTTTATTTTAAAAAAAGTTGATTTCACAATACCTTCGAAGATGATAGAAAATGAATTCAACTTTTTAAAATCATCATCGGAAAAAAAAGATCAAAATGAGTCTGAAATTAAAACACTTGCATCAAGAAGAGTGAAGTTAGGTCTTATTATTAACTCTATATCAGAAAAGAATTCTATTAACGTACAAGAATCTGATTTAACACAAGCAGTAATTGCTGAAGCAAGTAAATATCCTGGTCAAGAAAAACAAGTTGTAGAGTTTTACAAAAGTAATCCTAACTTGATGAATAATTTAAGGGGTGTAGCGTTAGAAGAGAAAGTCATGAAATTTGTTGTTAATAGTTGTAAAAAAAAAGAAAACACATGTACAATTGAGGATCTTTTTAAATCAGACTTTTTAAAAAATGAAAAACAAATGATATCAAGTAAAAAAAAGGAGAAATAGTTATGAGTTCACTAATACCAATGGTTGTAGAACAAACAAATAGAGGTGAGAGATCCTTTGATATTTTTTCTAGATTATTAAAGGAAAGGATTATTTTTTTAACCGGTGAAGTTAATGACGCAGTTTCAAGTGTTATATGCGCTCAATTTCTTTTTTTAGAATCGGAAGATCCAAAAAAAGATATATTTTTGTATGTGAATTCTCCTGGTGGAGTTGTTTCTTCTGGTCTAGCTATTTATGATACAATGCAATACATAAGGCCAGATGTTTCTACAGTATGCATTGGTCAGGCTGCAAGTATGGGATCTTTACTTTTAACTGCCGGGAAGAAAGGCAAAAGATATTGTTTGCCTCATTCTAGGATAATGACTCATCAACCTTCTGGTGGTGTTCAAGGTCAAGCTTCAGATATTGAGATTCATGCTAAGGAAATCGTAAATCTAAAAAAAAGTCTTAATAAAATCTATGAATTTCACACAGGACAGTCCATGAATATCATCGAAAAAATGATGGATAGAGATAACTTTATGAATGCAGAAGAGGCTAAAAAATTTGGAATTGTAGATAAAGTGGTTTCAGAAAGACCGGATATTAAAAAACAATAAATTGCAAATTTGGAATAAAGGTTGCAGTATTACAAATATATTATAATTATATAGTTATAGATGGCTGATTCTAAAAATAATAAAAACACGCTTTTTTGCAGTTTTTGTGGCAAAAGTCAACACGAAGTCAGAAAGCTTATAGCCGGTCCAACAGTGTTTATTTGCGACGAGTGTGTTGAATTGTGCATGGACATTATTAAAGAAGAAAATAAAGTCGTTCAATCACCTAAAACAGGACATGTTGAAACTCCTAAAGAACTGTATAATTTACTTAATGATTATGTTGTTGGTCAAGATGACGCCAAGAAAATTTTATCTGTTGCTGTCCATAATCATTATAAAAGAATCGATAATTCATCCATCAATTCAGACGTTGAATTATCAAAATCTAATATTCTTCTTGTAGGTCCAACAGGGTCAGGTAAAACATTGGTTGCACAAACACTCGCAAGAATAATCGATGTCCCTTTTACCATGGCTGATGCAACAACACTCACTGAGGCAGGTTATGTTGGCGAAGATGTAGAAAATATAATTTTAAAGCTTCTTCAAGCAGCAGATTATAATGTCGAAAGAGCACAAAGAGGAATTGTTTACATTGATGAAGTTGATAAAATTAGTAGGAAATCAGATAATCCATCAATTACTAGAGATGTTTCTGGAGAAGGCGTTCAACAAGCGCTTTTAAAAATTATGGAGGGAACGGTTGCCTCAGTCCCACCTCAAGGTGGAAGAAAACATCCACAACAAGATTTCTTACAAGTTGATACCACTAATATTTTGTTTATATGTGGTGGTGCGTTTGCTGGTATAGATAAAATAATTTCTACCAGAGGCGACAACTCTAGTATAGGTTTTGAGGCTGAAGTAAAAGACAAAACAGAGAAAGAGATTGGTCACATCCTAAAAAAGTTAGAAACAGAAGATCTTTTGAAATTTGGATTAATCCCTGAATTCGTTGGAAGGTTACCTGTTATAGCAACATTAGACGATTTAGATGAAGAAAGTCTTGTTGAAATTTTAACCAAACCAAAGAATGCATTAATCAAACAGTATCAAAAGTTATTTGCCTTCGAGAATGTTAAATTAGAATTTACTGATGATGCTTTAAAATTAATTGCAAAAAAAGGAATTGAAAGGACAACAGGAGCAAGAGGTCTTCGTTCAATACTTGAAAATATTTTGTTAGACACTATGTATTCACTACCAGGCGTTGAGGGAGTTAATGAAATTGTTGTTAACTCAGAAGTTATAGAAAACAACTCTAAGCCTCTTTATATTTATGATAAATCAAACAAAGTGATTAACAAAAAAGCTTAATGACAAACTTTAAAGATCCATTCTGCGTTTTACCTCTTAGGGATATAGTTGTATTCCCAAACATGATAGTTCCACTTTTTGTTGGGAGAACTAAGTCAATAAAAGCCTTAGACTATGCTGAAAAATTTGAAAAAGAAATTTTTTTAGTTGCCCAAAAAGATGCAAATACCGATGAACCTCAAACCAAAGATATCTATAAACATGGAACGCTTGCATCAATTCTACAGTTGCTAAGATTGCCTGATGGAACAGTTAAAGTTTTAGTTGAAGGAATCGAAAGAGCAAAAATCTCTCATTTCGTTGAAAATAGAGAATTTATGGAAGCATATGTTGATCCAATTTCAGTAGAGAACGAATCTAATGATAAAGAGATCAGTGCATTATCCAGGACAGCTATTAGTCAATTTGAAAATTATGTAAAGTTAAATAGAAAAGTACCCCCTGAAATTCTTGTTACTTTAAATCAAATTTCAGACCCGAATAAGTTAGCAGATACAATGGGAGCACACTTAGGAAACAAATTATCTGATAAACAAAAACTTTTAGAAACCTTCTCTGTAAAAGAAAGATTATCTAAAATCATTGAATGTATGGACGACGAAATTGGTGTTCTTCAAGTTGAAAAAAAAAATAAGAAGTAGAGTCAAAAGACAGATGGATAAGACTCAAAAGGAGTATTACTTAAACGAACAAATGAAGGCAATTCAAAAAGAACTCGGAGAAAACTCTGAATCAAAAGATGAAATAAGTGAATTAGAAGAAAAAGCAAAAAAACTGAATTTATCTGATGAAGCGAAAGAAAAAGTAAAAACTGAAATAAAAAAACTTAAAAATATGGGTCCAATGTCAGCAGAAGCTACTGTTGTTAGGAATTATCTTGAATGGATTTTATCATTACCCTGGAATTTTAATAAAGATATTGAGATAAACTTATCTAAAGCTTTAAAAACACTCGACAAAGATCATTTTGGACTTAAAAAAGTTAAAGATAGAATTATTGAATATCTTGCTGTGCAGTCAAGAGTCAAAAAACCAAAAGGTCCTATCCTTTGTTTGGTTGGCCCACCAGGAGTAGGCAAAACTTCGCTTGGAAAATCGATTGCAAAAGCCCTAGGCAGACCCTTTATAAAGGTTTCTTTGGGAGGGATTAGGGACGAGTCAGAAATAAGAGGTCATAGAAGAACCTATATTGGTTCTATGCCTGGAAAAATAATACAAAGTCTTAAAAAATCTAAATATTCTAACCCACTATTCCTTCTTGATGAAGTTGATAAATTGGGAGCCGATTGGAGAGGAGACCCTTCTTCAGCTTTGCTAGAAGTATTAGATCCTGAGCAAAATAAGAATTTCAATGATCACTATTTGGAGGTAGATTATGATCTATCTAATATTATGTTTATCACAACCGCCAATACACTCAATATCCCTCAACCATTAGCTGATAGGATGGAGATTATAAGGATCTCTGGTTATACTGAACATGAAAAAAAGAATATCGCTTCTAAATATCTTTTACCAAAACAAATTTCCGATAATGGTATTAAGGGGAAAGAAGTAAAAGTTGCAGATACTGCTATAGAAAGCATAATAAGATTCTACACCAGAGAATCAGGGGTAAGGTCTTTAGAAAGAGAAATTTCTAAAATTATCAGAAAAGCTCTAAAAAATATTATACTTAATAAAAAAAGGTCCGTTTCTATATCTAAAAATAACATTGAAAACTATCTTGGAGTAAAAAAATTTAAGTATGGTGAAATTGAGAATAAACCACTAGTCGGAGTGTGTACTGGTTTAGCATGGACAGAAGTAGGCGGTGAACTTCTACAAGTTGAATCTGTGATTATGCCAGGAAAAGGAAAGGCTATTTACACCGGTAAACTAGGCGATGTAATGAAAGAATCTGTTCAAGCAGCGCAGAGCTTTGTCCATTCCAATTCAGAAAAGTTTGGAATTCCACCAACTTTGTTTGATAAGAAAGATATACATGTCCATGTTCCAGAAGGAGCCACACCAAAAGATGGACCTTCAGCAGGAATTGCAATGTTCACTTCTATAATATCAGCCTTTACTGGTATTCCTGTAAAAAATGATATAGCTATGACCGGTGAAATCACTTTAAGAGGTAGAGTTTTACAAATAGGTGGGCTGAAAGAAAAGCTTCTTGCAGCAGTTAGAGGTGGAATAAAAGAGGTTTTAATCCCTAAAGAGAATAAAAAAGATTTATCAGAAATTGATGAAAAAGACATTATCAATAAAATTGAAATTCACTTTGTAGAGAATGCAAACGAAATATTAAAAAAAGCATTTACTTCTAAAATTGTTCCTTATAAGCAACCCAAAAACAAGAAGTTGGGCATGCCCGAAAAACCTGTAAACCCAAAGGAAAATACGCTAAGACATTAAAATTGTGTTTGACTCATTGTTATCTTAATATATTATTATTAAAGGTATTTAATTTGCTGTTTTAAATTTTTAAAAAGGGGGTCAAGAGTGAATAAAAATGATCTAGTTAACAAAGTTTCAGACCATACTGGTTTAAGCAAAACTGACAGCGCCAAGGCAGTCGATGCTGTTTTTGATACAATTACTTCAGAGCTAAAAGGAGGAGGAGACATTAGATTAGTTGGATTTGGAACTTTTTTAGTTTCTAAAAGAAAGGCTACAACTGGTCGAAACCCTCAAACCGGAGCTTCAATTAATATTCCTGCGGCTAACGTTCCAAAGTTTAGACCAGGAAAAAGTTTAAAAGAAGCACTCAATTAAAATAAAAATCACATCTTTTTTTAAAGGTGTGATTTACAATTTCTTAACTTCAAAGAGCACTTCAAGCATTCTTCCCTCATCTATCCTTCCTGTATTAACATTTCTAGGGCTAGGGTGATAGCAACCCATTAATTTCAAGTTTTTGTTAATTTGATAACATTGTCCATGGATAAACTTATGACTAGCTCTTTTTAAACCAAATAATTTTAAACAACTATCAAAGGCAACTTTACCGAGAGCAAGAAGAATTTTTGCATTAACAAGTATTTGAAATTCGTCAATTAAATAGGAAAAGCAATTATTCAATTCATCAGATGTTGGTTTATCATTAGGCGGAACACATTTTAAAACTGGAGTCATATATATATTAGTTAATTTTAAACCATCATTTAAACTCTTGGAGGTTGATTTATTCGACATTTTAGCTTTGTACAAACACTTGAACAAAAAATCTGCTGATTTGTCTCCTGTAAAGACTCTTCCAGTTCTGTTTCCACCATGTGCAGCAGGCGCCAATCCTAATATTATAATCTTGGCATGTACGTCACCAAAACCAATAACAGGTTTACCCCAGTAATTTTCGTTGGAAAATCTCTTTGTCTTTTCAAATGCAATTTTTTCTCTAAAATTAGTTAATCTACTGCATTTTTTGCAGTCTATTATTTTTTTATTAAGATCATCTAATTTTTTAGACATTACTACTATCAACATTTATTATTATTTGTTAATAGATTAAAAATTAATTGTTTAAAAATAAATCAAAATAATTTATAAACAAATGTAGTTATGGGCGGTTAGCTCAGCTGGGAGAGCGCCACGTTTACACCGTGGATGTCGGGAGTTCGATCCTCTCACCGCCCACCAG
>MDTB01203928.1_pt1 | contig 22142 bp, 19 predicted proteins | sample 811161 | NCBI WGS metagenome assembly MDTB01 (sample SAMN05326650, study PRJNA326480) | marine metagenome | isolation source: seawater | place: Mediterranean Sea | collected 2009 | reverse complement strand
GACGCAAAACAGCGCTCAATAAGAGTAAATAAAATTCGGTATCAACCGGCCAAGATAATTGACGCGGAACCGGCCAAGTTAATTGACGCTAGATAGTTTGTTGCCATACTAAGTTTAGCGGCAGAGGAGCACAGCTTTCCTTACCCATTACGTCGCTATAAAACCCTAAAAGAAGAACGCGCTAACTCGTTGCCACTTATTGCCGATGAAGTACAACGCTTTTTAGAGTGTACCCCCACACAATGGCGCGATTATTTTACGGTGCGTTTTTGGACCGGTATGCGTAGTTGTGAAATACATGGCCTTCGCTGGGAAGATATCGACTTTAATCATCGGCTCATTCGTATTCGACACAATTGGGTTAATGGTGAATTGGGTGATGTAAAAACACCTAAGTCGCGCCGAGACCTAAAAATGTGCAATACGTTATTTACATTGTTTAAGCGCTTACAAAAAAAAGCAAACAGTGAATTTGTGTTTACTCACAAAGGCAAGCCGCTTAACACCCACTTTGTAAGTACTCAACTGTGGTACCCCACTCTTAATAAAGCGGGGCTTGCACACCGCCGCCCTTACGAAACACGCCACACCGCAGCCGTACTGCATATCGCTGCGCATGAAAACCCCCTGTACATTTCGCACATGTTAGGTCACAGCGACACACGTTTATTATTTGACGTGTACGCGCCGTATGTTGCCAATGCCTCAAGGCAGGATGGTTTTGCATTTAACGAAATGATGATTGAGCGCGGGATTGCATAGCACACACATTTAATGGCGATGCGTTTAATTGGTGAACGCCAAATAAGCGCATGCCACACCTATAACATTTAATACTTATATCGCGCCTATGCGCATTTAATTTAATGCTAATCTAAAAGAGGTTATTTATGATTTGCAAACAATGCACAAACAATACAATGCCATACCCATTAACTGAAGAGTTAGAAATAGCTCAAGATGCGTTTTATAAGCTCATGAATATGCCATTAAAGCAGCTCAACAAAAGCCAATGGTATGATGAATTTACTAACAAAATGATATTTCAACCTATTATTGGTTTGTTTAAACAGTACGAAAGCACCATTCCTTACTCTGCCTCTAGCCATAAGCGGGCGTGTCAAAAACACATTACACAATTTTTAGGGTATACTACAAAGCCATCAAAGCCGCGTCGGCGCATGTTGAGCTATTTATCTCAGTATATTACTAAAGAGGGCAATATTACGCTGTGCCCTTGTGCCTTAATAGCGCAAAAAACAAACCATGCAGTGCAGCTTCAAACAACGTTACAGCATAAATTAGATAACATACTTGATAATAGAAGAGTCGCAGATCAAAACTTATTATCGTTAACTGTTGAAGTGAATTATGTTCACTCAAAACGCGATTATCGCTATACCTTAATCGCTGAATTTTCAGAGGCAAGAAATAAAATTGAAAAGCGCATAGCCGAAACATCCACTAAGTTACTCAAATATGCAAAAAATATACAGGCGGTGTCTTATGATCTTGAAGACATGAACACACCTCAAAAAATTAAAACATTTAAAGCAAGCGTGAAAAAAGAGCTACAAAGATTTAGTGATGCAGCGCATGTTACTGATATTAAAGTATACACATCTGCTTATTTTCCAGCACATCAACGCCCCGACTTTAAAAATTATTTTAAACAAAAAGATAAGTACATCATTGATATTGTTATTGCTGATTACTTTATAGCACGCACAACATTGTCTTCACTTAGAAAAAGACAAGACGGTGCAAAGGTGTGTGACATGATAAGCAGTGATGCAAAAATCATTAACGACTTATACCGAATTTCAAATAAGTTTAAACCATACTCTATATGGTCGGTACAGGTAGAACGGGGTGAAAAAGAAAGCACAGGTAAGCAGCGCATTCATGCTCACATTACATACACAAATGGTGAAACTGACTACGTGAGGAATTTTTCAAACTACCCGGGGGTCGACCAGCCTATATTATTACTACCAACTGGTGATAAGAAAATAAAAAGCGTGCCGGCTTATGGCCCTTTTTCGCATACCCATATTATTTTTTATGTATGGAGCGGTATTATTCAAACCGAAGGTACTAGGGAGGTTATTTATAAATTTGGCATAAGTCGTTTTGATTGGGCCGATAAACAAACATATACAGTCGATGAGTGTGTGCAATCGGTCATGAACCGACAATTAAACTACTGTCGCTCACATAATCTTGTTGCTAATGAGATTAACATTGAGCTTATTTCAACCCCTATCCCGTTTAGCGGTAATTGGGGAGGTAGCGCATTAGGCCAATTAGAAAATTGGCTTAAAAAGCCTGAAAACAATCCGCTATTAATACGCAATGATATGTCGGACGACTATAACGTGACGAACACAAATTCAACAGAGTTAATGTGTGACGATAGGCTTAGGCAGCTGTTTGTTATTCCGTTTATTAAAAATTACATTAATACTATGGAGAGTGAGCAGCCTATTACCTTTATTGATTTAGATAACGGTGAGTGTGGAAGTTACACTGTTCCTCGTGGCAACGACGATTAATGTTAAATGGCTATTTGGCGAGGTTTAATTTAGGCAAGTGAATATCATATCAGTCGGCTGTAAAGCTAACTGGTATGATATTTACAGTAAAATGGCTTGCTGAATACGCTGATTATTTTACTTAAAGATAAAATAGCATGAACTATGTAAGAGCTAAATTACGTCCCTATACTCCAAATACAACATTATAATAGATCTTTAATTGCCGTAGCTATATGCTCAGCCTGCGCTTGTGATACATCAGGGTCAGTCGACTCAACCATTACTCTAATCAGCGGTTCAGTGCCCGATTTACGTAGTAAAACACGGCCAGTATCGGCAAGTACGGTTTCTGCTTCGACCACTGCTTGTTTAACCCCATCGGTATTGAGTATTTCATCGGCATTATTTTGTGTTAAACGCACATTTAAAAGTACTTGCGGTAGTTTTTGCATACCTGCTACGTAGTCTTTTAATGATTGCTTTTGCTGAATAAGTGCTGTTAGCACTAACAGTGAGGCTACAATGCCGTCACCTGTAGTCGCATAGTCTAAATGTAAAATATGGCCTGATCCTTCCCCGCCTAGTTTCCAGCCGGTGTGTTTTAACTGCTCAACCACATAGCGGTCGCCTACTTTTGCGCGCTTAAATGGTATATCCATGTCTTTAAGCGCAAGCTCTAAGCCTAAGTTCGACATAAGCGTACCTACAACACCACCTTGCATATTACCTTGAAGCTTTGCTGCTTTAGCTAAAATATAAAGTATTTGGTCACCATCAACTACTGCACCTAAATCATCAACAAGCATTAATCTATCGGCATCGCCATCAAGTGCTATACCTAAATCGGCTTTGTGCTCTGATACAGCGGCTTGTAAGCTATCTAAATGTGTTGCACCACATTGCTCGTTAATATTTAAACCATTAGGTTTATCATTAATGCTAATAACCTCTGCACCTAGCTCTGCATATACATTAGGAGCAATATGGTACGCTGCGCCATTGGCGCTATCTACAACAATTTTTAACCCTTCAAGTGTTAACTCTTTTGGAAATACGCCTTTACAAAACTCAATATAACGGCCTGCGGCATCGTTAATACGCCTAGCTTTACCTAAACGCTCTGAGCTTACACATTGCATGGCATTGTTGTTTAATGCCTGCTCTAGTAAGGCTTCAATTTCAAGCTCTTGTTCATCGTTTAGCTTAGTGCCATAGTTATTAAAAAATTTAATCCCATTATCATAAAATGGATTATGTGATGCACTAATTACTACACCGGCATCAGCTCTAAAGGTTGATGCTAAATAGGCAACAGCAGGCGTTGGCATAGGCCCAACAAATGCAACATTGACACCCGCGGCAGAAAGGCCAGCCTCCATGGCCGACTCAAACATATAACCGCTATTACGTGTATCTTTACCTATTAAAATTTCTTTAGTACCGCTTGAGGCTAAAACCGTCCCTGCAGCCCAACCAAGTTTCATTGCAAAATCAGGCGTGATTGGAAACGCGCCTACTTTGCCTCTTACACCATCGGTACCAAAATACTTACGTGACATGATTATTCCTTTATAAATTTAGTAAAAATTGGTTTTAAAAAATAAAATTTTAGAAAGCAAAAAGCGCGAGTGTAACTCACGCTTTTTATACTTTTAAAAATTAGAATCAACTAAGAAATTCGTTGCTAACTTTAACCCTAGCTTTGAAGGTTAACTACATTATTTACGCTTTTAGTATTATCTTTAGATTCATTTTCAAGTCTGGCATTCCATACTAAATCACAAATACCATCAGTGGGGTTAAAGCCAGTTGGTGCATCAAGTAGTAGCTGACGTATTTTTTCATGCTCAAAGTTATGACATGCAATATCAAGCGCATCAATAAAAACATTAAGCTCACTGAGTGGCAGCATTACTTCATGTGCAGTCATTATACGCTCATGCGGTGTTTGCTCTACGTTATCGCCTATTAATAGCTCTTCATACAGCTTTTCACCTGGGCGTAAACCGGTACATTTAATTTCAATATCACCATGCGGGGTATCATCTGTTTTAATTTCGAGGCCCGACAATCTAACCATTTTAGTTGCCAAATCACTTATTTTTACCGAGTCGCCCATATCAAGTACGAATACATCACCGCCCTTGCCCATAGCGCCTGCTTGTATTACTAGTTGTGCAGCTTCGGGAATAGTCATAAAGTAACGGGTTATATCTGGGTGAGTAAGTGTAATTGGGCCACCTTCTTTTATTTGGCGGCGAAATAGTGGTACAACAGAGCCACTTGAACCAAGCACATTACCAAAACGCACCATACAAAAGCGTGTTTGGTGTTTAGCCCCCTGCTCTTGTGCTAAACCTTGCAACACTAGCTCGGCCATACGTTTAGTCGCGCCCATTACATTTGTCGGGCGTACGGCTTTATCAGTAGAAATCAATACAAAGGTATCTACCTTAGCCTCAACAGCGGCCTTTGCGGCGTAGTAGGTACCAAATACATTATTACGTACACCTTCTACTACATTGTGCTCAACCAATGGCACATGCTTATAAGCAGCGGCATGGTAGATGGTTTGCACACCAAAGGTTCTCATTACCGTTTCAAGGCGATTTACACGTTGTACTGAGCCCATGATAGGGATGAGTTCAATATTAAGCGTATTATTAGATATGTATTCACCCAGCTCTTTTTCAATTGAATAAAGAGCAATTTCGCTGCGCTCAAACAACACTAACTTAGTCGGTTTGAGTTTCACTATTTGTCTACACAGTTCTGAACCGATTGAGCCACCCGCACCAGTAACCATGACTACTTTATCAGTTATATTAGCAGTCATTAAATCGTCTTTAGGGGTTACAGGGTCGCGACCTAGTAAATCTTCAATTTCAACATCTCTAAATTCAGAGAGTTTTGCTTTACCTTCAACAATATCGGCCATGCCCGGGATTGAAAGTACTTTAATAGTTAATGGCTCAAGTTGTGCGAGTACTTCTTTGCGCCTTGCACGTGTTTCACTAGGCATAGCAAGCAGCACTTTGGTTGCCTTACGTTTTTTTATTAATTCATGTATGTCATTAAACGCACGTACCGGTATGCCTTGTATTATAGAGCCATGTTTTGTCACGTCGTCGTCAATAAACGCACTGACAAAATACTCAGGGCCTGCATTTAAAGCAGTCGCTAATTGACGCCCCGACGAGCCTGCACCATAAATAATGACCGCATCTTTGTTGCTGGTGGTCATTCTTCCTATCAGTGCGCGCACTATGATGCGTGAACCACCTACGGTTAATAAACATAGCCAAGCAAAAATAAATGGCATAGTACGTGGTATATCTATACCAACAAAAAATGCTAATAAAACCAAACTTACGGTGGTTATAATCGTACCGAGTATAATGGCCCATACTGCTTGTGAGTTCATATACCGCAAAACAGCGCGATACAAGCCCAAGCTAATAAACGTATATAAACTAATGGGAATTAAAAGTATTAATAATAACCAATTACTAGTAACACTTAATGGCTCTAAGCTATCAAGCCTTACTATTAACGCCAACCAAAAGGCAGCTGCTATAAAAAGTGAATCGATACATAAAGTAATAACACGCTTTTTAGCACGCGGGGCATTAATAATTGAGCGGATAAAGCTATCCATAACACGTTCCTTTGCGGTTCAATTTAAGGGCATAACCCAATATGAGGTTTGAAGTTAACAATAATATTACTATAACAAAAAAATCATTAATGTAATTAGTCTTAAATAATGATTCATTTGTTGCACGCTTAGAGGTTAATTAGAGCTTAAACGCTTACTTGAAACAGTTAAAATATATAAGTAATGTGACTATTGGTGCAGCAAATAATGTCTTAAAACTGTCTCAAGAGTGTCTCACGTGAGACACTCTTCAAGAAATAGTGCATTTAAATTAATGCGTTAAAAGCATCCAAAATTTAGGCCCAATAGATATTACGATTGGGTGATGAGCTTACGTTCTATAAAACTCTTTACTAAGCAATGAATTCTACAACCCACTTTGCCCCAACCCACACTTCATGAACAAGTATTCATGCATAAGCCCTAAACAGTGAGTGCAGCTTATAACTATGATTATTAACTCACAATCATAAGCTGAGAGTTAATCACGCTTTTAAGATTTAGACGCCAATGCAAACACTTCTTTCATTACTTGTGTTGTTTTAACTATTTCAGCTTCAGTAAGTGTTGGGTGTACTAAAAACATAATTGACGTTTCGCCTAGCTCAACTGCATTAGGTAAACGCTTTTCTGGGCGCCATGGGGTATTATCGAACGCTTTTTCAAGGTAAACCTCTGAGCAGCTTCCCTGAAAACATGGTACACCACGTTCAACTACTTCGTTCACTATACGGTCGCGATCCCAACCATCAGCTAGTTGCTCAGGCTTAACAAACATATAGTGTTTATACTCAGCGTGCTCAATGTAGCTTGGCACTGATACTAAACGAATACAGTCAAATTCACTGGCGGCTTTATCAAGCTCAGCACCATGTACTTGTCGCTTTTCCGACCAGTCACTCATGCGCGTTAATTGAATGCGGCCAATAGTGGCTTGCATTTCAGTCATCCGCCAGTTGGTACCAAAGCTTTCGTGCAGCCATCTAAACCCTGGTGGGTGTTCGCGGTTATAAATAGCATCAAAGCTTTTACCGTGATCTTTATAGCTCCACATCGCTGACCATAACTCTTTAGAGTTAGTGGTGACCATGCCGCCTTCACCACCAGTAGTCATAATTTTATCTTGGCAAAAACTCCACGCGCCAACATGGCCAATACTACCAACAGAACGGCCTTTATATTTAGCACCATGGGCTTGGGCGCAGTCTTCAATTACATAAAAACCATGTTCTTTACTCAGCGCCATTATTTCGTACATTTCAGCAGGCATACCCGCTAAATGCACTACAATGACCGCTTTAGTTTTAGGTGTAAGTACCGCTTTAATACTTGCAGCAGTAATCGCTTGGCTGTTTAGGTCAACATCAGCAAATACCGGCGCTGCGCCAGCAGTAACTATACTCGAAGCAGACGCTAAGAATGTGCGAGGTGTAGTGATAACTTCATCACCCGCGCCTACATTTAACGCTTTCAGTGCAACATCTAATGCAAGCGTACCGTTACCAAGCGCTATTGCGTATTCACTATCAGCCCAGCTGGCAAATTCTTTTTCAAACTCGCGGCCTTCAGTACCAGTCCAGTAGTTAACTTTGTTTGATAAAACTACACGGCTTACAGCATCAGCCTCTTCTTGTGTGAAGCTAGGCCAAGGAGAAAACGGGGTATTTAACATGATGTTCCTATTAATTCCATATAGAAATGAGTGTTTAACTTATCTTGGTACTGCAGGAGAGCCAAATGCAGTAACATTATCAGGTATATTTTTTACTACAGTACTACCAGCACCAATCAAACAATTATCGCCAATAGTGATTAACTGCCTCATTTGGCTGCCAATACCAACCCAGCTTTTACTGCCAACAATAACGCCGCCCGCTAAAGCAACATTAGGGCAAATATGGGTAAAATCACCAATAGTACAGTCGTGCTCAACAACTGCTGAGGTGTTGATAATACAACCCTCCCCAACTTTAGCAAACGCATTAATAATAGCACCGGCAAAAACCACTGTGCCAGCTGCTATTACTGCATATTTACTTATCACTGCAGTGGGATGAATTAACGTTATGAGGTTAAAACTATTTTTTTGTAATAACTGTATTTTTTGCTGGCGAATTTCGTTATTACCAATTGCTACAACTACGTCATTACTAGAAGTAGGGCTTTGATTTTTTAGCGCAATTAAATCCGCGCAAGTACCATGGATTGTCCAGTGCTCAATGTGGGTTTTGCTTGGGAAGGCATCGTCATAAAATTTAACAGTAAAACCCAGCTGCTCAGCGATATCAGCAATTACCTTACCGTGGCCACTTGCACCCACTATTGCTAACTGTTTAGTCATTATTTGAACCTTTGAATGGCTCAATCGTTACATGCCCGTCTGCACTGATACCCTCACGAACAAATACTTTTTTTACCGTGAGTAACAGTATTTTAAAATCCAGCAACAAGCTTTGGTTGTCAACATACCATACATCAAGCTTAAATTTTTGCTCCCAGCTAATTGCATTACGGCCATTCACTTGTGCCCAACCAGTAATACCCGGGCGTACATTATGGCGACGTGCTTGCTCAGAGCTATAAAGCGGTAAATATTGCACTAATAATGGCCTAGGCCCTACTAAGCTCATATCACCTTTAAGTACATTAAATAAACCGGGTAGCTCATCTAAACTTGTAGAGCGTAAAAAAGCACCAAACTTAGTCATACGTTCATCATCTGGCAACAAGTTCCCCTGCTTATCTTTAGCATCGAGCATGCTACGGAACTTCATCATTTTAAAAATTTTACCATTCAAACCTGGGCGATCTTGGGTAAATAAAATAGGTGAACCCAATTTAAAGCGAATAAGCACAGCAACAATAACAATTACAGGGAGCAAAGTGAGTATTGCGCATAGGGCAATTAAAAAATCAAAGAGGCGTTTCATTTAATTTAATTCCATTATCTTCAACAACTCCGCATTTACTTTATGAACATCAAACTTATCCTCAACCATTGCCCTACTTTCCCCAGCCATTCGTTGCCACTCTTGTTGATTTTCAATAAACCAATTCATTCGTTCGACTAATTGTTCGACATTTGCTTTTTCAACTAACCAACCATTTTCACCATTTATCACAGTCTCTCTACAACCTGGCACATCTGTAGTTAATATTGGACGTCCAGTAGCCATTGCCTCTAATACAGTGCGAGGTAAACCTTCATGGTATGAGGGCAATACAAATATACTACAGTCTTCAATATAGGGCCTCACATCATTTGTTCCACCCAAGTAATCAACCGCATTATTAGTATTTAACTGAGTTAACTCTGTAAGTGAAATACCATCTGGCGAGGGATCTTCGGGGCCAACTAACTGAAATATTGCATCGGGATATTTTTGTTTTACTATATTGGCCGCTTTTACATATTCCCTAATACCTTTGTCACCTAATAACCGAGCAATAAGTAAAAATATAGGCGTAGATGGTAAAGGCTTAACTTCAAAATGCGTTATATCAACACCAGACCCATTAACAACCGCAGTTTTATGCTCGGGAACGATTTCTAAATCAACAAATACTTGCCTATTATCAGGGTTTTGAAATATAACGCCTTTAGCTTTTTTCAAGGACAACCTGTAAAGACCTTTTACAACTTTCATTAGCGTATTTTTTAAAAAACTACCTTTTTGAAATGCAAAGCCTAAACCTGTGACTAGTGCATAAAACTCCTTAACACCCGAAAGGCGCGCAGCTAAGCCCCCCCATATGACCGGCTTAATAGTATAAGCTAAAACTGAATCAGGCTTTATTTCATTAAACTTACGTTTCAAAAATAAAAAAGTTTTAATGTCTTCTAATGGATTTAGGCCACTTCTAGATACAGGGTAGTCAAAATAATCAGCACCTAACGCTTTAATTTTGTTAATTTCATCTTCTGATGCGCCAGAAGCAAAAGCGGTTACTTTACAACCGTTAGAAACTAAAGCTCTTACAAGCTCCCCTCTAAAGTTATAAATTGAACTAGGAAGAGTTCCGATTAAGACTACATGTTGCATTATAAACGTCTCAGCCTCCTTGTATCAGCATCAAACCAAGCTTGCACCATTAGTATATCCCATAATTTAGCGGCATTATTTTCTTCAGCATTTAAGTGCTTTATTAAGGTGTCCTGTACTAGTACGGGGTTGTATAAACCTTGATTTTTTAACCTTTCAAAAGAAAGTAAATCTTGGGTCCATTCTTTTAACTCTGACCTAAGCCAATCATGAATTGGTACACCAAAACCCATTTTAGGTCTTTCCATCATTTCACGTGGTAGATATTGATATAACACATGCTTTAATGGCCATTTACCAATATCGCCTTTTTGTTTCATCGAGAATGGCATTCTCCATGCAGCTTCAACTACTGCGGGGTCTAAAAGAGGAATTCTCCCCTCTAAGCTAACACTCATAGCCGTTCTATCTACTTTGATTAAAATATCACCACTCAGGTAAGTCATCGAATCAAGATACATCATCCATTCGCCAAACTCTTCAATTGACACCTCATCAGTGGATAAAAAATCTAACAAATTATACTCAGAACTGCCGAAAACTAACGCATCACTCTCCTTCCAATGCGTTATAGATTGCTTATAAAAATCTTCTATCGAGGTTGCACCTAACCAATTAGCTAACGTTTTTAACTTAGGTCCAATCTTTCCCTGACGGCCATAACTTGAAGCCTTTTTGGTTAGAAAGAAAAAGAGTGTATTAAGAATAGAGTTAGGCGTTTTTTTTATGACTGAAGCCATAAACTGTCGTGCCGGCACTTTCGATATTTTTTTCCAAATAGCGGGGGTAGCTGCATAGCGATTATAGCCACTAAACAACTCATCGCCCCCATCACCACTTAAGGCTACTGTTACCTTCTCTTTGGCCATAGCACTAACTAAATAAGTAGGCATTTGTGATGCGTCGGAAAATGGTTCATCAAACATAGAACCTAAACGTGGCACTACATCTAATACATCTTTTGGTGTAAAGTATTTTTCGTGATGATTTGTTCCTAAATAGCTAGCAACTTCCTTCGCGAATTCAGCTTCGTTATAACCCGGCACATCAAAACCAATTGAAAAGGTATTCACAGGTTTATCTGATTGCGCTTGCATTAACGAAACAACTAAACTTGAATCGACACCACCAGACAAAAAAGCGCCCAAAGGTACATCTGAAGCCATTCTCAATTTCACAGCTTTCTTTAAGCTAGCATGAAGATGTTCAACGGCTTCTTCGTCATCAGAAAATTGATTTTTTTTAGCTGTTTCTATAACGCCAGCCAACGACCAAAACTGTCTTATTTCAGTTAACTTATTACCTTTAAATTGAACAAAACTACCTGCTTGAAGCTTACTAACCTCATTATATATACTCAAAGGCGCTGGTATATATGAAACAGCGGCCTGCTTAGCAATAGCACTTCTATTAATAGTGAGATATTCACCAAACTCAGCTTCAATACAAGTGAGTTCTGAGGCAAAAAACAAATTACCTTTCACCAAACCAAAGTAAAGTGGTTTTTCACCAAATTTATCTCGAGCTAGCGTTAAACATTGGTCTTCTTCATCCCATAACGCGAAAGAAAACATCCCATTAAAAGCGCCAAGAGCTTTTTCTATACCCCAAACCTCAATCGCATTCAGCATTACCTCGGTATCTGAGGTTCCACGCCATTCACGCGAAGGTAATTGTGCGCGCAGTTCTTCAAAGTTATAAATTTCTCCGTTAAATATAATGGTATAACGCATAGATTGACTGTGCATTGGTTGATGACCAGCACTACTTAAATCATGAATAGAGAGACGACGGTGGCCTAAGTATACGTTATTGATAGACCAAACGCCTTCAGCATCAGGGCCTCTGTGCTCAATACTATCGAGCATATTCGTTAAGTTTTTTTCATGAAAATCAAAATCTGGTGAGTGAATTACACCTGCAAAACCACACATAATTATCCTTTATAATTCTAAAAAACGTTTCGCAATATTCTCTATAGCGAAATTGTCACGCACATGCTGTGTTGTTAAAGCGACAATATCTATTTGTTCTTCATGCGGCTTTTGTGTAAATGCATAAATACATTCAGATAACGCTTTAGCATCTTTTACAGCTACAATATGTTCACTATTATTAATAATGTAAGGCGCATCACCTACATCAGTAGAAAACACTGCGCAACCTTGGGCTGCAGACTCAGCCAATACATTAGGAAAACCCTCTGTTTTTGAAGAAAGTATAAAAATATCTACTTGATTATAAAAAGCTGTCATATCGTCAACTTCACCTAACAAATGAACATTCGATAAACCTAAACCAGCAATTTCAATAAGGTCTAAAAGCTCTTTATTATCTGATGTCATGCCTCTGCCGCAGAGACGTAACTCAAAAACTAAACCTTTATCTTTAAGCAATTTAGCCGTTACAAATAAAGTAAAATAATCCTTGGCATCATGAAACCTGCCCGCAGCACCAATGATTAAAATATCATTCATAAAGGTACGAGGAGTTAATACGTTAAAGCTATAACCATTAGGAATATACACAGATTTATTAGGTGAGTTATAGCCAAAGACTTCATGTTGAAGTTGTGATTTTTTGGAGCAATGGACGACTTTATTTGGAACAAATTTTAACATCCGCCCTAATTGAATCGCTATTTTCGTACTCACTTTTTCACCATTGTAATCGTCAAGCGAATGCCTTACGCCCCAAATCAGTTTAGGCTTTTTAAATGAAAAAAAACAACTCATTGCTGCAATTGCATTAGCATGATACATCCACGAATATATCTTCTGGGGTTTTAAAGACTTAATAAGTGAACATAGTTTAAATGAACTTAGTAATAACGATATTGAAGTTGTTGCTTCTAACGCAACAACTTGGCAACAAGGGTGAGTAATTTTACTGACCATTTCATCTGTCTTAGACATTAACGTAATTAAGGTGATTTTTACATCGACATGCTGATTAATAACACGTATTAAGGCAGACTCTGCCCCACCTAATTCGGTGAAATTGGTTATGATATGGAAGTTCAAGAAGGTATATCCTTTATTTTCAATGTTGAATTACTGCCATAAATACCACTTTCTGATTTTAACTTCGCAACAACACCCAACCCAATTATCACATGTACAATATGCATAAAACCTCTAAATAACCTAGTATTGAATACATGAAATCAGCAAGCAAAAGTATTCACCCATTTATTGATAGTTTATTATATCCCAGCCAAAACCAGGTAAGAATAACCTATCCACCCATGTAAATATAAAATAAAAAACATACAAGAAATAAAAATATATTTTATTCCAACTTTTTAATTCTATTGATGATAATAAGATAATAATTAATACACTTTCAAATATACGCGCTGTAACAGGAAGAAAAAAATAAGTACTAAGGTATAAAATCATAAAAAACAAAGAAGCTACATTTCTTTTAAGAAAAGTATTACCTTGTAATATATATACCATCAGAAAACACCCCCAAAAAATAAACCCGAGGCCACTAGCATTACTAGTATAATTTTCATAACCTTCTGCTTGCCTTGCACCTAATACACTTGCCATACTTAAAGCTCCAACCCCAATGCTCAAGCTTATAGCAGTAAATAAGAAACCTTTAATACCATTAGAAAAATTATACTTAGAAAGTAGCGTAATAAAAAAAAGGCAAGGAATAATAATAATAAATGAAGAATGGACTAAAGCCGCTGAAACGAAAAACAAAAGGCGAATTTTATTACTTTTGGAAAAATACCCCCAAAGAAATAACGCTATAGCAAATCCTTGCCTTAATTGAATAACATTATTTTTCAACACTTGTGGTAATAATAAAAAAAGTAATCCTAGAAAAAAATACTCTTGCGGGATGTTTTTCAGAACAATGTAAAATGTTGAAAAAGAAGATAAAAATATAATTACTCGAAGCGTGTTTTCCGTGTCAAAAATTGTCCTTAATGCAATATTCGTTATAGCCCATAATGGTTCATTGAAAACAAATGATATATAACCATCATTTAATCGATGAAAGAAAAAAAGCTCAGGAGTGCTAGCAAAACTTAGGTAGTTATCTCGATCAATAAAACTATCAATTGGTAAAATGGCCAAATATATAGAAAAGACAAGCGCAAATAGTGCGCATATAAAAACATACCAACGATTATCTATAAACATCATTAACGCTCGAAAATTATAGGTAGTTTAAATTAAACACCTAAAGACAAAGTTTTATGTAAAACTAAATTTAAATTATATTAATCTGAGAATTTAAATATATCATTTATTAGCTTATAAGATGAAAAGTAGTTTTCAGCAAACTCTTTAGATTCCATTGACTTTTGCTGCCTAAACTCATTATTGTTAAGTTTTATCAGGGAGTTAAGTATATCGACATCATTAGTAGCATTCAAAATAGGGTTATTTGTGGGCCATACACCTGACTTGATTGGACGTTCAATATTTGCAATTAGAGGTTTACCCAGCCAAAGTGCATAACCACCTATGGCACCAACCCAGTGTTTACCAACTTGATCAAAACAGATATCAGAACGATTATAGAGTTTTAACAAATCCAAAAATTTCATTTCTTTATGCCATATTATCACTGGGCTTAAGCCTAACTCATCACAAAGCAGTTTAGCTTTATCTACATCAGGACCTTTTTCTACAAAGTGAACTTCTATGTTTTTGTTTTGTTGAAAGAATAACGACAATCCTCTTATCATTATATCATTGCCTTTAGAATACAATTCGTTACCCTCCGAAAAGCTTTCATACAAAAAGCGGACGCCAGAAAAAATACATAACTTTTCATTCGACGCTTTATATGATCGATCTTCGTTTTTTAAGGGTTCAAAGGAAACATCATAACGTTCATAACACTTAACATTATTTTCTTTTAGCTTATTTATAACTCGATCGCCAGCTTCATTAAAAAACTTAGGGAAATAAATCACTTTATCTGATTTATTTAAACCTAGATATTGCCTATTAATAACTAATTCAATTAATTTCTTTGATACACTTTTAGGTAAAAACTTAAACAAAGAAAAATTAACAAAAGTAGTACTTAATTTATTTAGAGCACTATTGTCTCCCCATGAATCTAAATCACTGCCATGGCTTAACGATATAACTTTATTATTAGTTTTTTTCAATAAAGGAGACAATGTTATAAAAAAACCATTTAATATATATACCTGAGGTTTTTTTTGTGAATTCCGACTTATTTTATGAGTAATAATTAAAGAAAAAAATAACCTTAAAAAAGGAATTAACATTTGACTTGGGACTTTAAGTTCTTTTATCCAAGAAGGATACGGATACGTAATATCGCTAAAATGATTTTCAGGCCTATTTAGTATGTCTTTCTGTGCACCATCAACAAAGTAAAGGACTGGATACCCCATTTTTTTTAATTCCATTGCATACATCATAGGCATTGCATTCATTGAACCTAAGAAAACAATTGGACCGCCATCTTTACTTAATTTTATTTTATCTTTAGACAATTTAAATACCTTTTATTCTTATTACTAGTTTATTACGGAAAAAACTCGATGATATAGCTGCAATTATTAATGCAACAAGACTAATCCCCATTAAATATATTAAATTTTCCCAACGGTTAATACCTTGAAATGGAAACATAGAAATAAAGCTTAATGCAGCTATAACAGGGCAATATACCAATAAACAATCTTTAACTAACCATTTAAAATGCAAGCCAGGCTCTAATTTATGATGAACATAAGCTACCCAACCAAATAAAAACAATGCATTCATAGTGAGCCACACATACCCTGCCCCTAAAGCGCCAAAATGAGTTGCCGCGAAAATAACACTTGGGATAAGTATAATTACCAAGCCTAAGTTTCCCAACAAATGGTAACGTAAATTACCTTTGGCATATTGCAAATAATAAGAAAAAGCAGCAATACATAAAAACAAATTTCCCGCAGCATATAATCTTAATACAGGAGCGGCTTGCTCTGCTAAGTGCAAGTCACCCGTCCATGCTATTAACAAAGGTTTAGCCGTTACTACTAAGGTTATTGATGCAGAGCCTGCAATAACACTGACTAATTGTGTACAATTACGATAAACAGATATTAACTCAGCATGCCTATTCTCAGCATGTAAACGCGCCATTCTTGGCATTATAGCACTACTGACCGGGCCGCTAATCACCATAATTCCGCCTGCCACTAAAACAGCTAAGGTAAAATAACCATATTCTTCAAGCGGTAAAATACCTGATAATATTAATTTATCTGTTTGAGTTACTAGTACCCAAACCGAAGAGGTAAACGCAATTGTTAATGCAAACGATAAAATAGGTTTTATAGGCTTAAAAGACCAACCAATAGGCTTTGCTATTAAGGCTTTATTCGGTATTAAAAATTGAGCCATAATCCATAATCCCAACAACTCAATAACGGCAACAACAAGTTGATGAATAAAGAAGACTGTTGGCGTATAACCGTAAAGCCACATACTGATAAATACAGCAACAAAGCGCAAACTTGCAATAAACACATTAAAAATACTGAGCCAAACTAGCTTTTCACTGCCCGTTACCACGCCGCGGTATAAACCACACAACCAACGCAGTGCAACACTAATTGCCATAACTTGAATAGCAAATGTCACCACGTTGAGCGACAGGGTTTCTACGGTTAACCACGAAGTGGCAATAGTTCCGGCGAACAACCACAATCCAACCCCACCAACTACTGCGATGAAAATAAATATAACGGTTAAGGCTCGTAATAATTGCCTATACTTTAGCGCGCACATACTGCCACCATGATAGCGAGCAGTTTCTCGCCCTATAGTAGGAGTTAAACCTAAATCAAGCATGGCAAAAAAAGCTTGTAGCATAGTAAAAAAACCAACCAACCCGTAAGCTTCTGCCCCCATATATTTAATGTAAAGTGGTAGTATTAAAATACCAACCCCTGTTACATATAGCTGACTGGCATAGTTAGCGATTATGTTTTTTTTAAGAGACACTATAAATTCTTACTCATAAAATTTCATTTAACATTATTGATTCTAAATTCAGTAAGTTTTTTTTACGTTTTTTAATAATGACTGCTGGACTACCTGCAAGCATATTAAACTCTTCAAAGCTTTTAGTAACCAATGCTAAAGCACCTACAGCACAGCCTTTTGCAAGTTGTACATTAGGTAAAATCACACTTCCAGCTCCGACAATCACATGTTCACCTAAAAATACAGAAGCCTGAGTTACATTAGTAAATTTGCTAGGAACCATTGGATTTGTCATATATTCACCGCTATAGTCATCACTCGAGCTATAGATGGAAACCCTAGATGAAATGTTGCAAAAATCGCTTAGTGTTATTCTGCCGGCACCTATTAAAGAGCTAAAAACAGCTATATGAATATAATTCCCAATTTGTATTCCACCTTCACCTGCAGATAGCACCACAAAGTCATCAATTCTTACATTATCGCCTATAGATATATTACCAGCTCCATAGATGCTTGCTTTGTCTGATACTAAGACATTTTCACCTACTGATTTAAAGCCAATATCAATCAATTGTTGTCTTGATAAGATCCCCATAATCAAAGCTTACCTTTGAGTGAACACTTAATTACATTTACAACCTTTATAACATTATCGATACTCATAAAATTATGTAATGGTAGACAAATTACGCCACCAGCAATGCTTTGACTATTTCCGCAACCAAAACTTTTCTGTTGACTATACGCAATATCTAAAGAAGGAGTAAAATACCTTCGACACTGAATGTTATTATTTTTTAAAGCAGTGATTATACTTTCTTGCCTATCGATATCGGAAATATAAATAGGCATATACGCACCGTTGAAGTTAGCATCTAAATGCCAGTCAGGTAACTTTATTTCGGTTATACTCTTTAACTCTGTACGATAATGATTGAACAATGACGCACGGTGTCTTATCACACTTTCCATTTGATCAAGTAATGTTAAACCAACTGCACATTGATATTCATTAAGCTTAGCATTAATACCAGCCTCACCTAAACTGCCGTCAGCTTGAATGCCAAAGTTAATTAATTGCTTTGCTTTTTCATAATCAGCTTTATGTTTAAAAACAATCGCACCACCTTCAATCGTATGAAAGACTTTTGTGGCATGAAAACTTAATGTGCTCGCATCACCAAAATTAAGTACCGACTCCCCACCCACCTTTACACCAAAAGCATGCGCTGCATCATAAACTATCTTTTTATTATATTTATCAGCTACTTTTTCAAGTGATGCTACATCACAAGGATTACCATAAACATGAGTAGCTACAATACCTTCATAATGCTCATCTTGGCTAAGTGCTTTATCTAACGATTGTGGACACAAGTTATAGCTTTCAGCATCGATATCACAAAATGCAGTTTCAATGCCTTGCCATAATAAAGAACTTGTTGTTGCGACAAAGCTAAATGGGGTCGTTATAGCTGAATTAATATTTAATGCTTTGCAAGCTACCTGAATTGCTAACGTACCATTAGAAACCAATAAAAGGTTTTTTACACCTAAATATTGTTCTAGTCGCTGCGTTAACAATTCATGTAAAGGCCCAAAGTTTGTATACCAGCCGCTATCATTTACCTGAGTTAAATAGTTTGTCAGCGTTGATAAATCTGGTGTAAGAGGTTTATTGAGAGCTATCATTAGTTATACTTTCATTAGTTCAATTAAATACTGGCCATAGCTATTCTTCAAGAACGGCTGTGCTAATTCTTCAACTTGCTTTTTAGTTAACCAGCCGTTATTGAAGCCTATTTCTTCTAAGCAAGCTATTTTATAACCTTGCCGCTTTTCAACGGTTTCAACGAATTGAGCAGCTTCAAGTAAACTTTCATGCGTGCCTGTATCTAACCACGCAAAACCACGCCCTAACATTTCAACATTCAATTTACCTTGGTTTAAATACATTTCATTAAGGCAAGTGATTTCCAATTCACCACGATGAGAAGGTTCGACTTGTTTAGCTAACTTCACTACGGAGTTATCGTAAAAATATAAGCCTGTAACCGCGTAATGTGATTTTGGTTTCGATGGTTTTTCCTCAATTGAAATAGCTTTATTATTTTCGTCAAACTCAACAACTCCAAAGCGTTCAGGATCTTTCACTTGATAACCAAAGACAGTTGCACCTTGTCCATTTTTTGCATTTTGTACTGCATGCTTTAATTTAGGGCTAAAACCTTGACCATAAAAAATATTATCTCCTAGGACTAAACAAACATCGTCATTACCAATGAAGTCTTCACCCAAAATAAATGCTTGAGCTAACCCATCTGGGCTAGGTTGGACTGTATAACTAAGCTCGATACCAAACTGTGAACCGTCACTTAATAAGCGTTTAAATGAGTCAAGGTCTTCTGGTGTAGTAATAATTAATATTTCACGAATACCTGCTAGCATTAAAACCGATAGCGGATAATAAATCATCGGTTTATCGTAAATTGGCAATAACTGTTTTGATACACCCATAGTGATAGGGTAAAGACGAGTACCAGAGCCACCAGCTAAAATTATTCCTTTCATTTTACTTTCCTTTTGCTTGCGTATTTATTTCACCAAGGCGCTCACGTTGGTACGAGCCATCTTGTACATTTTGACACCACGTCTGATTATCTAAATACCATTGCACTGTTTTACGAAGTCCTGTTTCAAAGGTTTCGACTGGTGTCCAGTTTAACTCTCGTTGCATTTTACTTGAGTCAATCGCATAGCGTCTATCGTGACCTGGGCGATCGGTTACGTATGTAATTAGAGAAGAGTAAGTTGTTAAGGGTTTTCCATCTTTACACTTTACATCTCTCGCTTCACTGGGCGCTAGCTCATCTAAAATACTGCAAATTGTTTGTACAACCTCAATATTTTGCTTTTCATTATGACCACCAATATTATATGTTTCGCCTACTTTACCTTCAGTTACTACTTTATATAAGGCTCGGGCGTGATCTTCTACGTATAACCAGTCACGAATTTGATCGCCTTTACCATATATTGGCAAATCTTTACCTTCAAGCGCATTAAGTATTACTAATGGAATAAGTTTCTCAGGAAAGTGGTAAGGGCCATAATTATTTGAACAGTTTGTTACTATAGTAGGAAAACCATAGGTTCTTAACCATGCGCGAACTAAGTGATCACTTGATGCTTTACTAGCAGAATATGGGCTACTAGGGGCGTAAGGCGTTTGCTCAGTGAAAAGAGGCAAGTTTTTAATGTTTGATGATGAATTTTTAATTTTTAATTCATCACTGCTCAATTCACCACTCATCATTAAACACTCATCATTATGAATATCGCTCGGGTGCGGTAAATCACCATATACTTCATCAGTAGATATATGATGAAAGCGAAAAGCATTTTTAGCAGCAGTATCTAATGCATTCCAATACTCACGGGCAGCCTCTAATAAGGTATAAGTACCAACAATATTAGTTTGTATAAACTCAGCTGGTCCTGTTATTGAGCGATCTACATGACTCTCTGCGGCTAAGTGCATGACTGCATCAGGCTTATGCTGCTTGAATATTCGGTCAAGCTCTGCGCGGTTGCAAATATCAACCTGTTCAAATACATATCTTTCACAACTCTTTATAGATTCGATAGACTCTAAATTACCTGCATAGGTAAGCTTATCAAGGTTTATAACAAAGTCTTGAGTATTTTCAATAATGTGACGCACAACTGCAGAGCCGATAAAACCAGCTCCTCCAGTAACTAATATTTTCATTTTATTTGTTACCTAAAAATTCTTTATACCAAGGCATTGCTTTACTAATACCCTGTAATATTTTGTATTCTGGTGCATAACCTAATTTACTAACGGCTTTACTTACATCTGCTTGAGAATGTCGAACATCACCTGCTCTGAAATCGCGATAAATTGGCTCTTGAGTAGCCTCTACATCACATTCTTTAAGAGCAGACTGTATTGACTTATATAAATCATTTAACGTTGTACGATCACCGACAGCTACATTATAAACTTCGTCTTTAGCTTCATCAGGTGCCGTGGCTGCAAGAATATTCATTTGTACTGTATTTTCAATAAAGCAAAAGTCCCGGCTGGTTTCACCATCGCCGTTAATAAATACATCTTCAGTTTGGATCATCGCCGCAGTCCATTTAGGAATTACTGCTGCATAGGCGCCATTAGGGTCTTGGCGCTGACCAAATACATTAAAGTAACGCAAGCCAATTGTTTTAAAACCATACGTACGTGCATAAACACCTGCATATAGCTCATTTACATATTTAGTTACTGCGTAAGGTGATAGTGGATTACCTATATTTTCTTCAATTTTTGGTAGTGCAGGGTGGTCACCATACGTTGAACTACTTGCTGCGTAAGTAAAACTTTTAACGTTTGCCTCTTTGGCGGCCTGGAGCATGTTTAAAAAGCCAGTGATATTCGCAGCATTAGTTGTAACAGGATCTGCAATTGAGCGCGGTACTGAGCCTAGCGCGGCTTGATGCAATACATAATCAACGCCGTTACCGTTATTAGCTATTGCTTTTTCGCAATCTTCGTAATTGCGAATATCGCCTTCAATAAAATTGAAACCTTGCCACTGCTCTGCGGTAACTAAGCTTTGCACTTCATCTAGGTTATGCTGGTGCCCTGTAGCAAAGTTATCCAGCCCCACCACTTTTTGGTTTAATTTTAGTAAATGCTCTAAAAGGTTCGAGCCTATAAAGCCTGCCACACCTGTGACTAACCAAGTTTTTGGAGAAGCTAATAATTCAGCTTTAATTTGTTCGTAACGAGTCATATTTTTCCTTTAAAAAATTAGGTTCTAGGTTCTAGGTTCTAGGTTCTAGGTTCTAGGTTCTAGGTTCTAGGTTCTAGGTTCTAGGTTCTAGGTTCTAGGTT
>MDTB01084382.1_pt1 | contig 22143 bp, 18 predicted proteins | sample 811161 | NCBI WGS metagenome assembly MDTB01 (sample SAMN05326650, study PRJNA326480) | marine metagenome | isolation source: seawater | place: Mediterranean Sea | collected 2009 | reverse complement strand
GTAACTATCTTCCAAATTATTCATATCATTACAAATCAAAACTAATTATCGATAATTTTATAGTATGTTCACTGGAATAATAGAGGTTCAAGGCAAAGTTTCTGAAATAGTCAGAAAAGATAAAAATTACAATTTTTGTATTACCTCTTCAATTGGTTCGGAGCTCAGGATAGATCAAAGTGTCGCGCACAATGGCGTATGTTTAACTGTTACCGCGACGAAGGGTGATAAGCATTGGGTAACTGTAGTGGATGAATCCATGCGAAAAACCAATCTTGAAACTCTTTCTATTGGAGATTCAGTTAATTTAGAAAGATGCATGATTGCCAATGGTAGATTTGATGGTCATGTGGTACAAGGGCATATAGATAAGACTGCTCGAATTTTATACATTGAAGATGCGGAGGGGAGTTGGCTCTTTACTTTCATATTTGATGACCTTAACAATCTTATGGTAGAAAAAGGAAGTGTGACGATAAATGGAATCAGTCTTACTTGTTTCAATGTATCGGAAAACCAATTTCAGGTAGCGATCATTCCCTTTACCTACGAGCATACCAATCTAGGGGTTCTCAAAGTAGGAGATAGGGTCAATATTGAATTTGACATTATTGGTAAGTATGTCGAAAAAATCTTAAGTAAGAGAATATCCTAGTTTCTTATGTACTCGGCTATGTAATTTATAGCATAAATACCCAAAAAAGCCACCTACAAAAAAACCAACAATGACATCACCTGGGTAATGTACACCTAGGTAGGCACGTGAGTAACCAACCAGTAGGGCCCAAGTGACAATAGCATAAGCCAGTATTTTTTTCTTTTTTTTCAAAAGCATAAAATAAAAAACAGCGAGTCCCATCGTATTAGCGGCATGCGAAGAAGCAAATCCATATTTACCACCACAACCTTTTACCACTTCCACAACGATGGCAAGACTCTGATCTAAGCAAGGTCTTGGGCGTTGAAAAAAGGGTTTCATAAACGAAGAAGTAAACTGATCTGACAAAGTTAAGCTGATCAGAATAAAGAGTAAGGGAACCCAAAACCTTTTACCATACTGCTCATAAAGTAAAAAAATAAGATACAAATACAAAGGAATCCAAACGAATTTACCAGATAGAAAAATCATTATGGGATCAAGAAAGGGTCTTCCTGTACCATTAATCAGGTCTAATAATAGAAGATCTATGGATTTGACGAATTCAATCATTATTTACCCAATCGATATCTTTGACTAGATAGGCCAATGTTTTTGCCTCAGGACTTTCTTTCTTTGGTTGATGGTTATATTCCCAGCTGGCAAAAGGAGGAAGGCTCATTAAGATGGATTCTGTCCGCCCATCTGTATCTAATCCGAATTTCGTGCCTTTATCTAAAATAAGGTTAAATTCCACGTATCTTCCTCTTCTTAGGTACTGCCAATCTTGCTGTGCTTTATTATAGGGGCGATCTCTGTTTCTTGATATTAATTCGGTATAAATGGGTAAAAATTCATTACCTATACTTAGTACAAATTGCCAAATTTGTTCTTTTTCCTTGGCCTTTTGGGAGGCCAGACGGTCAAAAAAGATGCCGCCGATTCCGCGAGTTTCATTTCTGTGCTTTATGAAAAAGTAGTCATCGGCCCAATTTTTAAATTGAGCATAATAGTCGGAATTATATTGATCACAAATTTCTTTTAGTTGTTTGTGAAAAAAAACAGCATCTGATTCAATCACATAATGTGGCGTAAGATCAATGCCTCCTCCAAACCAATAAGTACCATCAGACATCTCAAAATATCTTATATTCATATGAATGATAGGTACCCATGGATTCACAGGGTGAATGACAATAGAAACACCGGTAGCATAAAAATCTGATGGTGGAAGAACTAGAGATTTTAAAATAGCCTCTGGTGTCGGTCCACTTACTTCGGAAAAGTTCACACCTCCCTTTTGGATGACTTTACCTTTAGAGAGGGTACGACTGCGACCACCACCACCACCGGGTCGCTCCCACAAATCTTCAGAAAATTTGGATGAAGCATTGATTTTCTCTAGTCCTAAGCAAATCTGATCTTGAAGTTTTTTGAATTGTGTATTGATCTCTGTTTTCATATTAAAAAGGTAGTCCAATACCTATATTTATGTTCGACTTATTTCTGAAAACTCCGTTTTGAGATAAGAGTTGGTTTAAAATATATCTTTTTCCTATAGGTTGTGCAGGGTCCATAACTTGGATGGCACCATCCAATCTTAGAACCATGAAGGAAAAATCATACCGGAGTCCCAAACCGATGCCCACGGCCAGTTCTTTGTAAAAGGATTCAAAACGAAACTTCCCATCATCTCCCTCATAATCTTTGATGGATTGATTGCTATTGAGCAACCAAATATTCCCCATGTCTGCAAAAAAGGCATAATTTAAGTTCTTGGTCAGTTTATTTCGGTATTCTATCGAGGTTTCTATTATGAGATCTCCCCCCTGTTCTCTTTGATAGCTTATTTGAGCTACCTCATCAAGAGCCCTGTTTTCTATATAGGTTGCTTCACCGTAGGCACCTGGTCCAAGTCTTCTTACAGGCCAAGCACGGATACTATTGCTACCTCCGGCATAAAATCTACGTTCATAAGGAAGTGCTCGGGCATCCCCATAAGCATAAGCAGCACCTAAATTAATTTTAAAAGCAATTTGACCCTTTTTAGAAACCATGTGAGACCTGAAATCGATATTAAATTTTAACCATTGAAATAAAGTAAAATCTGAATCCGGAAGTAAGTTCTCAAAGGCATTGACATAAAGGCCTCCCGATTCGGTCAATAATCTTAAAAAGCTAGAATTTGAGGACAAATTGCCATAATTATTTTGATTGAAGAGGGCTTCGAAAGAATTTAGGGTAGTCAATGAAGGTTTAAAAGCAGCAGATAATGAGCGATTGCCCAAGGTATCTTGCGCATTTAGAAAACCCTGAAATGACGGATCTATTCGACGAATTTCAGTATAATTAATTCCAAAAGGGGTAAAAATGAACTGCTTTTGCTTGTTTTTAGACCACAGGTAGGAAAAATCAGTAAAAATTTGATTTCGTTCGTATTCTTTGGCTCGGTCTTCATAGCTATAGTAGAAAGAGAGTCTGGTACGTGGGTTCAATTCATTTGTTTTTTCAATAAAATTTTCGGGTAAAGGAAATAAAAAATGATGGAACGTAAAGGCCAATCTTCCTCCATACTCAAAAAGTGAATAGGGTTGAGCCCTTGAGTCAATATTGGAGATGCCTAAGAGCGAAAAATTTAAATTTAATTCTGCCATTTCGAAATTACCAAATGCATTTCTTTTTTTGAGCCCCAAATTGACAAAAGGTCCTGGTAAAACCTGTGAAAAGTCATCTTGTAAAAATCCGATTTCGTTACTGGTTTGATATTTATCCATCGGACTTGAGAAAATTTGAGCGATCAAATTATTTTGATCTATGGTGTCGTAGTTAATATTAATGAATTTATAGGTTTCTAGCAGATTCAAACGCTGCTGGGTTGATAGCATTTCCGACCTGCTGTACAACTGACCTGGCTTGATTGAAATAGTACGGCTCAATATTTTTTTATTGAATCCATCACTGTTTTGATCAAAAAACATCTTTTGATCTTCTTTTAATTTATTCTTTTTTTTGGATCCTGTATTTTTTGATGAATAAAAATTAACAGTTTTTACAATATATTTTTTGTGATGGTCCTGTTGTGGCGGCAAGGAAAGTTTTACTGCCACCCAAAGGCTATTTCTTTTAATGAGTGTGGTGTCTAGATCAAAAGTTATATATTTTTTATCAAATTTATAATATCCATGATCAGATAAAAGATCATATATGCGTGCTCGTTCTTTATTGATATTTTGCTGATCATATGGCGTTCCTTTTATTAAAAAAGCGATTGCTTGATTTTTTTCTAACAGCATTTTTATGCCCACATCATCGATGTCATATCTTATGGAATCAATGAGAAATTGGTTCCATAATTTGATTTCGTAGTTCAGCTTTATTTTTTTATTTTTTATTTTTTCTGTCAGGTTTATAGAGGCATTAAAATAGCCTTTTGAGGATAGGTAAAGTGCAATTTTATCTATGGATTCAGTATGCTTTTCTTTATCGTATATGGCCAAGGGTTCCCCCAATCGCATAAAGTAATTACCTTGAGCCAACTGAGTATTGGTTTTATCTTTTTTTCTATTCTTCCTCTTTTGTATACGACTAATTTTTCGAGTGGTATTTACTTTACTCATTTCAAGATCATAATTAGCATCTAAGCTTCTCGTCTTTTCATGGTATAGCGCTGTGTCGTATGCAAGGGCACCTAGCTCATATAGATGGGCGAGGTAGGTAATGGGCAGAAGCCCAGCCAATCTTTTATTGGCTTTTTGAGTAACGAAGTTTGTGATCTCTTTTTCTTGATTAGATGAAAGTCCAATTATTTTCGGATCTTTGACAAGTAATTTTTCACCCTCGGGCAAGAAGCGATAACCTATGCAAGAGGATAGGGATACAACTAATGATAGATAGAGAAGAATAGGTCTCAAAACATGAATAAAATAGCTACCAAATCTGAAATCAAATTTGTTAAGTCACTCAAACTTAAAAAGAATAGAGTTAAAGAAAATAAGTTTATCGTTGAAGGACTTAAGAATGTACAAGAATTATTAACGTCTAAATATGATGTTTTAGAGCTTTTTTGCACAGAAACACATACAAATTTATTTAATAATTATGGTTGTAAGCTGATTTCTCCAGAAGAATTATCGAATATGGGAACCTTTAACACCAACAATGCTTGCTTGGCAATAGCGAAGTGTATAGAAGTTGACCCAGATCAATTTTTGAATGAGCGACAAACCATTATTTTAGATGGTGTAGGGGATCCAGGAAATTTAGGGACCATTATCAGAGCCCTTGATTGGTTTGGATTTAACCATCTGGTCTGCAGTAAAAACTGCGTAGATTTCCACAATCCAAAAACATTGGCAGCATCGATGGGTTCTTTCACCCGCGTCGGCGTATTATACGTTGATTTAAATGATTATTTAAACCACTTTAAGGGTGATCTATATGGTTTAGATTTAGAGGGTAAACCTTTGGATACCTTTAGAAACCCTAATAAATGCGGGTTTATTTTGGGTAATGAATCTCATGGCATCAGCCCAGCTATTCAACCGCTGCTCATAGATCGTTTGACCATAAAAAAATATGGAAGTGCGGAATCATTAAATGTGGCCATGACTGCCAATATCCTTTTGTATCAATTAAGATCCTTTGTGTGATAAGTATTTTCGAATCATTTTTTGAGTTGAGGAATCGTGTGATTCATGTACGTCACCTGTTTTAATTTCAGATAAGATGTTGATAGACAGTTGTTTACCTAGTTCTACACCCCATTGATCAAAACTAAAAACATTCCATATGAATCCCTGGACAAATATTTTATGTTCATAAAGAGCAATGAGCCCGCCGAGGTTTTCAGGAGACAATTTATCCATTAAAAGGGTACTTGTTGGTCTATTCCCATCAAATACCTTGAAGGGGAGTAAGGCTGTGATTTCTTCAAGGCTCATCCCTTGTTGCTCAAGCTCTGACTTCACCGATGCGGCATCCTTCCCTTTCATTAATGCTTCGGTTTGGGCGATGAAATTGGCCATTAATTTGTCATGATGATCTATTTTATCATGTGCAGGTAGCGCAGTAGCAATAAAATCACAAGGAATCATTTTGGTCCCTTGATGAATGAGCTGATAAAAGGCATGTTGACCATTGGTTCCTGGTTCTCCCCAGATGATTTGACCAGTTTCATATTTTACTTGATCACCATTTCGATCTGTAGATTTACCATTACTCTCCATATCTGCTTGTTGAAGATATTTTGAAAAATAGGCCAACCTTTGATCATAGGGCAAAATGGCCTGGGTTTGAGTTTTGAAAAAATTATTGTACCAAACACCAATGAATGCCATAAGGGTAGGCGCATTCATTTCGAAAGGAGCCCGCATAAAATGGTCATCCATTTCCTGGGCACCTTTCAGTAGTTTTGAAAAATTATCATAACCTACCGTACAGACAATACTCAGCCCGATCGATGACCAAAGGGAGTATCGACCACCTACCCAATCCCAAAATTTGAACATGTTTTGAAGGTCAATTCCAAATTCACGAACTTTCTCTTCATTGGTGGATACGGCAACAAAATGTTTTTTAATTTCTTGCTCTGATGCAAGTTCAATGAACCAATTTCTAGCCGTCATGGCATTAGCCATGGTCTCCTGAGTAGTAAATGTTTTCGAAGCTATGATAAAGAGGGTAGTAGCAGGATCTAATTTTTGAAGTAGAGGATCTATATGACTGGCGTCAACATTAGAAATAAAATACGTGTTCGTCCCCTTGATCCAATAAGGTTTAAGGGCTTCACAGACCATATTAGGCCCTAAATCAGAGCCGCCAATACCAATATTTACAATATTTAGAATTTTTTTGGAGGTATAGCCCAGATGTTCACCCTCATGAAGTTTGATGCTAAAATCCTTCATTTTTTTCAATTCTTCTGAAACTAAAGGCATTATGTTTTCACCTTCGACGATAATGGGTTTATCAGCAGGGTTTCTTAGAGCGGTATGCAATACTGCACGATCTTCGGTTTTATTGATTTTTTGACCTTGAAATAAGGCTTTTTTTGCTTCGCTTAAACCCATTTCATTGGCCAGTGAGGCAAATAAGGATAAAGTTTTTTTAGTTAGATGGTTCTTTGAAAAGTCAAAATAAAAATTCCCCTCATCAAATGAAAGATGTGACAAACGATTGGGCTCTTCTTTAAAAAGATCAATAAGAGATTGGTCTTTGATTTCGTTAAAATGCTGGCCTAGTTCTTTCCAGCTTTTAGTTTGGGTTGGATCGTAATTATTGATTGATGATGGGTGCATATATAAATAATCCTCTTTTAACGCAATTATAGGCAGTTTCCTGTTCATTTCCAAGCATGGGTAAGAGGGGGGTAGCAAGAAAAAGGCTACATAATTTTACTAAAAGGCTTTTTTTATTTGCCTACAGATATATTCAAATGCCTCTAGGTCATCAGTCTAATTTTAAGACAGCTATTTATACCATGTTGTCAACACGGCTTTGCTTAGGATCAGGAATCCCTTAGATTAGTACAAAATTGGAATAGACTAACCATAGTTTGTATGGCCGGACGCTGTAGCCCATTGGAAAATAGAATAGAGAATGATAAAAATAGATTTTAAAAATATATTTGAGATTGTCCTAAGACAGTGTGTCTTTATTATTCTTAATATTTATGCACTATCAAAAATATTTGGCCGACAATTTTATATGCAAGGAAAATTACCTCTTGAAGTTGCTGAAACAACCTTAGGAGATGCAAGTAGTTTTTCATTGGCTTGGACATTTATGGGACATTCCTACTTTTATGTGCTATTTGTAGGAATTACCCAACTTATTGGAGCTTGGTTTCTATTATGGAATAAAACAAAGCTATTAGGAGTACTGATATTGATACCTATCATGATTAATATAATAATATTTGACATCATTTTTCTTGATGTTTATCCAGCATTAGCAAATGCTATTATTGTTTTTTCAATGTTATTGTTAATAATAATTTTTAATATGGAAATTCTTATCGAGATCTTCCAAGTGCTAATTAATTCCCCAACAACATCCAATGTTCCAATTAAAAGAAGATTCCTCATTATTGGAATTACAATAATTGTGATCTCTTTAATTTTTGCCTTTGATTCCTTTTTAGAACATTGGTTTGGGGTAAGTAAAGAAAAAATAACAGAATAACTGGCCACAACAATGTATATAAAAGGGACTAAAATACCATTTATACCAATCGATATTCCTAATGCACCACATAAAGGCTATCTGTTATGGATAACTTTGGTTTCCCATTGCAGGGATCGTTGTGTAGCAGTATCCTTTAATTATAATTTTAAAGAGATATTATTCTTTTCTACGAACTTTATTTTGCCTACTTTTTAGTTGATAAAGCACTTCAAACATTTGATGTCTATTTGATAGGTTTGTAATAAATAGGTAGGTCAATCAGTTATTATAGATTAGTACTTGTCGGAATCTAAAAACATCAAAACATTTAAAAATTACTAAAAGAGAGATTTTTTTGATGAAAAATTCTTCTTTTCAAGTATCATCTATTGATTGATGACATCTGTTTTATTTTGACCGCAACAGTCTCTTCAATTTATTTTTTAAGCAAATATTTATTGCCTATAAAGAATAAATACAAAGTAGGCCAAAAAGCCGAGAAGATAAAAGACACCTTCTATTCTATCCAATTTGTATTTACCAAAACTATACATAAAGAAGAAAAGCAATAAAGAACCTCCCATACAGATATATAAATCTATATTGAGCTGTACGTTATAACCTAAAGGGGCGTGTATGAAAGTCGCTATGTCTAAAACCAGAAGTACATTAAAATTATTGGAGCCAATGATGTTGCCTACAGCGAGATCAGATTTTTTCTTGAATGCAGCAACCGCTGAAGTAGCCAATTCGGGTAAAGAAGTTCCCGCTGCTAGAATAGTTAGACCAATCAATTTCTCACTTACATTATAATATTCAGCTATTTTGACGGCATTCTCAACAATAAGCTGGCCACCAAAAATTAGACCAGCGATACCACCGGTTATCATTAGAGTCGTCTTTAAACTTCCAAAAAGAGGAATTTGTCTAGTGATGTTGTATCAGGATTTCTTTTAATATTTAAAAATATATAGACCATGAACAATCCAAATAATGAGATGAGTGTCAGTGCATCTCTGTAGTCTAAACTATTTTGGGAAGCATCAAAGAAGAGGACATCGTTGGCCAAAATAAAGAAGACCACGGTAGCGGCTAGAGAAAAAGGGATCTCTTTCCATTGGGCATTTCTTTGGACCGTAAGCGGATAGATGATGGCTGAAATGCCTAGGATGAGATATAGATTAAAAATATTAGAGCCAATGATATTGCCAAATACGATGTCATGGGTTCCTTCCTCAGTAATAATAACTCCAGACATGGCGTTCACTACAAGTTCAGGAGCCGAGGTACCCATGGCCACAACAGTTAAACCAATGACTATATCAGAGACGTTAAATCTTTTGGCAAGCGATGAGGCACCATCTAAAAGAAAGTCAGCTCCTTTTATGGCAATGCAAATCCAATGTAATTAAAATAATATAAAAAAATATCATCATGCTTAAGCATTGTTTTTTAAGGGGGCTTTTTATATCAGTTTAATTTCCAAAAATGAAATTAAACATTAATGTTCAAAAATAAGCGTGAGAGTATCTAAAGTGATTAGAAATGCTTCAATAATGATTTTGAAAGTTTTGAGATTTGGGTATCAAGCTGATCCTTTTTTTCTTTCAGCTCACTTTTTCTTTGCAATGAAGAATGTACTGAAAAATAGATTTTTATTTTAGGTTCGGTGCCCGAGGGTCTGATCGATATTCGTGATCCATCTTCTGTAATGAACTGCAAAACATTAGATTTATGTGAGTCTAAAGAGAGGATTTTTTTTGTTTTGGTTTCTAAACGTGTAAGGTTTGAATAGTCAATAATTTCAGTTACCAAAAAATCATTTAAGAAGATTGGAGGGTTGTTCCTGAGTTTATTCATAATTTCATGGATTTCAAGGGCACCGGCTTTACCTTTTTTGGTAATTGAAATAAGCCCTTCATGGTAGAGGCCGAATTTGATCCATATGTCGAGTAATAAGTCAAATAGGGTTTTGTTCTGTTCTTTGGCCCAAGCAGTGAGTTCAGCAACCATCGCACAAGACATTACGGCATCTTTGTCGCGTACCTTATCTCCAATTAAATAGCCATAGCTCTCTTCTCCACCACCGATAAAGGTTTGCGTACTTTCAAGTTGACGAATTTTTTCAGCGATATATTTGAAACCCGTTAATGTATCCAAACAGGTTACCTTAAAATGTGCGGCAATGGCACTAATGAGTTCTGTTGTAACGATGGTCTTTACAATGTATTCCTGCCCTTTTAACTGCCCTTTTTCTTCCCACTGCGTAAGTAAATAATAGATGAGTAGTGCGGCGGTTTGATTCCCATTGAGCAGTTCAAACTCGTGGTTTGCATTTTTGGCAGCAATCCCGACTCTATCTGCATCTGGATCGGTGGCCAAAACGAGGTCGGCATCGATATTCTTAGCGGTTTTAAGGGCGATCTCTAGAGCTTCTGCTTCCTCTGGGTTAGGGTAAATGACGGTAGGGAAGTTACCGTCTGGTTGGGCCTGCTCTGAAACAACGGTGACATTTTCAAACCCAAATTTTTCCAAAGCCGAAGGTACCAAAGTAATCCCCGTTCCATGGATAGGCGAAAAAACAATTTTCAGTTCACTTGCTTTGTTTTTCTGAGGGGAGCTCAGACTCAGCGATGCGATCATGTCTAGGTATTGGTGATCTACGGTATCATCCAAGTATTTAATGAGGTTACTCTTTTTATCAAATTTTACGTCATCAATGGATTTAATTAGTTTAACATTGTTGATAACATGATTATCATGAGGTGCGATTAATTGCGCTCCGTCATTCCAATACGCCTTATAGCCGTTGTACTCTTTGGGATTATGAGAGGCGGTCAAGACGACGCCTCCATGACATTGGAGGGTTCTTATAGCGAAGGAAAGAGTGGGTGTAGGGCGAAGCTCTTTGAAGAGGTAGACAAGAATCTCATTGGCACTGAAAACCTCAGCCGTAATAAGGGTATATAATTCAGTATTATTCCTGCTATCATGAGCAATGGCTACTTTTAGTTGTTGATTTGGAAAGGCTTCTTTTAGATAATTTGCAAAACCTTGGGTCGCCATGGCTACCGTGTATTCATTGATTCTGTTGGATCCTATACCCATTAGGCCCCTTAAGCCACCTGTTCCGAAAGCAAGATCCTTATAAAAGGCGTCTTCAAAGGCAACGGGGTCTTTTTTTAATAGCTCAATTTGCTGACGGGCAGCATCACTTAATTTACTTGAGTTCAACCAAGATTGGGCTTTTTCTTTGAAATTCATTTATACTGTTTTTATTAAAGTAACGGATTTTAAAAAGGATCAGATCAGCTCTTTTTTTTTAAAAACCTATTTTATCCTTTACTCGAGCCAACACGGATTGGGCGATTTTAGAGGCCTTTGTTTCACCTTCACGCAGCATTTTCTCTAATGATTCAGGATCAGACATGAGTTGATCATAAATACTTCTTTCTTTATCAAATTTTTTGAGAATAAGTTCAAATAATTCTTGCTTGGCATGGCCATAACCATAATTACCACCTAAATAAGACTTGCGCAAGGCTTCAATTTCCTCATCAGATCCAAGTAATTCATAAAGTTTAAAGACATTGCAGGTAGCAGGATTTTTCGGCACTTCTAGGGTTAAACTGTCCGTTTGAATGCTCATAATGTTTTTTCTGAGTTTTTTATCAGGTTGAAAAATATCAAGGATATTTCCATAAGATTTACTCATTTTTTTGCCGTCAATTCCTGGAACAACCTCCATTTGATCACTGATCTGAGGTTCTGGAATAACAAAAATATCACCAAATTTTCGATTGAACGTAAGGCCTAAGTCACGGGTCATTTCTAAATGCTGCTTTTGATCTTTACCTACCGGAACAATATCAGCATCATATAATAAGATATCTGCAGCCATGAGGACAGGATAAACAAACAAACCCGCATTCACATCACTGAGCTTATCAGATTTATCTTTGAAAGAGTGGGCATTGGCCAGCATAGGAAAAGGAGTAAAGCAATTAAGAATCCAAGCCAATTCACAAACCTCGGGTACTTTTGACTGACGGTAAAACGTATTTTTTTCAATATCAAAACCACAAGCAATCCATGCTGCAGCTACTGATCTTACATTTTCCTTTCGCAATTCAGGATCTTTTATAGTGGTGAGCGAATGAAGGTCGGCAATAAAAAAATAGGAGTCGTTTCGCTCTTTCTTACTGAGTGCAATGGCAGGGAGTATAGCACCCAATAGATTACCTAAATGTGGTTTTCCAGAGCTCTGAATTCCGGTTAATATTCTGGCCATTTTTCTTTTTTCATACAAACCTATAATTCCTAGTTGAGAAATCAATTATTAACGACTAAAATTGTGAGTTTTCGCGTAATATTACGGAGATATTATGAGGCATCTTTCTATCGTTTTTATATTTCTTTCATTTTTTAGCTATGGTCAGTCAAGTCTTAGATTTCAGGAAACAGTTCATCGTTTCGGAGAAATCATTGAAAATGAAGAGGTTAGCCATACTTTTACCTTTCTAAATGAGGGCATGGATAGTGTTGGCATCACCTCAGTAAAGGCTTCCTGCGATTGCGTGGTGACGTCTTATAATCTAGAAAAAATAGCTCCAAGTGCATCTGATTCAATTACCATAAGTTTTAATGCGTCAAACAGATCAGGTGCTTTTCATAAGCTCATTCACGTGGTTAGCGGTGAGAATACCAGTACTGCCTTACAAATTACTGGTTATGTCATCAATAGTGTAAAAGATGCAATATCAATATTTCCAGCTCATTATGGAAATCTTTTTTTGCCTTACAAACTGTTTAATATGGGTTCTATATGGCATCATGAGAGAGTTGAAAAAGAATTTAAAATTTATAATAATTTAGATAGTGCAATGAGCTTTTTGATAGATTCATCTAGGATCCCAGACTTCATTCAATTCAGGATAATACCCAATACCTTGCCTCCCAAATCTATAGGGACCCTTCTTTTAAATTATGATCCTGTTCGTAGAGCAGATTTGGGTTTTCTTAGAGACGGTTTAGATATAAGAACGACAGATGTCGAGATGCCTCTGAAGCGAATCAGTGTGGTAGCTACGATTGAAGAATATTTTGAAATAAGATTAGCATCTAGGGAGGATTCAGTGAATTATCCTCAACTGGAATTATCTGATGAAAATATAGATTTTGGCAAATCATCAGCTGATCAACCCAAATTTCATACGCTAAGTTTGTATAATAGAGGAGTTGATGTACTCAACATCAGGACGATAAAATCTAATTGTGAGTGTATTGATTGGGATTTAAAAAAAGAGAATATTCCGGGAGGAGACAGTACGGTTTTGATGATTAAATTGGATCCGATCAATAGAAAAGGCCGTCAGTTTAAAAATATAACTTTATTTACCAATGACCCTTCGAATTCAACTCGGGTAATCTCTCTGAAAGCTCTGATACCCTAGTGCTATTTATTCGTTGGGATAGCTATTATTAGATCGGTCAATATCAGCCATTCTTTGACTGGGATCTATTTCTATCAATTTTATATTATTCAAATTAACTTTTATACGCAAATCATAGGTGGGATGGGTCCAAAGCCAGTCTTTCATTATTTGACGCGCCATGGCAGTTTCTGATTTTTTAGCACCTCGCATAATACCTAAGGGGATATAATAAGATTTTTTGGTCCCATTTTTTAAAGTAACTACTATGTCAATGGGCATGGGCATGGGGTCGATTCTTTTGAGTTGAATATGGGTAGATGCTCCAAGTGACTGTACCTCTTGAATAGCATAGTCAATTGTTTTGATTGAGTGGACCCAATAGTCATAGTACCAGTCTAACTCTATCGACGAAGTTTTTTCAGCTACTTTGATGAAATCATACATATTTGGGTGTTTGAATTTCCATTGATCGAAATAGGTCAATAGAATGTCTTCAAGGCATGAATTACCTACAACATAGCCCAACTGGGCCAGACTTACTGCACCCTTTGAATAGGCGGCTCCTTTGTAAGCAAAATTGGTTTCAAAATAATCTGCATGAGTGGACATCGGCTCTTCTTTACCACTAGATACCAAACTGAAATAATTAGTATAATGGCTAGTATTGGATCGGTTGTTGTCGGCTCCCATCAAATGGTCCATGGTAAGACTACTCGCATAGCTGGTGTAACCTTCATCCATCCAATGATAATAACTTTCGTTGGTAGCCAATATGCCTTGATACCAATTGTGCAAAGCCTCATGAACCGTTACGCCTACAAGACTTAATAAATCTCTGTGACCGGTGATGAGCGTAGACATCGGGTATTCCATACCTCCATCTCCTCCTTGAATTACATAGAAATTGCTAAAGGGATATGCTCCAAAATGGATATTCATGTACTGAAAGGCAGCTATGAGTATTTCAGGCAATTTTTTCCAATGCTTTGTGGCTTGGCCTTGCTGATAAAAAAAATGCAATTTGGGTCCGTTGGGTACTTGTGCTGTTTGATGAATATAATCAGGATCTGCAGCCCACATAAAGTCGTGCGCTTGTTCATTGAAAAAATGCCAAGTGAGTTTTCTGCCCTTATGCTTTTGGTCAATCAAGGGATCGTCTTGATAACCATATCCTATTTCATTATTATTCCTTAATACTCCGGAGGCAGCGACGATATAATTTTTATCTATAGTGATGGAAACATCAAATCGGCCCCAGGGTGCATAAAATTCTCTGGCTACATAGGGGTCTGCATGCCACCCTCGCGAATCATATTCGGCTATTTTGGGATACCACTGGGCCATAGAATAAGAAATTCCTTCTAGATTATCTCTACCTGACCTGCGTATTTGAACAGGGATTTGGGATTTAAAGTTCATATTCAGTTCCGTTGTGGATCCAGGTAAGATGGGGTAGGCCAATTGAACTTCAAGCACGGTATATTCTATATTGAATGATAACTCAGCACCTTCTTGTAGGAGGTTTTCTATGATATGATATCCAATTTCATCATCCTTCAATTTTGAAATCCGATCCATGACTCTATCATCGGGGTCTTCTATCGATCTACTCCGGACATCCATCATGCCATTGGGCTGAAAGGCATTAAAATAAAGGTGGTAATAAACTTTATGAAGTGTATCTGGACTGTTATTAGTGTAGCGCAGTATTTGAGACCCAGTAAATTGATGTTTTTTCACATCAACGTCTATTTCCATTTTGTAATCTACTTTTTGCTGCCAATAAGTCTGTTGAGAGAGACCAACCAAAGGTAGGGCTACAATTAGGCGTAATAAAGTTTTTATCATGCGTTAAAATAAATACAAAGAATAAAATTATGGCATCTAGGCGTCTATTTTGGCGTATTTCGCATTTTTCTCAATAAACTCTCTTCTCGGAGCTACTTCATCACCCATTAACATGGAAAACAATCGGTCAGCTTCAGCTGCAGATTCGATAGTCACCTGCTTTAAACTTCTGTTTTTTGGGTCCATGGTGGTCTTCCAGAGTTGTTCTGGATTCATTTCTCCTAAACCTTTGTATCGTTGGAAGCTCACATTTTCTTCCTTACCATTACCCGCAACTTCTTTAACGACACGATCGCGATCATCATCAGACCAAGCGTATTTTTCTATTTTCCCCTTTTTAACTAAATAAAGTGGTGGCAAAGCGATATAAAGATAACCTTTTTCTATGAGATCATTCATGTACCTAAAGAAGAAAGTTAAAATTAAGGTTCTGATATGGCTGCCATCAATATCTGCATCTGTCATGATGATCACTTTGTGATATCTCAGTTTTTCCATATTCAGAGCCTTTTCATTCTCTGGAGTACCGAACGAAATTCCCAAGGCAGTAATCATATTTTTTATTTCCTCATTATCGTATATACGGTGTTCTTGCGCCTTTTCAACATTAAGAATTTTACCTCTTAAGGGAAGAATTGCCTGAAAAATCCTATCGCGGCCTTGTTTGGCAGACCCACCTGCCGAGTCTCCCTCAACTAGATAGATTTCACAGGCCTCCGGATCTTTATTTGAACAATCTGCAAGTTTTCCTGGTAATCCTGATCCCCCTAAAATATTCTTTCGTTGCACCATTTCACGTGCCTTTCTTGCCGCGTGGCGTGCTTGCGCTGCCAAAACAACTTTCTGAACAATCTGTCGAGCTTCTTTTGGATTTTCTTCTAAATAATTATTAAGCATCTCGCTCACACAAGTATCTACGGCTCCACTTACTTCAGAGTTCCCTAATTTTGTTTTGGTTTGGCCTTCAAACTGAGGCTCGGCCACCTTTACAGATATTACGGCAGTAAGTCCCTCTCTAAAATCATCACCAGTAATTTCCACTTTCACTTTATCAAGGATACCCGATTTGTCGGCATAGGCTTTCAAGGTTCTGGTTAGGGCACGTCTAAATCCTGCAATGTGCGTACCGCCTTCAATGGTATTGATGTTATTGACATAAGAGATGACATGCTCGGTATAAGAGGTATTATAACTCAATGCCACTTGAACGGGAATCGACCCTTTTTCACCATCCATGTAGATGGGATGAGGAATTAAGGTTTCTCTGGAGACATCTAAATACTCTACAAATTCTTTTAATCCTCCCGTGGACAAAAAAGTTTCTCCTTTGGCTGATCCATCATCCTCCTGCTCTCTATGATCTTTTAAAGTGATGGTAATTCCGGCATTTAAAAAAGAAAGTTCTCTACACCTAGTAGCGACGGTCTCATAATTATATTCACCGGCAGTAAATATTTTTTTATCAGGATGGAATTCAATAATTGTACCTGTTATATCAGTAGTACCTACCTCTTTAACAGAATATTTAGGTATGCCTTTGTTATATTCTTGCTGATAAATGATTCCATTCCTATGAATAGTAGCAATCAATTTACTTGAAAGTGCATTGACGCAGGAGACACCCACCCCATGAAGACCCCCTGAAACTTTATAGGTGTCTTTATCAAACTTACCTCCAGCGTGAAGTACAGTCATGACCACTTCAAGTGCAGACCTTTTTTCTTTTTCGTGAAGGTCTGTTGGAATGCCTCTACCGTTATCAGTTACGGTAATAGAATGATTAGTATTAATTTCAACATTAATATCCGAACAGTGTCCAGCTAAAGCCTCATCTATAGAGTTATCGACTACTTCCCATATCAGATGGTGAAGTCCTTTGATTCCAATGTCACCTATGTACATTGCCGGTCGTTTTCTGACGGCTTCGAGTCCTTCTAGAACCTGAATATTATTGGCTGAGTATTCTGATTTATTGGGTGCTTTATTTTCTGACATATATATATATTCTACATACAAAAGTAATTAAAAATAGTCTTATTATCATGAGAAAATCTTGATTATCGGAATAAAGATTGGGATCTAAAAAATAATCTTAAAATGGGATGAGCTGTGCGTAGAGAAACGGGCTAATCTCGTTAATTAATCGTAGGTGTTCGAAGCTAACATAATTAAGGTACAGGCTTGTAAAACCTCTATGCCTTCGTTTTGGGCACGATCCATGAACTTAGGGTTTTCTGTTCCAGGATTAAAGATGATTCTTTTAGGTTTCATAGAAAGGATATAATTTTCATAAGCCAATTGATTTTTTGGGTTGAGATAAAGGGTCACGGTATCGATTTCATCATATTTTTTAAAGACACTGAGATCTTCTATTTTTTTTCCAGCAATGAATCCTGGTTTTATCCCAACAGGGATAAATGATTTGCCAGCATCATGGAGCCTGAGGGCAGCTATATTTCCATATCTTGATGGATTCGGTGAAGCCCCAATGATGAGCGTTTTTTTTTGTATTTTCATTTTATACTTTTTGTCGAAAAACCGATCATGATACCCAAGTTAAACGATAGTAAAGAAGATTCTAGTTTTAAATCATTAAAATAATTATCATATTTAAGGTTCTCACTATACAACCCTTTCCATTTTGTCATGCCTATATTCACTCCAGTAAAAGCATCTAAGACAAAACCTTTTCCGTCTGATTTTTTCATCCATTTATATCCAATATAGATACCATACTCGAGAGATATTTCACGACTTTGGATGAATAGAGATTGAAATGGAAGTACTGTTTGATCTAGCCCATTTAATTGGTGTTTGTGCAGCATCAAAGAAATTTGATGTCCAAAATAAGCCATACCCAAATCACTATCTTTTTGATAGAATTTTTGCTTAAATATGAGATTATGACCATATTCATATGGCTTATAATCATTGATATCTGAGAATTTTTTGAAGATGGGATCACGGTAATAACTATAAAGGATTTCATAACCCAATCGTTCTTGAAAATACAATTCTATACCCATGGATATTTGGTTAAATATAGGATTGAGAAGACCTGAGGTCAAAATCAACCCCTTGTATTCTTGGTTCTTTTTATTAAAGTATCTATTTACATTGGGCTTATAAAAAAAATCAGGATTTTGTGCTTTTAAGTTTGGATTGATGATTTGGTTGAAGTCCGTTGGAGGTTGGATTTCTGATGAATTCTCGTAGAAAGGTGTGTACTTACCTTGCAAATTTCCTTTTTTATCATAGATCATCCATTCCCCAATTTTCTTATCGTTTTCTAAGGTACCGGTGGTATGTAAAGAACCATCGGGATAAAAGCCTTCATAGACACCTAATCCATTTTCAAAAATGGCCTTACCAATCATTTCTTCATTATTATCAAAGTAAATCCAATCACCCCATTTTTTACCATTTAAAATACTTCCTTGAGATTGAATATTGCCAGCAGTATTGAAAGATTTTATATTGCCAATATCATTTGAGAAATCTCCTGAACTTTTGAGGATGCCATTTTCATCAAAAAATTTCCAATAGCCTTGTTTATTTCCTAACAGATAATTTCCTTCAGCCTTTTTTACACCATTTTCATTCCAATAAACCCAAGTGCCCTCTTGCTTATCGTCTTTAAAAAAGCCTTTGCTGGCTACTTGACCATTTTCAAAAAAAAAGGTCCATTGACCAGATCTTACCCTATTTATTTTTGTTCCTTGATGTTTTATATTCCCATTGGAATAAAAGCTGCTTTGTACTACGACGGTATCATTCTGAATCCATTTGGTTTTATTTAGAAGACCCTCTTGATTATATTCTTTCCAAAGACCTATTTTTTTTCCATTTAACAATTCCCCTGATGATTTTATTTTTTCTTCACTGTAATAATCTTTGTAAATACCATTCTTCAGCCCATTATTAAAGTTGACTTCTCTTTGTTTGATCCCTGAGCTGTCATAATATTGCCAAAGTCCATGTTGCTTATTATTCATAAAATAACCGATGGCTTTTTTATAATTATTGTCATGATAATAGCTCCAAAGGCTATCTGCATGATTTAAATGATAGAACCCTTCGATTTTTTTATGTCCATTTGGATAATAAGCAAGGTAAGGCCCTTCCAATGTGGAGTCATTAACGGAGATACTTATAACACTTTCAATTCTTCGATTTTGTCCGTCAAAATAGTTTTTTTGAAGTAATAATTGCCCCTGACAGATAGGAGCCCAGAATAGATAAAAAAAGAGGAAATAATAATTTTTATGCACAATTTAAATATTAAAATCTAATAAAATATTTTTTCATAAAAAGGATTAAGTGAATGCATTGCAAAGTAAATTTGAATTAAAATTCAATGTCAAACAAAGTTAACGAAATGTCCAAAACTTCATCCTCTCCGAGCCATCAAATAGCAAGTAATTATCAGGATCATTTTGAGTCTCCAGATTATTATCAGCTTGACGACCTTCTCAGTGAAGAGCATTTGATGATTCGGGCTTCTATTAGAGATTTTGTCAAAAAAGAAATTACTCCATTTATTGAAGGTTGGGCAGAGAAAAATTACTTTCCAAACGAGATTGTGACAAAGTTTGGATTGATGGGAGCTTTTGGTCCCACCGTTCCACTGCAATATGGTGGGGGTGGACTGGACTACATCTCTTATGGTCTTATCATGCAAGAGATCGAACGAGGTGATTCAGGAATGCGATCTACCGCATCAGTTCAAGGCTCTTTGGTGATGTATCCTATTTATACTTATGGCTCTGAGGAGCAGAAGCAAAAGTTTTTACCCAAACTAGCTTCAGGCGAAATTTTAGGTTGCTTTGGTTTGACAGAACCCAATCATGGCTCGAATCCGTCTAGTATGGAGACAATATTTGAAGATAAAGGAGATCATTATTTGTTGAATGGAGCCAAAATGTGGATTTCTAACGCACCTCATGCGGATATTGCCGTCGTTTGGGCAAAAGATGAAAAGGGTAGAATTCATGGTCTGATAGTAGAACGAGGGATGGAAGGGTTTACTACGCCGGAGACCCATGGAAAATGGTCATTGCGGGCATCCTGTACAGGAGAGCTTGTTTTTAGTGATGTGAAGGTGCCTAAAGAAAATTTATTGCAAGGCAAAACAGGTTTGGGCGCCCCCATGCAATGTCTCGACAGTGCTCGCTATGGTATTGCTTGGGGAGCGATTGGAGCGGCTATGGATTGTTACGATGCCGCCCGCAGATATTCATTAGAACGTATTCAATTCGGGAAGCCCATAGGGGCATTTCAGTTAATTCAGAAAAAATTGGCAGAAATGTTAACAGAAATAACCAAAGCCCAATTACTTAATTGGAAATTAGGATTGATGATGGAGCAGGGCAAAGTGACTACGCCTCAAATATCTATGGCAAAAAGAAATAGTGTTGAAGTAGCCTTGAATGTAGCAAGAGAAGCACGACAAATACATGGGGGTATGGGTATTACAGGGGAATTTCCAATGATGCGACATATGATGAATCTTGAATCTGTTGTTACTTATGAGGGTACGCATGATATTCATTTATTGATTTTGGGTGCAGACATAACTGGAATCAACGCTTTTTCCTAAAACCTCTTGAAGGGTTCAATAACTAGTACTCAGCAGTCCTGGTGTGAATGGCAAGTAAAGGTATGGCCTTGAAATAAAGGTTGATCATCCAGTCTAGCTATTGCGTTATTAATTACTTTGATTTTTTATTATCTCACTTACCCATGAATCGCTTGATCAGCCACAATTATAGATTGCTCGACCAGAAATAATCCTAAAAAAGCTTACCAACAGATAATCGATACTCATTCCTATGAATAGCTATCATATTTTTAATATTTACGTGTTTATCTTATTACATTATTTCATGTATATATGTTTATTGAAAATTTGTTAATAGTCTCAAAAGTTAAAATTAGATAGATTTAGTAGTAATAAGGATAAAAAAGAGTCATAATACTCCTTTTTTTGGTTCTTTAATAGGTATTTCGATAATGACATTTTAAAAAAAACGACATTTTTTAAAATTAATGTAAATTTTATCTGTAAAGGATAAAAAAATAGCCTATCTCTTCTATTTCGATGAAAATAATGTAACATTCGCCTTAGAAATAACCTAATGAAATTGAAATATTAAATCTAAAACATAATAAAGTATGAAAAATGAATCAACAATTTTAAGTTTATTTGACGCACTACAAGATGGTGGAGGAGCTGACGCAGCCACCGCTGCTGCCGTTGAGGCCAATTTGCTGACTGCAAATAATGTATGGATGATGCTAGCAACAGCGTTGGTTTTTATAATGCATTTAGGATTTGCAGGTGTTGAGTCTGGATTCGGCCAAGCCAAGAATACAGTCAATATACTATTTAAAAATACATTGACCCCTATCATTGGTTTATTAACATATGCAGGCCTTGGTTTTTTCTTAATGTATCCAGGTTTTGCTGATGGAAGTTCAGGATGGTTTGCTTTTGATTCTGCAGGTTGGTCTATGTTTTGGAGTTCTCCAGAAAACGCAGATGTCTCAGCAGGTTATGCAGGGGCCGGTTATACTTACTGGACAGATTTTTTATTCCAAGGAATGTTTGCCGCTACGGCAGCTACGATTGTATCAGGGGCTGTCGCTGAGAGAATTAAATTATCTTCTTATTTAATTTTTACTGTAATTTTTGTTGGAATGGTATATCCGTTAATTGGTAGTTGGAAATGGGGTGGAGGCGTTCTTGACATGATGGGCTTTTATGATTTTGCAGGTTCAACACTTGTTCACTCCGTTGGAGGATGGGGAGCCTTAGCTGGTATTATTGTATTGGGGCCTAGAATAGGTAAGTATGTCGATGGAAAAGTAATTGATAAACCGGGATCAAGCGTTCCTTTGGCTGTAATTGGTGTCTTCTTATTGTGGTTGGGGTGGTTTGGATTCAACGGTGGTTCCGTTCTTTCAGCTGATCCGGCGCTTACATCTTTTGTTTTAGTAACAACTTGCTTAGCTGCGTGTGCTGGTGGAGTAGGCGGATTTATAACAAGCTATTTTGTT
>MDTB01116365.1_pt1 | contig 22144 bp, 17 predicted proteins | sample 811161 | NCBI WGS metagenome assembly MDTB01 (sample SAMN05326650, study PRJNA326480) | marine metagenome | isolation source: seawater | place: Mediterranean Sea | collected 2009 | reverse complement strand
GTCTGTGCAGGTCATGTTGTTTGATAAGCCTAATTGCTACCCCAACCGCCGTTTGGGAATTGTGTTTGGATCTTCCCTGGAAGTTGCCCGCGAGGGTCACGCAAAAATATCCATCCAATAGCCCATGCCCAAATCTTTTATCCTTAGTGATGAGCGCTTGGAGCCATAGAGCTTTTCTCGATGTTCATAGAGCTCATTGCCGGGGAACAAATGATGAAGCGCTTTGTAGCCGTAAAAATTTTGCGCGATCTGGCGTTTGGTTTTCACCGGTAATGCGTGCACCAGCGGGTAAATGTTGTCGCCCAAATATTGGCGATTATCCTCAGAAATTTTGTGTTCTTTCACGGCGTTGTTTGTGAGGTTGGCGACTTTCTCAAATTCACCCTTTTGGGCCGCATTTACAATCTCAGAGAGTTCTTGGCTGGTAAGGCCTCGCTCATTTTTTAAAGACGTTGCCATTTGTTGTTTGTGATGACTTCCATTGTGAAAGTCGGGATGCATCATAAGGTCTCTAGGTGCCTCAAACGCGCTGCTCACATAATAAAAGACAACCACCATAAACACACCCAATGACGCAAGCGTGATAGGCAACTTTAACGACCAGCCACGAAATTCCATGTTGCATCCTTCTTTGCGGTTGATGGACGGTTTAGTTGCTTGGGGCCTTTGAGAAAACAGAAATTATTTTTTAACAATAATTAACATATTTTACGAGAAATGGTCAGAATTTTTGTTGAAATGACATCGCCAAGCAAGGATAATCCTGTTGGCGACCAAGTGTCCCGATGCTTTTGAACATTACCAATGTGAGGATTATATCATGCCAGCACCAATTTATATGAAGTTAGAAGGCGAGACCAACGGCAAGATGTCTGATAAGGGGCTTAGCCCTGACTCTGTCGGCACGCTCAGCAAATCTGCGTTTGAAGATACGATCCAAGTCCAAGCCTTTAGCATGCCCATCGATCGCCCTGTTCATGAGACAAGTGGCCAACCGACCGGTTCTGCCATCCACCGTGGTGTTGAAGTTGTCAAATTTATTGATGCTGCATCACCTTTGATTTTTGATTCCATCGGTCGTGGTGAGCAATTGAAGACCGTGGAATTTGAATTTTACCGCACCGCACCAACCGGCACCGAGGAGCTGTATTACACCATCAAGCTCGAGCATGCGACGCTTGTGTCCGTGGAGCCATATATCCCCAATGTGCTCGATGATAGCAACCATAAGCAGGCCCATATGGAGCGCATCAAAATTAATTACAAAAAATGCACCGTGGAGCATCCAAAGGTAAGCAAGTCTGGTTCTTGGGATTATGACAATCCAAATATGTAATGTTTAAGAGGAAAAAATGATTGGGATCGCATTTGCGATCCCAACCGGCCATGCTTACCATCTTTTGTTTTTCACCTTGCAAGGGCCATGTCAAAATCTTCCATACAGCAGCTTGAATTAAAAATTGATGGCCAGGATGCATCATCCTTGGCCCCGTATAGGGCTTTGCTGCGTGAGCGCATTTCATCAATTTCTGAATATCGGGTGCAATTTCAAGGTGGCTCTGAACTCAAGTCAGAAGATATCTTATTCAAAAAAGCCACCATCAAAATTACCCTGGATGGGCGAGACAAATCCTTTCACGGTCTGGTCAAATCTTTTTCGCTCTTGGGCGTCGGCCAACAAGGCAATATTCATTATTCGGTGGAAATTTGTCCCCAATTGTTTTTGCTGGGGCTGGGCGAGGCCCATGATATTTACGGCACCAGTGGTCAAGTTGACGTACTGGATATCATCAAATCGGAATTGACGCATGATCAGGCTAAAAGCCCCAATAAGACGCAATCAAAAGGTAGGGTCGGGGGAAATTACGCAGAATTCAGGACGCAAGGCAGTTATCCCAAAAGAGATTTTGTCGTTCAATATGCAGAATCTGATTTGAGTTTTTTGTCTCGGCTGATGGAAAAATACGGTATCTTTTATTTTTTTGAGCAAGGTGAGGGTGGTGAAAAACTCATCTTCGGGGATTCACCAAGCTGTTTCCCGCCATCGCGTGATGACACCCAACTTACTTTTCGGCGGGCCTCAGGATCGATCAGTGAAAGCATGAATATTTCTTCCTTTGCAAAACGGGATGTTGCAAAGCCGGCCAAGGTATATCTGCAAGATTATAATTGGCGTAATCCTGATGCCTCACTCATGCTGGATGTTGACGTCTCAGGGCCAGGTCAAGGGTCCATTTATGGCTACGGACATCACTTTTTGGACAAATCTGAAGGTCAGGCATTGGCCAAGGTCATCGCTGAGGCGGAATATTGTCATGCCCATTATTTTGAAGGGGAAAGCGATTGTATTTTCCTCGGAGCTGGCCAACAATTTTCTCAGTCGGAACATCCTGTTTCTCAGTTTAATGGCGATTTTACGGTAACAGAAATTGTCCATGAGATTTCTTTGGCAAATTCAAGCCTGGACGCTTTTGAAGAAATGGATTTCCAAACATCCTACCAAAACCGTTTTGTCTGTATCGAAGCCAACACCCCGTTCAAAAACCTTGCGAAAACCCCAATCCCCAAAATCCATGGCTTTGTTTATGGCGTCGTTGATGGCGATGGAGATGGGAAGCGTGCAGAGATTAATGATTACGGCCAATATAAGGTCCGTTTGTATTTCGATTTGCGTGACGAAAAACCTGCATCTGCCTCATGTTACGTTCGTAAGTCAGAAGTTTACGGTGGCGCAGATATGGGCATGCACTATCCCCTTTTAAAAGGGACTGAGGTTTTGGTTGGATTTTCCCATGGTGATGTTGATCGCCCCATCATTGTCGGGGTCATGCCAAACAGCAAATTAAAAAGTGTGGTCATTGGGGGCAACAAAACCAGCAACGTCATCAAATCTGCGTCGGGCATTACCGTCACCATGTTTGATGGTGACGGCTAGGCCAGATCGCGTGTTTGGTTACCTATTGACGCTTAACTGATGCTGTAACGGAAAGAGCCGTCTTCCCCAAGCGTTACATCAAGACGTTTGTCATCATTTTCCTCACCCATTCGGCCCAAAATTTCGGTGGAAATTTCTGGCAATAGGGTTTTGTTGATGATGTGATCAATGTTTCGGGCACCTGTTTCTACTTCGGTGCAGCGGGCCGCAATTTGTGCCACCACATCATCGCTATAGCTAAGTTCCATTTTTTGGCTCGTCATGAGGCGCTTGGCGACCCGCTTAAGCTTGATGCGAACAATGTCTTCCATCACAGGTCCAAATAATGGGAAGAATGGCACAACCGTCATGCGTGCTAGCAAGGCAGGTTTAAAATGCTTACTAAGTTCAGGGCGAATGGCCTCAGCCAATTCCTCAGCGGTGGGTATCTGACCTGACGTTCCCAGCTTGGTGATGGTGTCCGTGGCGAGGTTGGAAGTTAGAAATATTACTGTATTCCTAAAATTAATTTCACGTCCTTCACCATCCGACAGCGTGCCTTTGTCAAAGACTTGGTAGAAGAGATTCATAACCTCAAGGTCAGCTTTTTCCACTTCATCAAGAAGCACCACGGAATAGGGACGTTGGCGCACTGCTTCAGTTAAAACCCCACCCTCACCATAGCCAACATAGCCTGGTGGTGAGCCACCCAGCCTCGAAATGGTGTGCTTTTCCTGGAATTCCGACATGTTGATGGACACCATAAAGCGTTCGCCACCAAACAGCATATCTGCCACAGCGGTGGCCGTTTCAGTTTTACCCACGCCACTTGGGCCCACAAATAAGAAAACACCCATGGGCTGGTCTGGGTTGTTAAGGCCTGCCTTCGCAGATCGCATGCCCTCATCGAGGGCGGTAATGGCATGGTCTTGTCCCTTAATACGCCCCTTCATATCGTCAGCAAAATTCATGATGCGGCTTGCTTCATCCCGCACCATGGAACCAAGGGGAATCCCGGTCCATTCAGAAATTGCTTGTGCAACGGCCTCAGCATTTACTTCATAATGAACCAAAGGGTTTCCGTCCTGCAGGTCATGAAGCTCTGCACGACATTTGGTTAGTTCCGCCCAAAGGCTTTCGTTATCTGTGGATGCCTCCGATTGAACTTCAGAATCCATTGATTCTTGATCGGCATCACCATCATTGATCTTGTCTTCATCAGCATGGGCCAATATTTTGCGAAGCTCCAGAATTCTATCCACGAGCGCTTTTTCTCTCTCCCAACGTTCATTTAATGCCACCAAGTCATCTTGGATTTGGTTGATTTCTTGATCTATTTCATGAACACGCTCATCGGCCTGCTTATTGTCGCTGCTCAAGTCACGCATAAGGGCATCCCGTTCCCGCTCAAGGGTCGCTATTCTGCGTTCTTTTTGGTCAATGGCGGTTGGTTTTGATGATATGCTAAGCTTCACACGGGCTGAGGATGTGTCCAGAACGTCAACAGCTTTATCGGGCAGTTGGCGCCCCGAAATATATCTGGCAGAGAGCTTGGCGGCGGCCTCAACCGCATCATCGCGAACATAAACGCCGTGGGACTTTTCATAGATTTTGCGGATGCCGCGAATGATGGTTACCGCATCTTCTGGAGAAGGTTCATCAAGTTTTACCAATTGGAAACGGCGGGCCAGGGCTGGGGCTTTCTCAAAATATTTTTTGTATTCGCTCCAGGTTGTTGCAGCAATTGTCCGCAACTCGCCACGTGCAAGCGCTGGTTTGAGTAGGTTGGCTGCGTCACCCCCACCGGCCGGTCCACCTGCACCGATGAGTGTATGGGCTTCGTCAATGAACATCACGATGGGTGTCGGGGAAGACTTCACTTCTTCAATGACACCGCGCAGCCTGTTTTCAAATTCGCCCTTCATGCTGGCCCCTGCCTGGAGCAGACCAAGGTCAAGACTGAGCAATTCCACACCCTTTAGAAAATCGGGGACATCGCCTTCAACTATTTTTAGGGCAAGGCCTTCAATCACGGCCGTCTTGCCAACCCCTGGTTCCCCCACAGCAATGGGGTTGTTCTTTCGACGTCGCCCGAGAATATTAACAATTTGGCGCAATTCATGATCTCGGGCAAAAACCGGATCAATCTTTCCATTTCGGGCTTGCTCGGTGAAGTTGATGCAATATTGACCAAGTGCACTATCATCGCCACTGCCTAGGTTGCCGGCCTCTTGCCCCCCTCCACCAGACAATGGGGTGTCCTTTGGCCCAGCCTTTTCTGATGATGAAGCCATGATGTCATCAAATTGGGCGCGGAGATCATTTTCCGAAATATCGGTGAGCACATCGGAATAGCGGCCCCCAGCAAGTCTTGCTTGATCCAATAATAATGCGGTGATCAGGTGGCCAGAGCGGATTTGGGTTTCTTTTTGTTCCACAGATGCAAGAAGCCATGAGCTTGAGAACCACTCAATGAGTCTTGGAGAAAAAACCGGCCGGCTGCTATTGCCTGTCTTTAGATTTTCAACATCCCTGGTAAGCTCTCGCTTCACCACCGCTGGTTCGATTCCAAAATGCCTCAAAATTGTTTGGAAATCCTTATCGCTGTCATCAATCATGGCGAGGAGAAGATGCTCGACAGTAACTTCATAATTGGTTCGGGTAACACAGAGTCCTGCCGCAGTTTCCAGGGACTTCTTGCAATATGGATTAAACCTGGTGAGCAGTGCTTTGATATCGACATTAAGCATGGATTTTCCCCATTGGTTAAGAGTAACATATGTTAGTTTTGAACGATGACATTATTGTGACGCCTTGGTTCTTGCTGCATTTTTTGTGGTATTTTGATGGTGCACTCAATTGGCGTTCCAAGCCAAGCCTCGTGTCCAAGCGGTCTATGTTCGCCAAGCCGCCATTCAGGGGCCTCAGAATTCAAAATGGACAAACGCATTTGGTGGATGATGTTGCCCTGAACAATTTGGTTAAGTAACTTTTCAATTTTATCGTGGTTGGGCCTGGCAAATAACAGCGTCCTGAACATCTCAAGATCAACAGGCCCAACATTCAAGGTGAATTTCCCTGTTGGATCATCAACAAACGCGCCAGGCATGGCGTCGACGCCAAGCTCAGACGCATTTTTGCCAAGCAGCCAGCGTTGCTCTTCCAAAATTTTTGCTTTGCGCGGCGTGAATTCATCAATAGTGACATGAACGCCTTCAAGGGCGTCTGAAATAATATCCGCGACCACCTTTGCAGACATGCTCCGCATGACCAAGAGCGGGGAATTGGCAAAAAGAACTTGGTTTCTTAAGCTGGAATCGGTTGGGTCAATACCAATCATGGACGAAATCACCCTGCTGATATCGTCAGAAAGGTTGGTCTGAAAAGAAACAGGGTAGCGGGAGCGGCGCCAGATGCGCACCAGCATGCTGACAAGGCGATGGTTGAAAAGGTCAAGAAAATCGGCCAGATCACTATTATCGCTTGCTTGGTTCACCACCATTTCGTTGAGATGGGCAGGAAGTGGTGATGAAGGGCCATAAAGCCCCATAAACGTCACCACCATATGGGTTTTATAAGAACCATTGCCCAATTCATCGGTGCCATGGGTAATTTTGTGGATATCCGAAGGGGCGAATGCCATGCTTTTTTTGGCATGAAACCTGATGGTTTCTGCCGACGCACGGACCTCACCAAAGGAGCTTTCGCTGCTGTTGGTTAGGCGTTCAGCAAGCCACACAGCTTGGAAAAAATTGAAATAGGGTGCATCACGCTCTAAGACTGTGCTTAGAGGCTCTGGCGCTCCCCGCCCCGTATTGGCCATAAAAGCTCCAATTGTTGTTCCGCGCCCATGATGCGCAGCCGGTGTACTGAATTGATGTTTGCGTAAAGATCCAAAAATTGGTTGAGAACATTGCCAAATAGGTACAGCTCCCCAGCACCTCCGAATTTGCTTTCCTCAACTTTGATGGCTATTTCCGTCCCACGTCTGGGAACGCCTTTGATCATCCAGTCCAGGTTCACGCCCTCAACATCCAATAGGCCCTCATAAATGAGATCAAGCCGCCTTTTGTCTTGATGATCATAAAAGGCACGTTGGTAATTGGCAGCAATCAACGTTTTCAGAGCGTCGGCAGAAAGGAGAGAGCCTAGATGTTGTGATGCGGTGAGAATAAGTGGCCAAAGCAGGTCCTTGTGAAGCGGTGGGGGAATTTCCGGTGAAACCTCGCGGATGTTTTTGAATGTTGCAAAGCTTGGGGAGTTGCCCGTGGCATGACTGATGTCGCCGATTGGTATCTGGGCTGCCATTTTGCCATTGGTGCAGATCAAATTGGTGCTGATGGTTTCCACCTGGAGGTTGATTTCCTTGCCATCATCTTTGGTGAAGGCAAGGTAATGTTCGGTGTTGTTGCCCACAACTGGCGGGCGGCGCCTAATGGAATAATAGGTCTTATCGCCGCCGGTATTAAGAGAGCGGAAACTCTCAAATCTTGGGTATTTCACCCCCCGGCCTTCGCCCTGTCGCCAGCCGGTTACTTGCTCGACGGAAAATATATTTAATTGGTTGCCATTATTGCTTCGCGCCGTCAGGCGATATTCGGTTGTGCGCTCATTGGCCAAAATGGGATCGCCCTGGTGGGGAAAGAGATTAATTGCCGGGGTACAATTAATGCGGATGCTTTCTCTTGATATTGTGTTGGCAAGTTCAAATGGTCCCTCCAACAAAAATTCTATGGAAAGACTTTTGCCGGTAAGGCCAAGATTTTTGGGCAATTCAAGATCGACGAATAGGAATTTGTTGGGGAATGAAAAATATTCTTGCATGAGGGTATAACCCTCAAACCCGCCATAGCTTGTGGGTATCAATGATTCCTCAGCTGAGAGGCCTGCAGGCGTGATATGTTTTTTGTGCAAGTTTACCTTTTGACCTGAACCATCACTGAGGACCACGGCCTTGGTTTCTGTGAGAAGCGCCTTGTAGAGGCTTCGGCTAAGGCTTGTCCCCTTAGTGCCTGCAAGGTAAAAACGTATGCTTGACCAATTGGCCTGTTCCAATGCCGCTGGGTCCAGTTCCATATGAACCAACAACCTTCCAGATCTTCTCATATTTTCAATGCGAACATCTTGGATGCGCGCACAACGCAATTGGACATTGGTGGTTGTCTGAAATGGGCAGTTGGTGCCATCCACGGGGCCCGATTCCACCACCGTGCCTTTTGGGATGACGTCGTTACCTGAAACCGCAGACACAATCGGCGTAAATTCTATGATTGTTGCCGCAGGCACTGGTTTGAGAAATTGGGGTAGGGTGAGTTGGATTAATGAATGGGAGAATTCGGGGAATTCATCATCTAACTTCTGACGAAGACGGCCAGTTAAAAATGCAAAACCTTCCAAAAGGCGCTCGACTTCTGGGTCATTGCTCTCACCGGAGAGATAGGGTGCCAAAGAGGGATTCTCGGCGGCAAATTCTCGGCCAAGGTCACGAAGATAGGCCAATTCGTCTTGGTAATATTTGTTAAACTTCATGAGATGCGCACCGAACCGCCGGAACCAAACATGGTTTCAAAAGTGATTTTTTCCTGGTCATGGTCGAGTTTTAATTCGCCAGACACCTGAAAATACAGGCTAAGTGGTTTGTCAGGGTCTGGAATATGTTTCACGCTCACATTATGGATGCGTGGTTCAAATTTTTCGATTTGCTGGCGCATGGTTCTGATGATGGAGGGCATCATCTGGACACGATCAACAATTAAATCGTTAAAATCAGGAAGTCCATAATCATCGCGCGTAGCCACTGAGCCCTGCCGTGTGTTGAAGAGACGTTGCAGGTGCTCAAGAACCGATTCCAAGAGCAAGCCTGTGTCAACATGGCTGTGGGGATCAATTTGGCTTCTGTCGCGTAGTCTCTGGATGAGTGTTTGTTCTGCCATGAGGTTGACCAGCGGCTGCTAAAGCCGCTGGTCCAATCTTTTACGATTTGTCGAGTTTGCCGCGAAGGGAGAGTGTGAAGTCTGCCCCCATATATTTAAAGTGGGGCACAACCGACATGCTGACGCTGTAAAAACCAGGTTCGCCCGCCACGTCATCAACCACGATGTCGGCTTTGCGTAATGGGCGACGACTTCTCACTTCGGCAGATGGGTTTTCCTGATCGGAAACATATTGCTTGATCCAGTTATTTAATTCTGTGTTCAATTCTACCTTATTTTTCCAGCTACCGATATTTTCACGTTGAAGAACCTTGATGTAATGGGCAAGCCTGTTCACCACCATCATGTAGGGAAGCTGTGTGCCCAGTTTGTAATTGGTTTCGGCATCCTTGCCCTCTGGCGTGTTGCCAAAATATTTTGGTTTTTGCACGGAGTTTGCTGAGAAGAATGCAGCATTATCTGAACCTTTACGCATGGTCAGGGCAATAAATCCTTGTTCGGCAAGTTCAAATTCCCGGCGATCGGAAACCATCACATCTGTTGGGTCCTTTGTTTCCAACTGCCCCATGGATTCATATTGGTGCATGACCATATTCTCCACAGCACCGCCGCCTTGTGGGCCAATGATGTTTGGGGTCCAACGATAGTTGGCAAAGCTATCAGACAACCGGCTTGCAAGTGCAAAAGCTGTGTTTCCCCAAAGATAATCTTTGGAATCTGCTGCGGAATTCTCATTATAGTTGAATGACTTCACGGGGTTGTTTTCGACCGAGTATGGATTGCGCAGCATGAAATGTGGAACGGTGAGCGCAAAGTAACGTGCGTCTTCGCTCTCACGGAAACCTTGCCATTTGGCATATTGTGGGCCTTCGAAAATGGAAGCCAGATCTTTGAGTCCGGCCAAATCGTCAAATTTTTCGATGCCAAACATGCTTGGAGCTACAGAGGAGAGAACTGGCGCATGGGCCATGGCACCCACCGCAGAAAGATCCCGCATTAGCTGGACGTCTTTGCTGGAGGCGTCGAATTGATAATTGGCGATAACAGCACCAACTGGCTTGCCACCAAACTGACCAAATTCGTCAATATAGACATGCTTATATAAGCCGCTCTTCACAATCTCCGGTGCGTCTTCGAAATCATCGGAAAGCTCGCGCTTGCTGATGGAAATCATTTCCACCTTCAAATTCTGACGAAAATCTGTGTTATCGACCAGATATTGAAGACCCCGCCATGAGGATTCCATTTCTTGGAATTTTTCATGATGCAAAATGGCATCAAGTTGCTTGCCCATGCGCTGTTCAATCTCTGCAATCATGTGATCCACGATGGCCGATTCAACCTTCTCCCCTGGCTTGTGGGATTTTACCAATTCAGCGATGAATGCATTCACACCCTGCAATGCAACATCATAGCCGTCATCAGATGGTGCCATTTTGGTTTCAGACATAATTTGCTCAAGGAGAGATCCCTCAGCAACTTCTGTGGCGGCAGCTTGGCCTTCGGTGTTCATTTCCGTGTCAGACATTTTCGACTCCGATTATAAAATTTTTACAATATGCTTTGGGACAAACTCAGGATTCTTTATCGAGTCCAAGTTCTTTCATGAGTTGGGTTTTTGCGCCTTCGTCATCAACAATGCCTTGAATGGCTTTGCGGAATGCGGGAACGTTACCCAAGGGGCCCTTCAATGCTGTCAAAGCCTGACGCAATTCCATGAGTTTGCGAAGCTCGGGGACCTGCTCGACAACACTTTCTGGACCAAAATCCTTCATGTTGTCGAATTTCAAGTTCACCGCCATTTCGTCTTCGCCCTCGGCAAGTGTGTTGCCCACATTAAGATCCAACGAAAGCTTTTGGGCCTTCAGCACATCATTAAAGTTATCTTTATCAACGTTAATGCGCTCGCGCTCTTCCAAAGGGGTATCATCCGCGCGCATGGTAAAGTCACCAAGAACGACATGCTTAAACGGGAGTTCCACTTCTTCTTTCGCATCCCCGGTGGCTGGGCGGTATTTAATGTTAACCCGTTCTTTGGGGGCTACGGTTCCATCTTTGGCCATGATATCCTCTCTACAAACATGAATAAAAATTATGGTAAACGTCCAGTGGCTACATTATCTCTAAGGCCAGCTGCATGTTCAAGCGATAAATACTCTCACTATGTTTTTTTCGCAGATCTTTAATCTGGCCAAGGCCAAGCATCTCGGATTCTGGCGGTAGTTTGCTAAGGGCGTGGAGCACCGTTTTGCTATGAAGGGTGGCAAGCCCGGGTTCCCATTGTTCAAGATCATGTTCTGCGGCCATATCTTCAAGCCCAACGACAATATGAACCGCTGCTTCGGCAAGGCCTGCATCGGTGCATAATTGGGCCTTAGCCAAGGCCCAACGAAATTGATCCCGTTGGTTGGTTGCCAAGGACATGCCTTCATCAAGCAACTTGGCCGCTTCTGCCACCTTGCCCCCAGCAGCCAGCTTACGGGCCTGACTGGCCTGGGTTTTTATTTCCGTGGCCACCTCGTCGCCACCTCCGGTGGTGCCTGTTTCTTCGGATGCCAACACAACCTCGTCAATCCACAAACGCGTTGGTTCGGAAACAAAAGGCTTTCCTCCTTGAAATTTGAGTTCAAGGATTTGGGGGTAGGAGGCGAGATAATTGCGTAAGCCTGCAACCACAGATAACACAGCCTTCTCGGCGCCTAACTTGCCCAGGGCGTTGGCCACATAACGTTGTGGGTCGAGCCAGAACAAATAGTCCTGCGCCATGGTTTCTGCCTGATTGATAAGGAGCTCATAATTCTCGGAGCTTTCCATGAGATCCAGGGAGTTGAATGCCTCGTCTGTTGGTGGTGGCAACAATGTTTCGCTCTTATTGGCTGCTGGCAAAGAAGTGATCGTGAGCCACTGAGCAGTCCTTTGGATCAGGTAACTGCGTGGGTCGCGTATATCTGCTGTTCTCATGGCTTTGGCGAAATCCAGCATGTTTGTTCGAAAATCCGAAACAGCTTTGTCAAATTCTGGGCCTTTGTTGGTTGGAAGGGTTGCTGCTGGTGCAGCCGCCATTGCCGGTGCCGCAACTTGCGATGTCGGAACAGCTGCAGCCTCTTCGCTGTTCTGGTTTGGGGTGGTGTCTGCATGTTCAGTGGATTGTTTGATCAGATAATCAGCATCACGCTTTTTTTCCCGCAATGGCCTCAGAAAGGCTGTTATTTCTAAACCCTCCTTGGTGGCTTTTGTGCCGTAAATGTCCGCAAAGCGGTCCAGCCCCTCGGATAGGGAAATAATAGAAGATGCATTGCCGCCACCAACCTCGACCTCCTCGATCATGCTGGTGCATCTTTCCAAAACCCAATTGGCGGAATTCACGCGCGCGCGCTCTCTTTTGGCAGGCGGATAGCCCTCCTCCCAAAAATGCTCCGCCATGCAGGTGAGCATGCGAAGCCCCCTGTCGAGGCCTTTTATTTTTTCCCTTTGGGCCGAGGCGAGCGCAAGATAGCCGGCAACCACAAAGTTTTTGTTTTTGTTTTTTAAAATATCCGTTGCCAACTCTTGAACTTTGTCCCAGGCCACGGCGTTGAGGCCGTTCATGTCGAGCTTCGAAATTTCTTCCTGCAATTCTTCCAATGCAGGGTCATCACGGTCAAACACGCCGGCTGGGTTCCCATCCGTTATGGGTTCAATGCCAAGAGAAATCAGCTGGTCGTTTTCATCTTCCATAAGTTTCTCCCGTATGAGGCTTTTTCCTTGGTCGTATAATGGCGGTTTCTTCAAGATGCAGAAAGACAAAAATTTTGTTGTTGATGCCCATATGGTTCTATAAGTAAAAAAGCGCATCTTTTGGAGAAGCGGTGATGGTGGCAGATCAGGAATTCCCAACCATGTCTTTTGGCTCTGGCGCATCCATGCCATCGGTCCGTAAGCAGCCATTTTCAATCCTGCTTATGGGGCAGTTTGGCCTTGGGACACCAGCCATTCACGGCTTATTGGACCGAGATGTCCAGGCATTGCTTGCAGACCGTCAGCCAAATTTGCAGGTCCAGCTTCCCAATTTGTTTCAAGGCCAGGGTAACATCACTGCTGAAATTACCTTCGGAAGCCTCAAAGATCTTCGCATTGAGCGTCTGGCTCAATGTTTTGCGGAAATTGAGCTTGCATGCAAATTGCATGGGGATTTGAAAAAAGGGTTGGCGCGTGAGGAAGTCATTCGCCGAAATCCTGAAGCCTCAAGCTGGCCATGTGTTGCGGATGTGGTTGGTAAAGAAGCGGGCAATGGGGAGAATATGTCGCCGGCAGATGCTCCGGAAAACGCAAACACCACCAGATCTGAACCAGGCAAATCCGAAGATCCATTGGATAATATTTTGTCCATGGTTGCTGACGTGGGTGTGGTGAACACCTCCCCCTCCAGTGAAGGCCAGCCAAGTCAGTATGGTGGGGAGATGGACCAAGTGCATCGGGCCCTAAATGCATTTGTTGGGCATATTTCACGTGACTTTGCCCCCCGTGATGTTGGTTCATGGTCCAAACAGGCCCTGTCAGGTTTGGAGCATGTGCTGGCAGCCCAATTGTCTTTGCTGGCGGAGCATCCAACCATGCGGATGTTGCGCCGCAATTGGCTCATGGTGTCTTTTTTGCTCAAGAGACTTGGTCGATCTGGCGATGTGCGCCTACATCTGCTGGATTCCGCAGACATGTCCCTTGCCCAAGCCATGCGAACCTTGTTGCTCAATCGGGATGATTTGATGCCAGAGGGGCTTGGCGTGATGATCCAATTGGAGGTTGTTGATGGCCCAGCTGTGCCATCTCTGCTGAGCCAATATGCAGAGATTGCCGAACTTATTCAGGTTCCCTTGGTCACGTCTGTGGGGGAAGAATTTTTGGGCATAAATGACGGAAAGCTTCCCGAGACGCCCATCAAAGAGGCCTATCGTCATGCTTGGAATGAATTGCGTGGTAAGCCGGAATCACGCTGGTTGGGCGTCACTTGCAACGGGTTTTGCTTGGAAGATGAGCTAAGGCTTTCGGATGTCAGCATGATTGCGGCAGCGCATGGGGGCATGACCATTTCCTATCCATGTCGTGGTTCAGGCGCTGCCATTGTTGCGGCAATTTTGGCCCAATGCGTCGAAGCTACTGGGTGGCCAGGTGATGTCATGAACACGCAATATGCCGTCGACGGCCTTGTTATGCCCGTTGACAGGAAAACCTCCTTGCTGTGGCCATTGGGCCTTGGGGAGGTAAGGGCCCTTGCAAGCTCGGGTGTTATGGCCCCCGGGTCAACGCAGCTGCGCGATCATCTATTTTTGGCTTCGGCACCATCCCTTGCGGGCCAATTTTCTGATGGAAGAGATATTGGCGCTGGGTTTGTCTATCAACTTCTTTTCCGCAAGGCGGTCAGCATCATTGAAGCAAATTATGACCAATTATTTGGTTTGCAGGGTGTTTATTTATGTGAGCGTTTGAGCCAAATGATGGCGATGTATTCGGGTGACGGTCAGGTTCATGTTGCTGAGATGCAGGCTGATGATGGTGTGAAGGGTGTGGTTATTGATATCACTTTTGGGTCGAGTATTCTTCGGGGCGGCCAAATTCATCTTGAACTGCCTTTGGCCTGACCAACAACCACAGAGCACCAGGAAAAACTTTGTTATTTGGGGATCAAATGATTTCAATACGCATCATGGATGGGCCCGAAGGGATCAGTGGTTTTGACCAAAAGCCCCACACATTTGCTGGTGGTGAATTGGTGATCGGGCGTGGTCGGGACGTGGATCTCCTGTTGCCAGATTCAAGCCGTGTTATTTCCAGGCGTCATGCAAGCATCAGCATGGAACAGGGCAGTTATTTTTTGCGTGACACAAGTGCCAATGGGACGACCATTAACGCCAAGCTGGTGGGGCAGGATGATGAGCCAGTGCTTCTGGCTGATGGCGACGAATTGATTATTGGGGCTTATCGGTTAGGCTTGGCTATTGTGACCGATACCCAAGTATCCACACAAAAAATAGTTCCAACGGATGAATTTGATTTGTCGGACCTCATTGGACGGGCTGCGCCCAAGCATACAACAAGACAGGCGGACGCATCCAAAGCTGACTTAGAAGACATACTGAACAATTTTGTGGGCCCAAAGAAAAAAAACTAGCTTGGCAAATCAGGTACTTTTCATGCAGAACAAGCCAATATCCTTGGTTTGATGGTGTGGATGGGCTTGTGTTTTCTTCTGGTAAATTACTGGCTTTCGCTCTTTTGCTGACCTTGGCAGGTTGCGCGGGTAGTTCTCAACCGGACCCTACTGAGGTTTCTTTTTCGTTGGGGGCGACCAAGGGGCTTAACCCCAACAGCAAGGGTGAGCCGTCACCTGCTGTTGTTCAGATATATGAGTTGGCCCAAACATCGGTCTTTGAAGGGGCGCAGTTTTCCGAGCTTTTTTATGATGGGCGCAAAACATTGGGCGGCGATCTTCTTGGGGCGGTTGCGCTGACCCTAAAGCCCGGTGAGGAAATCACAAGGGACTACAAATTTTCCAGCCAGACCAAATTTTTGGGTATACTCGTGGGGTATCGGGATATTGCCAACGCGAAATGGCGTGAGGTTGTTGCGGTGGAAAGTGAAGATAGCAACGATGTGGTCGTTACTGTTGATGCGCTTAGCGTGTCGGTGGCTGTAGATGATTCTTGGTTTTAAGCTTGTCGGGGGCATTCAATGAAAAGCAGTAAGCCAATTTGGTCTGAAGGCATGTTCATGCGCCCGCAGCATTTTCAGCAGGCGGATCGATATGCCGATGCCCAGCGCAACCTTGCGCGTGAATATTTGCATCAGTTTGGTTGGGGTATTCATCAGTTGGTTGTGGACGTCGATTTGTTGGCCCAAGGTAAGTATGCTTTGCAAGAATTGCATGCTATCTTCCCGGACGGAACATTGGTGCGTCTTCCCCATGACGCAGATGCTCCGGGCCCAAGAGATATTGGTCGGGACCATGAGGGAAAGCTCATCTATCTTGCTGTCGGTGCAAGGCGCGGTGATCAACAAGACACCAACATGGAAAATGGGTCGGTGTATGCCGGTCGTTATGTCCGCAAATTTCAAGCCTTGCGTGACGCCACCCAAGAAAGTGGTGAGGCCATGGAAATTGCCGTGGCAGAGCTTGATCTGCGCATCGCCTTTGAAGGGGAGCCTTTAGAAGATTTTATTCTTCTTCCGCTCGCGCGTGTCGGCTCGATTAATGCTGACGGATCTGTGCTGCTTGCCAAGGATTATTTTCCACCGGCTTTGTCCTTATCTGCCCATGATGGTTTTTTGGCCATGGTGGCGGAAATCACGTCCTTGCTGCGCCGTCGTGGCGAGCAGCTTGCGCAGGATGTGGATCCCAGTAGGGCTCAAGGCGTTTCGGATTTGTTGGATTTTAATTTGTTGCAAGCAGTGAATAGCCACGAGCCGTTCTTTCGGCAGCTTTCGGCCACGACAGATTTTCACCCCTTTGTTCTCTACATGCGCATGATGGATATGGCCGCAGAGCTGGCCATTTATCTGCCGGGCCATCGGCTCACTGAATACCAATCCTATAAGCATGATGATCCTTACCCATCCATGGCACGCGCCTTAGAACTGCTTCGGCAGGAATTGAGTGTGGTCGTTGACCGAAAGGCCCTCCAGCTTGATTTGGAAGCCCGTGGTGGCAACCTGCAAGTTCATGTGGTTGAAGACAGGTCATTGATACAATCGGCGCAGTTTGTGCTTGTTGTCCAAGCCGATGTGCCGCGGCGTGAGCTTATCAATAATATACCCAACATGATCAAGGTTGCGCCTGCCGAAAAGATCCGGGATTTGGTCTCTGTGCAACTTCCTGGAATTCTGTTGCAACCCATGCCCGTCGCGCCGCGTCAGCTTCCATATTACAGCAATGCCGCCTATTTCGAATTAAGTCAGGAAGGCGAGTTCTGGGCTGAGATGGAGGCTTCTGTGGCGTTCGCTTTCCATGTTTCCGGGACATATCCTGGTTTGACGCTTGAGTTTTGGGCGGTACGGTCAGCATGATGCCGACATCGAGCAACAACAATTTTGACGATGAACCAACAGTGGTTATTGGCGCGGTAACTTCGCCGCCCGCCAATCCTGAAGGCCAAGGTCCAGACCATGATTTGTTTGGAGATCCAACCCCGGACATCTCGACTGCACCTGTTGCGGGCGGATGGCAGCCAGATTACTTTTGGCCTCTTTTGGGTCAATCAAATATTTTCGTTGCCGCGTCACTTTCGGCTTTAAATTTGCTGGTGCAAATACGTGCCGCCAATGGCCACGACAACGTCCAGGAATTGCGTGGTCTCGCAGAGCAATATGTGCAGGCATTTCAAGAATCCTTGGCCAAGGGAGCCAGTGCGCAGGATGTCAGGAATATCGCATCTTACGCACTATGTAGTGCGCTTGATGAGGCTGTTTTAACAACCCCATGGGGGGCCAATTCCAATTGGTCCAACCAATCCCTCCTGGCGGAGTTTCATGGGGATGTTTGGGGTGGTGAACGTTTTTTTGAGCATATCGACATGCTTCGCAAAAACAACAACAAAAACGCCCCATTGGTCGCCTTTCATCTGTTGTTGATCGATTTGGGCTTTGAGGGACAATACCGAGTTCAGCGCGGTGGCGATAAGGTCTTGGAGCAATTGCGTAGAGATTTGGGGCGTCGGTTCCGTAGGGACAAACCAGCACCTGTTTCTTCATTGCTTGTGGGTCGGGCTGATGCAGGCCGAACAAACCGAGTTCGTCGATATGTGCCCATTTGGGTGGTTGCATCGGTGGCAGCTTTAATTCTGGCTGGCGGCTATGTGTTTTTCGAAGAACGCTATGAGGTAGCGTTGGTGCCATTATATGAAAAATTCGTTGCCATTGCTGACAACCCGCTCGCGCCGGTGAGGTTGGACCAATGAACTTAATTGTCGGAATATATCGTTTTTTTGCCGCCCGCATTCTTACCATCATTGGGCTTGTGGCGCTTTGTGTTGTTGTTTGGATCCTGGGCCCCAAAATTGCGTTGGGGGAGCAAACACCTCTGGCTTCCTCTGAAGTCAGGGTGCTGGTCATTGCTGGCATTATATCTTTTTGGCTTCTTTTGGAATTTGTTCGTTACCTGTCGAGGCGCAGGTATAATCGTAAGATTATTGCTGAGCTTGCCGAAAGCAATGCCATGGTCGGCGGCACCAGTGTTAGTGACGAGGATTTGGTGCGCGACCGTTTCATGGCAGCGGTTGAATTGCTTAATGACCGCATGGATCAGTCTGGTCGCCGCACGAATATGTATGACCTGCCATGGTATTTGGTTATTGGCGCCTCGGGTTCAGGAAAAAGCCAGATGCTCAGAAATTCTGGATTGGAATTTCTGAGTGATCAAGAAGGTGGCTTTGTGGATTATGACAATATCCAGCCAACCGAGCATTTGGATTGGTGGCTTTCCGAGGATGCTGTTTTTATTGATACCGCTGGAAGATATACAACCCAAGATGTAAATCCACCCAAAGATAAGGCCGCTTGGCGCTCGCTGCGCGACGTCTTGAAAGGGCAACGAGAGCGTCGGCCACTCAATGGCATCATTGTTGCCATTTCTGCCGAACAATTGGCGGGGTCCGAGGATGGATTAACGCAGCTTGCAGACAGTTTGAAAGCGCGGCTTGTGGAGGTGATGGGAACCTTCAAATCGTCTATTCCTGTCTATGTCATGGTGACCAAGTCAGATCTGATTTTGGGCTTTTCGGAATTTTTTAATGGTGTTGGTGCAAGGCTGGTAGAGCAAACTTTTGGTGTTTCGTTAGAATATAACGAACGTGGTTTGGATGCCAAAGGCCAAAAGATCTTGACCGAACGTTTGCGCACGTTGGTCGCAAATGTGCAGTCCATGGCAGATGTGCAAATTGAAGGGGAAGTTGCGGATGATCGGCGCCGCGCCATTTTTCGTTTTCCCATGCAGATGGCGTTCCTCACAGAGCCTTTAAACACAATTGTTTCAGGAATTTTTCGCGCGAGTCGGTATTCCACGGATCTCATTTTGCGGGGGGTCTTTTTTGTAAGCGCGGAAAGTCGTGGTCTGCCAAATGATTTTGTTGGTGGGGAAACATCCAAAAGGCTGGGTTTCCGAGCGGCCCTACCAGCGGCACAAGCCGGCGTTGATGACAGTGCGTTTCTTCGCGCAACCATCAGAAAAATAATACTGCCGGAGCAGGATCTTGCAGGTCTTGACCGAAATCTTGAGCGAAAGTTGTTTGCTTTACATGCGCTTAGCTACACGTTCATCGCCTTGCTTACGGGCATTTTCCTCTTTGTGTGGTGGTTTTCCACGGAGCATGCTGACTATTATGACCGCATCGCGGCAAAACATTTCAAGGCCTATAATGAGGGCATCACAAGATACAACAGCAACCCAACTCTTGAAAACGCCATAGATACGGCCTCCAATTTTGCCCGAAGTAAATATGACAGCACCTCTGAATTCATCTGGATGAGTTTGCTGAAAAATCTGGGACTTGCCGCACCCATAAGGGTTTTGCCTTATTGGAGAACTGCCTATGACAAAGTTCTTGAAGAGGTCGTCATTCCGGCAATCATCAAAGAAACAGGTGAAGATCTGCGTCAGTCCATTGATGCCGAGGATAGCATCAATAATGTCCGGGACTTGCTTCGCCTTTACGTTGGTTATGCTCAACCTGATTTGTATGATGAAAATGGTTTTTTGGCTTGGTTCAAGCGTGAATTGGACGATATTTATCCCTTAGATGAGCGTCGCCAGGAGATTTCCAAGAGGATCACAAGGCCGCTCAATGAAGCTCTTAAAAACCCCCTAAACATTGACAAGTCGCTTGCCGATCGTGGGCGTGCCTACGTGTTTGCCATCCCACCTGCAGAACAGCTTTATGATACTTTGCGTCGCCGTGCTGGAGCAAGAGGTATCGGTGCGGTGACCATGCAAACCCTTATTGGCGCCAAATCCTCCTTATATTTTGATGAGAGTGGGGCCGCTGGAAGCCAATCTGTAAGGGGATTGAACACCGAAAATGGGTTTTACCAAGTGTTTGTGAATGATACCCCAAATCTTATCAATGAGGTTACCCAAGATGATCCGTTGCTTGGGGATATGGCGCAGAGCGAAGATAACAGAACCTTAGTGACTGAATTAACTGCTCTATACACCAAAGATTATATTGAAGATTGGAAGCGTTTCCTTGACGGCATAAGGCTTATGCAATTCAGCGATATTTATCATGCGGAACAAGCCCTTCAAGTTCTATCAAACGAAAAGGACTCCCCGATCAAAAAGTTGCTTTTGGCAACGGCACAAAACACAACCTTACCGGCCGAAAATGCGAAAGGCCTTGCTGGTCTTGCCCAAAAAGCTCAGGAAGCTGTTGGGCAGAAGGCGGCGGCTGTCGAAGGGCAAGCGCCTGGTCAAACCACTGGCAATGCGCAATCTGGCGTTCTTTCACAAGCAGGGGAAGAGCTGCAAGGTTTGGGTCCTTTTTCAACCTGGCCCGGCGTGGAAATTGCCAATGAATTTCGATCCCTAAACGCTAAAATGGTTTCGTTTGGAGGTAGTGAGCCTGATTACCCCATGATCCAATCAGCCATTGCACGTGTTTATGCTAGTTTCAACGTCATTGTTGCTGCGCCGGATGTGTCCAAGGCGGCATTTGATGAAGTCGCCAAAAGGGCCGAGGAGGGTTCTGGTTCAAACCTTGTCCGTCTTTCCACATTGGCGGCCCAGCAACCTGAACCTCTGCGCAGGATTCTGAATGATATTGTTGCACAATCTTGGTCGGTGCTGGTGAAAGAATCGCGTAATTATATCGATGAGCGTTGGGAGGCTGAGATCTTGCCAATATGTGAGCAGGCCATCATGGCAAGATATCCTGCCAAGGCGGATGCGAATGACAATATTGCCATCAACGATTTCACAACATTTTTTGCACCTGGCGGCACGATTGATAAATTCTTTAAGACCCATTTGGAAGCTTATGTGGATACCAGTGGAGAAACATGGTTGTTGCGCAAAATGAATGGGTTGTCGTTGGGCATTTCACCAGCTGGGCTTAGGGTGTTTGAAGAGGCATCGAAAATAAGAAAGGCCTATTTTGGAGCCAACAACCCAGCTCCAAAGATGAGTTTCACCCTGACACCAAGCTTTCTGGATGCTCAGGCAGCCAAAGTTGTTATTCAAGAAAACAAGAAAATTGACAGTTACCAACATGAACCTCCCAGGGAATTTGGTTTTTCGTGGCCATCTGATGAACCTGCTGTGGATTTATCCGTGTCCTTGTTTGATCTTCAAAACACTTCATCAAAATATAGGACATCGGGTCCTTGGGCTTGGTTTCGTTTGTTTGAAGAAAATGATTTGAAAAAACAGGCTTCTGGAGATCGTTACAGCCTTGGTTTCAAACTCCGTGGTATGGAAGCGCGTTATGACCTCAAGATTGATGGCATGACCAACCCGTTATCGCAGCCAAATTTAACGGGCTTTGCATGCCCAGCCCTGTTGTAACACCCAAGCTTGTTGCATGTGTTGCCACCACCCAGACGGCAACAATTTGGCTGGGGTCCCGGGTGGGAGAAAAGCTTGCTGTGAAAATAGCCAAGCATGGCCACCCAGCTGGTGCACATATTGAACATGAGGCACGCATCCTGTCCCAATTGGAGGGTATTGATGGCATCCCCCAGCTGGTGTGGTTGGGTGAATTTCATGGGAAAACCGCATTTGCTTATCATTGGATCGATGGATTGAATTTGCGCTTGTGGACCCAAAAACAAAATATCAGAGAAACTGACTGGGAAAAATTTCAGAAAGTCTTGATGGCATGCCATCAAGAAAACATTGTCCATGGGGACATTAAGGCTGGAAATTGTTTGTTGTGCCGTGATGGAAGCGCGCATTTTATTGATTTTGGGAAATCCAGTCTTTCCTCAAAAGAAAGGCTAATGCACGATTGGGCATGCCTGACAAAACTGAAATCAGAGTTTGGCAATGTCCGACAAGAAGCATGAACAGCAAAGGATCATGGCAAATTTGGTTGGACCCATATCAATCCACCAACACGTTTGAACCAAGGGTCCGATATTATCGCTGCAAATACCAATAACATTCCGGTAAGCAATCTGATTAACCAGGTGACATTCATTGCAAAGCGGGGTCATGTTTGCCCAGGGTAGCTCAACGCTTCATGAGATCTTCGCTGGGGTGTTTTTTGCAAATCGTGGCACGAATAACCCTGCCTCACTTGCGCTCAAGAAGCCCCTCTTCCTCAAGGATTTTTCT
>MDTB01172037.1_pt1 | contig 22148 bp, 19 predicted proteins | sample 811161 | NCBI WGS metagenome assembly MDTB01 (sample SAMN05326650, study PRJNA326480) | marine metagenome | isolation source: seawater | place: Mediterranean Sea | collected 2009 | reverse complement strand
TTTGAATTTATCACAGATAGCCTGTTTTAACTCTGCAATACCATCGACTGCAGTATAACGTGTTTTGTTATCTGCCATTGCTTTTATAGCGGCCTGTTTTATGTGTTCCGGCGTGTTGAAGTCAGGCTCACCAGCACCTAGTCCTATGACATCGTGCCCTGCTGCCCTAAGCTCATTTGCTTTTGCGGTAACTGCAACAGTTGGAGATGGTTTAATAAAAGATAGGCGATCAGCAAGCATGATTTTTCCAATATATTAAGCGGTTTTATATACCTTTAAAATACTCTCCCATTCTGCTAGATGTCCATAGATTTTTATGCAATTTGAATTATCAGCGCATGAATAATTCATCCGCCAAGATAAAAAAATCTATCCAATGCCACTAGCAAAAATCGTTCATAAGACATAAGTTATAAGCATGCATACAAAAATAGATATATTGCCTCCAAATAGACCTCGCGCGCCAGCTAATTTTAAACTTATGTCTGATTTTGCACCAAATGGTGACCAGCCTAAAGCAATTGTATCATTGCTGGAGGGAATTGCTGATAATGAAAAGGATCAAGTTTTGCTTGGGGTTACTGGCTCTGGCAAGACTTTTACGATAGCGCATGTTATTGAGCAGTCAAAGAGGCCAGCACTAATCTTGGCACCCAATAAAACGTTAGCTGCCCAATTATACGGTGAGATGAAGGGACTATTTCCAGAGAATGCTGTGGAATATTTTGTTTCTTATTATGATTATTATCAACCAGAGGCTTATGTTCCTCGTTCTGATTTGTTTATTGAAAAGGAATCTTCAATAAATGAGCAGATTGACAGGCTTCGCCACTCAGCAACACGCTCCTTACTTGAGCGTGATGACGTAATTATAGTTGCGTCCGTATCATGCATATACGGTATTGGTTCTGTTGAGACCTATTCTGAAATGACACTATCTCTTCAAACTGGGGGCGAAATAGAGAGGCAAAGATTACTTCGCCGATTAACTGAGCTTCAATATAAGAGAAACGATCTTAACTTTATTAGGGGAACATTTCGGGTAAGGGGAGATAATATTGAGGTATTTCCAGCGCACCTTGAGGATAGGGCGTGGCGGATGTCTCTGTTTGGGGACGAAATCGAACAAATATGGGAGTTTGACCCTCTTACAGGTGAAAAAATTACCAGCTTAGATAAAATAATAGTGTTTGCAAATTCGCATTACGTTACACCAAGGCCTACTTTGCAACAGGCCGTAAAATTAATCGGTTCAGAGTTGCAAGATAGGCTATTAGAATTTAATGAAAGTAGCAGGTTACTGGAGGCGCAACGGATCGACCAGAGAACACAATTTGATCTCGAAATGATTGAAGCAACAGGCAGTTGTAATGGCATTGAAAACTATTCTAGATATTTGTCAGGCAGAAAACAAGGAGAGCCGCCTCCTACATTATTCGAATATTTGCCTGAAAATGCACTTCTTATTGTTGATGAAAGTCATGTTACTGTTCCTCAGATAGGAGCCATGTATAAAGGGGATTTTGCCCGTAAATCAACCTTATCAGAATATGGTTTTAGGCTTCCCTCCTGTCTTGATAACAGACCATTGAAATTCGAAGAATGGGAGCATTTTAGACCACAGACTATTCACGTCTCTGCGACACCAGGAAAATGGGAGTTAGAACAAACGGGCGGAGTTTTTATAGAGCAAGTAGTTCGACCAACAGGGCTGATAGATCCAGAATGTATCGTAAGGCCAATCGAAACACAGGTTGATGATATAATAGCCGAATCAAGAGAAGCGGCCGCTAATGGTACTCGTGTTTTGGTAACTACCTTAACAAAAAAAATGGCAGAGGCGCTCACAGAATATATGCATGAGGCAGGTATTAAGGTACGATATGTGCATTCAGATGTGGATACATTGGAGCGAATTGAAATTATTCGTGACTTAAGACTTGGTCTGTTTGATGTGCTGATAGGTATCAATCTCTTGAGAGAGGGGCTTGATATACCCGAATGTGCTCTGGTTGGTATATTAGATGCCGACAAGGAGGGATATTTGCGCTCTAGAACGTCGCTTATACAAACGATTGGGAGAGCAGCGAGAAATGCAGAAGGAAGAGTGATCTTATATGCGGATAGAATTACCGATTCCATGCAATATGCCATTGATGAGACTAAAAGACGCCGAGATAAGCAAACCGCTTGGAACAAGGCTAACGGCATCACACCTGAGACAATTAAAAAGGGCATTACTGATATTCTAGATTCTGTTTATGAAAAAGCAGATAGGGTAACTGTAAATGCAGGAAGTAAAGATGCAAGCCTGCACGGAAAAGACATTCCAACCATAATTACAGAGTTAGAGAAAAAAATGCGTGATTCTGCTGCAAACCTCGAGTTCGAAGAAGCAGCAAGATTGCGGGATGAACTAAAGCGCATCGAAAATAAACAGCTCGGTCTAGACGCTCCTGGGATAGCAAAATCAGCACAAAATACAAACTTAAAAGCTAAAATTAACGCGGCTATTCAGCCTCTTTCTGGCAGACGATCATTTAGACGAAAATAAATTTCAAACATATATAATCTTGACGTCAAACCTAGGAGTAAGGCCAAAATAAAGTGTCAAAATTTTAGTAAGTATTCCCAGCGGTTTTGGCAGTTATTACCGCTTCAATAAACAAGCTTTTGCCGGCTCCAAGGTCAGCTCTTTGAATGTTTTCAAATAAGGTTGTATTCGCTTCGCGTGCACCTGCTTTTGCAGCTTTTTGTTCAGATAGCGTTTTTGCCTCTTGCTTTGCTCTTTCAATGGCTTCATCGAGCATTTGGAAATCTTTGATACCACTTGTTAAGTGCACCCTAAATACTCCTTCTTGTGGCTGAGTAATTGTAATCGAACTTTGCTGATGAATTGAGCCGATTGCGGCGCCGATAGCACCTGCTACCTCTGCAAACTTAGGAATAATTAAAGAGGTGTTTAAGCGCTCTGCTATGTATGGATAATGTGTTTTTGCTGATGCGCCTAATGCGATAATAGGAGATAATAAGCGTATATCATGTTGCAAAAAAAGTGATTGTCGAGACTTGGCAGAAAGCGCATCTTTGATAGCAGGTGTGCTAGATGCGGTATATTCTGTTCCATTATCTTCTGATATCGCTGCCTCTGAAATTTTTAAAGCTGACTCAAAGCTTAATTTTTCTAAACAAATCAGTGATAGCGCTTCCGCAGACTTGGCAATCGAATGCCCTTTTTTGTCTTTTTGTCTTGCAAATAACTGTGCACCTAAAATCGCTGCTTTTCTATTATATATATCAAAGCTTCCAAGAACATGCGCCGCATCCGTCGGTGTAAAGCAGCTTAGTTGAACAAGACCCCTGCTGATAAGTCTATCAAGCGCTCCTAATGCAACTTGCGTATCTGCTATATCAGAAATAGCGGAAATACCGTTTTTAACGAGGCGTTCTGCCATTTTAGCCTCTGTCCTCGCTAGCCAGCTAGGTACCTTTTTTGACATTAGTGGAATTATAAATCGCGCATCAGTTGCAAGAGCAATTGGCGCTAATAACTGCTGTTCCATAATAGAGATGCATGTTGGAAATTGCTCACCAAGAAGCGATAGTGGTAGCGCTCTTCTAGGGCCTAATTTTATAAGGGATAGGGGAGAATTATAACTTACATGTAACTCAGAATCGCCTCCGATGCCGGTTGTCCATATTTTTACAGCCTCAATCATAGTGTTCCAGCCGCCAATTTCAGCGCCATCTTTGCTTAAATCAACCTTACCATTTTTGAGTATCGCAATATCTGTTGTTGTTCCTCCGATATCACTAATGATAGCAGTTTTCTCGTTTGTAAGAAACGCAGCCCCTGAGACACTGGCCGCTGGACCAGACAAAATAGTTTCTACGGGACGTTCTCTTGCAAAATCTGCAGAAATAAGAGAGCCATCCCCTTTAACTACCATAAGCTTGCAGCTTAGACCAATCTGGCGCATCTGCTCCTTGGTCGCATTTATAAGTTTTTCAAGCAAACTTATGAGCTTTGCGTTCAAAAAAGTAGTTAATGCCCGCTTTGGACCACCAAGGGATGCGGATAGCTCGTGGCTGCAACTAACAGGCATTTGGGTATGTTTCCTGATGTTATCCCGTGCTATTATTTCATGCTCCGGATTGCGTGTGGCAAAATAACTTGCAACAGCAAATGCAGATACTTGCGGCGCTGCTGATATTATGGCTTGCAGCAGTGATTTGGTATTAAGCGGTGACTGAACGGTTCCATCTGATTTATGTCCTCCGTCAATAAAAATTACTGGATTTTGTCCAATAGCTTTTCCAAGCTTACTTTGCCTTATAGCGTCTTCTTCAAAACCTATGAGCACTAAAGCGATATGGGAGCCAATATTTTCAACTATGGAATTGGTTGCAAGAGTAGTGGATAGACATACAAGCCCTATGTCTTCAACCGCCATTTTTTGTTTTGTGCCTGAGACATAACTCAACGTATCCTTAGGAACCTCTGTGCCAAGCGCAATGCGCATCGCGTTGCCAACACCAATTGATAAATCTTGTCTCGTTGTGAGTGATTTTGAAGTTCTAATTACAGAGGAATTCTCGGCATCTATGATGGCCGCGTCAGTAAAAGTTCCCCCTGTATCTAAGCCAAGTATATTTTTCATGTTTTTATCTCTCAGGAGAGTGATATAGAATTATAAAACCCATTTTTGTTGACGCAATTAGGCTTTAATTACGTATCGCAAAAGAAGTTAACTATCCATTGGCCGACAATAAATCCATCATGCGGTTTTGCTAGCGATTCCAGAGCAATATTTGCTTTCTCTTGTCCAATATTGCTGGTACGTAATGCGATTAAATCTTGCGTAAATTCACGGGAAAATTCTGGATGGCCTTGCATGGAAAATATATGCTCTCCAATAGAAAATGCTGAAAATGGACAAAATTCATCTCCGCTCAACTTTGCAGCAGAATCTGGTAGTTTTATCACTTGATCTTGGTGCATATAGATAAGCTCAAGGTATCTTTTTTTAGGTTTCATCCAATTTTTTGCGCTAGATATAAAATGTTTTCTGATGCCTACACCCCAGCCTTTTTCTGATTTTATTACCTCACCTCCAAGCGCAACAGCTATTGCTTGATGACCAAAGCAAAATCCTGCTATTTTTTTCTTTTTTTTGTGAGCTTCTTTGATAAAGGCAAATAGTGACTTCATCCAGCTTTTGTTCTCATAGACACCCGAAGCCGAGCCAGTAATAAGAAAACCGTCGAATTTATCAATTTCAGGCAGGGATGACCCCTCCAGTATTGGGAAACTAATAAGTTCAATCATGGGGGTTGCTTGCGCCTGTCCAATAAGACTTCTAAACATGCCAGGATAATCTGAGTAGTTCGCGGACATTTTGGGATTATTTACCCCTGTTTGAAGAATAGCCACACGCGCCATAATTGTCCTCATCATCTCAAAAAATGTTTAGCTCTGTTTAAAATAGCGTAAATTGACATGCTTTTACGAGCAAGGGAGAATTAATTAATTTTTATAGTATTCAAGAACGAAAATTCGAATAGCACTAGAGAGACCAAATTTATTTTGTTTGCTTCTTCTCTCATCTATTTCACCTACCAGGGATGCAAGTGACATTTTCTGACTAGATGCGATTTCGTGCAGAGAAACCCAGAAAGGACTTTCTAGCGAAATCGAGGTTGAGTGCTTCTTTATTGTGATTGACCGTTTTATTATCATGTAAATTAAATCCTGTTTAGATGTTAGTAAACATATTGAATAAGAACTTATTATCTTTGAAAGCTGCCAATTAACTCACTATGGGCAGTCCAGCTAAACTGGTCCAATATACTTAAATGTGATAGCTGATAACCAGCGTTGAGTAGTATTCTAGCATCCTTGATAAAACTAGAGGGATTGCACGAAACATAGGTTACAGATTGGCAATTAGTTAGCGCAATTTGTTTTACTTGCGAGTAAGCGCCACCGCGAGGAGGGTCTAGAATTATGCCATCGAAATCTTTCATGAACTCGGACATAACAGGTGCTTCTATCAAGTTACGTGTTTCCGTTTCTAATAAATTATCCTGCGCAACATTCCTGTAGCCAATTTGATAAGCTTGAAGGCATTCATTGTGACTATCAATAGCGGTTATCTTAACTTTATGTGATAGCAATTTTGCGCTTAATGTTCCGCACCCTGCAAATAAATCCAAACAATGTGTTGCATATTTATGATTAAGAAATACCTGATTTTGAAGCTTATTTTCTCCGAATAGGGTTGGCTGTAGAAAGCTTCCTGGAGGCGGAGAGATGGGGATACCACCCCACTCGATGGAAGGAACTATATTCTGATAAAGCAAACGCGGTTTTTCCCAGCCTACATAAATAAGAGAAACTCTGTTAATATTGGTTCCAGATGCCCAACTAGCCAATTCTACTTCTGTATTATCAGGTAATTTTTGTTCTGGTATAATTAATACATCACTTCCATTCTCATAGTGATTTATATTGATGGCTATTGTCATTCCTGTTGGAATGATTCTATCTAGCCCTTCCCGCATCAACTCTTTAGTTGTCAGTAACGCTTCACTTAAGACAGTGCAGTTATCGAGTTCGATGATTTGATATGACTTACTTGCATAAAAGCCAATAAAACTATTTTGTTTGGTTCGTTTGAATTTAAAATTTGCACGGCGTCTTTTTTGGTCTTGTGATGTAAAAAGGCCTCCGTATTCTGTGATTTTTATGTTTGAATTTTGGAAAAGATCAAGAATGCTCTTTTGCTTCCAGCTAATATATGCGCCTAAAGACATATGCTGAAATTGGCACCCTCCGCAGCTCGAAAATGAATTACATTCTGGCGGTTGCCTTTCGAGTGAAGGAGTTACTAATTCCAATAAATCAGCCTCTAATCGGTTGTCAATTTTAGCTATTGGCTGTACTCTTACAACCTCGCCTGGAAGCGTGTTTGGTACGTAAATTTCAACTTTATTTTCCTGTTTATGTTGTCCCCAACTCGTAGAACTTACGCCATCTCCTTTACTAGAAATATAATCTATTTTCACTTCAACATCTGGTGTATTTTTTGGAAGTTTTAGTCTTTTCGACCTCGATTTTTGCTTCCCTGACCACCGTTTTCCAGTTTTATAAATTATTCTTGTACCCAAAGAAGGTCTCCTTGCAATCTGTGCGTATTACATTACTGTCAATGCAAATAGACGAGGTTTATTTATGTAAACTTAATCGCTGATGGATTGCTAGCTTCTATTTTCCAAATTCATGTTTAATTTCGCTGCGGTTACATTTAATCTTATCAAACAGGCGAAGGTTAGAAAACCATCACAAGAGTTTTATTCAATCGACATTAACCAATTGAAAACGAATTTAGAGAGTACTGCAATTACAAAAAAATAATTGCCGAATAACTATCTTGATAATCTAACAGGTATCGCATTGCAGAAATTATCAAGAGGCGGATATCAAGGAGTTAGAGACAAAAAAGGCAGAGAGTGCAGGGGATAAAGCTAATGACATGTCAGATTTAATAAAGGAAGAATTTTTATCCAACAAATCCACCTTACAATAAGTATATTAGGCTCCGCAGAGGTTAGCTATCTCGCAATGCCGAAAATTCAGCAGCCTCTATCAACGCATCTTTCAGCATAGAGTCTTGAACGTTAGAAATAGCATTTTTGGCCTTTTCTACCTCAGCAGTTGCAAAATCAAGAGACCTCTCAATACAGCTATATTTATTAATGATAAGTTGTGCCTGCTCAAAATCGCCCTCTTTTTGATTGCCTGTGTTAAGAGTGCGCTTCCAGAATTTTCGCTCGTTATAAGAGCTATCCTGCCATGATAGAATTATAGGTAGCGTAATTTTCATCTCTGAAAAATCATCGCCTAGGTTCTTGCCGATTTGACTGACCGAGGCGCCATAATCTAAAGCATCATCCATAATTTGAAAAGCGTTTCCAAGTGCTAGTCCGTATTGATAAAACGCCTCACATATTATTTTATTTCCGCCTCCGACTTTTGCCCCTGTTTGTGCAGCAGCAGCAAACAGGACACCCGTCTTACCTTTTATCACAGAAAAATAATCCGATAAAGGGCTGTCGGGTTTACCCAGCATGGACATTTGTTTAACCTCACCCTCCGTTATTTGCGCCGCTGCCACAGAAAGTTGTTCAAGTACCCAAATATCGTTTGTTTCCACCATAAGCTGAAATGCACGCGCAAATAAAAAATCTCCAACTAACACACTAGCCTCATTTCCCCAAAGTGCGTTTGCTGTTTGCTCTCCGCGTCTTTGGTCAGAAGAATCAATTACATCATCGTGAAGGAGTGTAGCATTATGGATAAATTCGACGGAGGCAGCTAAATATAAAGCGCTTTTGGGCGATGTATTTGTATTTTTAGAGCTCGCCATTGATGCGGCAATGCACAGCATTGGTCTTAATCTTTTGCCACCTGCAGCAATTAGATGCCCTGCCAGTTGCGGTATAAGCGAAACATCAGACCGTAATCTATCCAATATTACTTTGTTCACTTCAGACATGGTTTGTTGCGTGAGTGCAACAAGTGGATTTAAGGATGGCATATCTGTCATTATTCCGCTGACTTTTAGAATGAACTTTGATTGCAGATTTAGAGTGTTGTCTATAATTCGGCAAGCGAATATTTTAGATTTTGTGAAAGTGAATTAGCTGTTTACCCTCTCAATATCTTCGTTAAACTAATAAGATGGTAGAATTGGTAAAAACAACAAGCCCGATCAGGCTTACCTATCTTCAAGCATTACTAGATGATGTAGATATTCCATTTTTTGTTTTTGACCAACATATATCTATGCTGGAAGCTGGAATAGGTGCATTCCCAAGGCGGGTCATGGTTGAAGAGGCTTATTTCCTAGCTGCTAAAACTATTCTGCGTGAAGCTCATGAGTATTACAATGACTAAAATTTAATGCAATCTGCTGTTAAAAGCGCTTTAAAAAATGCAAGGAAACATCAAAAAATGAGTGCTAGTGGTTCAAATGATAATGAGGAACTATATACTGAAGATTTTATATTTGGCAAACAGGTGTTATTAAAACAATTAAAAAAAGGCTATCGTTTTGGTAGTGATGCTGTTTTGCTTGCATCATATATCAACGCCAATAAGAGTCTTTTATTGGATCTTGGCGCCGGCGTAGGTGCAGTATCGTTAGGAGTTGCCTGGAGAAATCCGGAATGCCAGATTGTAGCAGTGGAAAAAGACCCAGAAATAATTGGCCTTTTGTTAGAAAATATAGCTGCAAATGGGATGTCAAAGCAGGTCACCACAGAACATATTTCAATCGAACATTTACCTAAAGATTTTGAATCTTATTTTGACCATGTCATTGCCAATCCACCCTTTCATAAGCATACAGGGACACGTTCAACAAACAGACATCGAAACCTTGCGCATATAGGTGATGGGACACACTTAACTGATTGGCTCAAACATGCCGTTTGGGCATGCAGGTCAAAGGGATATGTAAGCTTCATGATACGTGCGGATAGAACAGATGAGGTCATCTCTTTCTTGAATGCTAGCAAGATGGGAGAAGTAACATTATACCCCATATGGCCAGTTGAAGGAAATCCGGCAAATCGTATCATTGTTTCCGCGCGGAAGGACAGCAAAACAGGTTCTATCCTTCTACCCGGAATAACCTTGCACAACACAGATGGTTCTTTGACTTCAAATGCTTCTCTTGCTATGAAAGGTCTCGGTATTGAGCGATAATTTGCTCTTTTTGGTTCCGTGCGATCAAATATAAAAATGGACTACAAAAATATGGGGTTTAAATGACTTTCTTGTCAAAAATGATGTTTTGGAAATCAGATCTGCCAAAGGTGAGCGTATTAAGGCTTTCGGGCGTCATCGCATCTGGCGGAAGTGCGCTGCGTAAAAATCTAAATTATGAGACACTAGAACCAGTTATTAAAAAAGCCTTTGCTGACCAAAAGCAGAATGCTGTGATTTTGTGTATAAACTCTCCAGGTGGCTCTCCCGTGCAATCAGCCCTTATAGGAAAGCGGATTCGCCAGTTAGCAGATAAAAATAATACGCCTGTCATTGCCTTTTGCGAGGATGTTGCAGCTTCTGGGGGTTACTGGCTTGCTTCTTGTGCAGATGAGATATATGCAGATGAGGCCTCGATAATAGGCTCAATTGGGGTCATATCTGCAGGATTTGGCTTTACTGAGGCTATTGCTAAGCTCGGTGTTGAGAGACGAATTTATACGAGCGGCGACTCCAAAAGCATGCTAGATCCATTCAAGAATGAAAATCTAAAAGATGTAAAACGTCTACAAGCTCTTCAGACTGAAATTCATGAATATTTTATTGCACATGTGAAATCAAGAAGAGGTGAGCGATTAAACGAGGAGGAACCGTTGTTCACAGGTACTTTTTGGACGGGCGCTAGAGCAAAGCAACTTGGCCTAATCGACGGAATAGGAGCAATGCATTCCGTATTAACTGAGAGATATGGCGAGAAAGTGAAGCTAAGGCAGATAACAGGAAAAAAAGGTTTATCTTCATTAGCAGGTAGTTCTGCTAGAATGGGTGCCGCAATTTCCCAAGAGCTTTTAGGTGAGATTGATCAAAGACATCATTGGGCGCGTTTCGGATTATAGCTTGCGCAAGATGTTCTTCAAATAGCGTTCGAAAAAATAATTTTTTTTAGGATAAATTACAACTAATGTTTACAGTTTCAAAATTGATTTGGCTAGGTATAATTCTTATAGCTGTTTGGAATCTATTTCGTATTATAGAGAAAAGACAAGCACTAAAAGACAGAAATGAGAACAATTCTGATCGATATGGCGAACAGCCTAATCGCGCTTCAGAGCCCATCGCCGCTACTTATTGCCCGGAATGCACAACTTTCTCAGTTGGGGAAGGTTGTGACAATTGCGGTAGTGGTATCACGGATTGATCAAATAGTTGATTTAACTATGTGATTTGATGTAGCTTTGCGATACACTTACAAAGATACTACTGGTCGATGCAAATAGATTTCCAATCCATTTTTTTAAATTTGCAAACATATTGGGCGAAACAGGGATGTCTGATTCTTCAGCCCTATGATATGGAGGTGGGTGCTGGTACGTTTCATCCAGCAACTACACTGCGTTCTCTTGGCCCTAATTTCCACTGGAAGGCAGCATATGTGCAGCCTTCGCGGCGTCCAACAGATGGGCGTTATGGTGAAAACCCAAACCGGCTTCAACATTATTATCAATTTCAGACTATCATCAAACCATCTCCTGCAAATTCGCAAGAATTATATCTCGGCTCATTAAAAGCCATTGGTTTAGATATTCATAAACATGATATTCGGTTTGTAGAAGATGACTGGGAATCGCCTACTCTTGGCGCGTGGGGTCTTGGCTGGGAGGTATGGTGCGATGGAATGGAAATTTCGCAATTTACCTACTTCCAGCAAGTTGGCGGAATTGAGTGCGACCCAGTGCCTCTTGAATTAACCTACGGTTTAGAGCGACTGGCCATGTTTATTCAGGGAATTGAGAATGTGTATGAGCTTGATTGGGACGGCGTGCCTGCCTCCGAAGGGGGTAAACTATATGGTGATATTTTTAATCTTGCTGAGAAGGAATTTTCAAGGTGGAATTTCGAATTAGCAGATACAGCGATTTTGTTATCTCATTTTAATGATGCAGAGGAAGAATGTGCAAACTTACTTGCGGCAGAACCAGCACTGCCTTTGCCTGCATATGATCAATGTATGAAAGCAAGCCATCTTTTTAACCTTCTTGATGCTAGGAGCGTTATTTCTGTTACTGAGCGTCAGAGTTATATTGGGAGAGTTAGACAGCTCGCAAAGGGCTGCTGCGAGGCTTGGGTGGCCAAAACAGCTGAAATCATTTCATCATGAGTGAGCTATTCATTGAGTTTATCTGTGAAGAAATTCCGGCACGAATGCAAAAAAATGCAGTGCGCCATATGGCTGACTTTATCTCCTCTAAATTATTGAAGCATGGGCTTCTAGATACAAGTTCAACTGCTAAACCAAAATCGGCAATTGGGCCAAAGCATATGGCAGTAAGCTTATCAGGTGTTATAAAGCAACAAGATGATAGGGTTGTTGAAAAAAGGGGGCCAAAAGTAGGCGCTCCTCAGCAGGCAATAGACGGATTTTGCAATTCGGCTTGTATATCAGAATCACAGCTCGTAACGAAACAAACCGACAAGGGCACGTTTTACTTTGCAGAGATTTTGGAAAAAGGGAGACATATTGAATCTTTTGTTCCAGAGCTTGTATATAATTTAGTAGCAGAATTCCCATGGCCTAAGAGTCAGCGCTGGGGCACCTCTAGATTAAGCTGGGTTCGCCCATTACATTATATTAACGTTGTTCTTGATGGTGAGTTGTTGCAGGGCAGTTTGGATTTAGGTGGTGATATGAACATCGAATTCACTAATGTTGGGTATGGTCATTCTGCTTATCACAACACTCCATTTAAAATCTCAGGATTTGAACATTATGTAAATAAAATGCGCGAATTGGATGTTCTTGTTGATTCACAAGAGCGTCAAAATTTTATCATGAAAAATGCATTGAAGATAGCAGATCAAAAGGGTTTACACTTGCGAAGAGACTATAGTCTTCTGGAGGAAATCTGTGGGCTAGTTGAATCCCCAAATGTTTTACTTGGCAGAATTGATGATACATTTATGATTTTGCCAGATGAGGTACTCGTTACTTCAATGAGAGTGCACCAAAAATATTTTGCGCTAGAAGATAAAAATGGCAAAATTGCACCTTATTTTTTGCTTGTCGCTGACCGCAAGCCAGATATACAAAATGATGCTCTAATTTTAAAAGGAAATGAGCGTGTTTTGCGCGCACGTTTATCTGATGCATTGTTTTTTTGGAATACAGATAAAGCGAAGCATTTAAGAGAGTATCGCAAAAAACTAGCAGATATTACTTTTTATAAAGGCCTTGGTCAAGTAAGCCAAAAAGTCGATCGAATGGAAACGCTGGCAGCCTTGATTGCAAGCTATATTCCAGAATGTAGCGAGGCTGACGCATTTCAGGCGGCAGGCTTATCCAAATCTGATTTAGTTACTGGCATGGTTGGTGAATTCCCAGAATTACAGGGGGTAATGGGAAGTTATTATGCATCCGCATATGACGTGACAACACCACAGGTAGCTGCCATACGTGACCATTATTGTCCTCAGGGTGCAGACGATAAGCTGCCAGAAACTGCAGAGGGTATTGCTGTATCGATGGCTGATAAAATTGATACACTAGTTGGTTTTTTTGGATTAAATATTAAACCAACGGGTTCTAAGGATCCGTTTGCGCTTCGCAGAGCGGCTCTTGGTGTTTTAAGAATGATAGATGAGCGTTCGATTTCCCTGCCGTTAGACGAGGTTTTAGGTAAAGCTGCTCGTTTATATGGTTTTAACTCATTTGATGATGATCTTGCGTTGTTTTTAACTGAAAGGCTAAAAGTTAGATTGAGAGACCAAGGTATTTCCCATGATGTTGTGTCGGCTGCTCTCATTGATGCCGATATTCACAATCTCAAAACCCAAATAGGAAAAGTAAGGGCAATTGACAAGATGCTGGCTTCGCCTGCTGGCATAAAGCTGTTGGAGGGATGGAGAAGAGCCTCAAATATCGTTGCGGCAGAAGTAAAAAAGGCTAAAATGAATGCAGATTTAACTCAAACCAATGTAGAAGCGAAAAGCGCTCCTTCAGTTGTTGTGTCTTTGTTCCAACTCCCAGCTGAAAACCAATTGTTCGAGGCGGCTTTGTCTCTATCAGATGAGGTTGGGGAGAATGAAAATGAAATTTATGCAACCATCGAGAGATTTAGTGAGGTATATGAGCCTATCTCGAATTTTTTTGAAACGGTTATTGTAAATGACGATAATTCGGAGATACGTAAAAATAGATTAAATTTATTATCTCTTGTCTGTGAGAAAATCCAAAATATTGCAGATTTAGGAAAAATCGAAAAATAGTCTCTTTATTTTTTGGAAAAGTTAAAGGGTGATAGGAATATAGGAGTTAAGAATGTCAGAGAATAAATGGGTTTATGCATTTGGTGCCAACGGCTGTGACGGGGACGCGAGCATGCGCAATCTTCTTGGTGGCAAGGGCGCTAATCTGGCAGAAATGGCATCTATTGGTCTTCCTGTACCTCCCGGCTTTACCATTACAACAGAGGTTTGTACCTATTATTATGATAATAAGGAAACCTATCCAGCAGAGTTAAGGAAACAAGTATTATCCGCGCTAAAGCAAGTTGAATTGCAAACAAAGCTTGATTTTGCTGATGCATCAAAACCATTGCTTCTGTCTATCCGTTCCGGTGCTAGGGCGTCAATGCCAGGTATGATGGACACGGTTTTAAACCTTGGGCTTAATGATGTGGTGGTAGAGGGTCTTGCACGTTCAAGCGGCGACCCGCGATTTGCGTATGATAGCTATCGCCGGTTTATTCAGATGTTTAGCGACGTTGTTCTTGAAGTAGACCACGATTCTTTTGAAGATATACTTGAAGATGCAAAGCACAAAGCAGATGTGGATGAAGATACCGAGCTATCAGCGGATGATTTAAAACAGCTTGTCGTTGATTATAAAAATTTGGTGAAGGACAATACAGGTACCTCTTTTCCTCAAGACCCCTATGAGCAGATATGGGGTGCTATTGGGGCTGTCTTCAAAAGCTGGATGAACCAGCGAGCTATCACTTATCGACGTTTGAATCAAATTCCTGTTGGTTGGGGAACAGCGGTTAATGTGCAAGCTATGGTGTTTGGTAATCTTGGCGATGATTGTGCAACAGGTGTTGCCTTTACAAGAAACCCATCTTCTGGGACTAAGGAATTTTATGGTGAATATCTTATAAACGCCCAAGGCGAGGATGTTGTTGCTGGTATTAGAACACCATTCCCGCTTACTAAAGAAACAAGCGGCGGCAGTGGTCAATCGATGGAAGAGAAGATGCCAGATGTTTTCGGGCAGCTAAACGAAGTTCGTCAGAGGCTTGAAAAACATTATAAGGACATGCAAGACCTTGAATTTACTGTACAGCAAAACACGCTCTATATGCTGCAAACAAGATCTGGTAAACGTACAGCCGAGGCTGCAGTTGGTATCGCGGTCGATTTGGCAAATGAAGGCCTTATCACAAAACAGGAGGCGGTTTGCCGCATTGAGCCTGAAACGCTGGACCAGCTTCTTCACCCTACCCTAGACCCTGATGCACCAAAGCAGCTATTGCTTCGAGGGTTGCCAGCAAGCCCAGGGGCCGCATCAGGCGAAATTGTCCTTGATGCAGATTCTGCAGAATTAATTGCAAATCAGGGGCGTAAAGTTATTTTGTTGCGGCTTGAAACAAGCCCAGAAGACATTCATGGCATGCATGCATCAGCTGGGATCCTTACTGCAAGAGGCGGGATGACAAGTCATGCGGCTGTGGTCGCGCGCGGAATGGGAAGACCATGCGTTTCGGGTGCTGGAGATTTAAGGATTGATGCAGAAGCTGGCCGCATATTTATGGGCAGAGAGGAGCTTGCAAAAGGTGATATTATCACAATTGATGGGATTACTGGACAGGTATATAAAGGGCAGGTTTCAACTATAAAGCCACAATTATCAGATGCCTTTGCAACCCTAATGGAATGGGCTGATGCTGAACGCAGAATGATTGTACGAACAAATGCGGAAACAATTGAGGACTCCCGAGTTGCGCGGGAATTCGGCGCAGAAGGGATTGGTTTATGTCGCACAGAACATATGTTTTTTGACGCCGATCGCATCATCTCGATGCGAGAAATGATTATAGCGGATAACAAAGAAGGAAGATCAGCTGCATTGTTAAAGCTATTGCCAATGCAAAGAGGCGATTTTGTTACTCTTTTTGAGATTATGTCTGGATTACCAGTAACAATCCGCCTTCTTGACCCCCCATTGCACGAATTTTTACCTCATACGGATGCAGAATTAGCAGATGTAGCTAATGCTGCTGGCGTTGATATTGAGATTGCGAGAGCGCGCGCATTGCGCCTTTCTGAATCAAATCCGATGTTAGGGCATCGCGGTTGTCGTCTTGCTATTACGTATCCAGAAATATGCGAGATGCAAGCGAGAGCTATTATTGAGGCAGCGGTGGAGGTTTCTAAAAATTCTGCACCGCCTATTCCAGAGATTATGATTCCGCTCGCTGCAACAGCAAAGGAAATTGAAATCTGTAAAGAAATTATTGAACGAGTGGCACAACAAGTTATGCAGGATAGTGGCCAGAAAATTGAATATTTGGTTGGCACAATGATTGAATTACCACGTGCTGCTCTTAAAGCTGATGAGCTAGCAGGCCCAGCAGAATTTTTCAGTTTTGGAACCAACGATTTAACGCAGACAACTTTGGGCATCAGCAGAGATGATGCTGGTAGTTTTCTTGGCGATTATTCAGAGGCAGATATATACCCTGTGGATCCGTTCGTATCTATTGATGTTGATGGAGTTGGCATACTCGTTGAGATGGCAGTGCGAAAGGGAAGAAGTGTTCGCCAAGGCATAAAACTTGGCATATGTGGAGAACATGGCGGCGATCCAAATTCAATTACTTTCTGCGAAACTATTGGGCTAGATTACGTTTCATGTTCACCGTTCCGGGTTCCTATCGCAAGACTAGCTGCAGCACAGGCGACCATAAAAGCAAGGACCTAATCAACAAAAACTGAGAAGGGTCGATTTGTTGCTTAGGACGGTATAACCAGCCGTCCTAAGACTTTGCCATACTACCGTTTTAGCTGATATTTGCTTCAAGAGTTTGAGGATTGCTAATATTAATTTTGCGGGGTTTCATTTTATCCGGAACTTCGCGCTTCAAATCAATGTGAAGCAATCCGTTCTTTAAGCTTGCACTTTTAATTTCTATAAAATCGGCGAGCTGAAAGCGACGCTCGAATTGCCTTCCTGCGATTCCTCTATATAAGAATGTCCTCTCTTCATCAAGTGTTTCTTGATTAGCATGTCCCGTTATAATCATAGTGCCTTCGTGGATTGTTACATCCAAATCTGCTTCTGCAAATCCGGCGACTGCCATGGTAATTCGATAATCTGTCTCTCCAATTTTTTCAATATTATAAGGCGGAAAATTGGAGGTACCCGTTTCTGGAGTTTGAAATAGATTATCAACAAGATTAGCCATGCGATCAAAGCCAATGGCACTGCGATAAAAGGGAGTTAAGTCTATACGTGTCATGTTTTTTCTCCTAATAATTAGCAAGATAGTTGGGCGACTTCCTTTAAAGGCAAGTCTTTTAGCAGAAGGAGATACATGTAAGTCATTTCCTTCTAATTTTTAGTTAAGACGCATGAATGCTGAGTTCAAGAGCCCAAGCACAAAAAAACCAGCAAATAATGCTGGTTTCAATAAAACACGCGAATTTGGTTAGAGTATATTTAACTCTTAACACCTAATCCGGAGAAACGTTTGTTGAAGCGTGCAACCTGACCTTCACTGCCTAACACTCGCTGCTGTCCAGTCCATGCTGGATGGTTTAGTGGGTCCACGGAAAGCTTCATTACTTCGCCTGCTTTTCCCCACGTAGAGCGAACACTTCGCTCGCTACCATCTGTCATAACTATCTTGATTTCATGATAGTCCGGGTGAATATCTTTCTTCATTTATCAGCTCCACTTGCCAAAAGCAGTAAGTACTTTGCGCAATCATGCCGGCAAAATTTTCAGTAATCTCGAAGTTTAATACCTCTCTTCAAGCTAGGATGCAAGCTTCCTTTGGATAAAAGATGACAAAACCCACCTCAGAAAGAGAAATTAACATATTTAAAGTACCATAGATTGTTCGTTTTGAAGACTGGTTTGTCACGATAGTTGCTCGTGCCATCTAGCTTAATAATCCATATCTAATAGCGGGGGAGTTGCGAGCGCCTTGTATTGTCAATGCAAATCTATGGGTCATATCTATTAGGTAATTAAGTATTTGGAACAATTCTCTGGGTTAGTTTTAGCTCGATGCGTCTATTGCGCTGTTTTGCTGCTTCAGAATTTCTATTATCAATAGGTTGAAATTCCCCATAACCTGCCGCAGCAAGTCGATTAGCAGAGATGCCTGCAGCTCTCAAAAAACGTACAACAGACAGTGCTCTTTCAGTTGATAAATCCCAGTTATCCTTGAAAAAAGGGTTATCAGCGATTGGGTCGCTATCTGTATGTCCTTCAATTTGAAGCACCCATGGTATATCTCTTGGTATTACCTCCTCTATTTCACGTAACGCAAACGCTATTTCAGCAAGTTGGTCTTTTCCAGCGTCGCTAATGTTAGACTTTCCAGTTGCAAATAGAACTTCTGATTGAAAAATAAAGCGGTCACCAACGACTCGCACCTCTGACCTATCTTTCAAAATTTCTCGTAGCTGGCCAAAAAATTCAGACCTGAATTTTTGTAAATCTTGAACCCGCGTTGCCAAGGCAGAATTTAACTTCTTACCCAAATCTGCTATGGCAATCTTATCATTTATAGATTGCCGCTCTTTGTCAGTTAGAAGCCTATTTAATTTTTGGATTTCAAGGCGGAGCGCTGTTGTACTCGCTAATAATTTGTCTATTTCTGCTTTGGCTTCATTGCTGGCGTTATTGGCAGATTCTAATTCTTCGGTCTTTTTTAGCAATGCCTGTTCTGCGATGAGCAGTAATCGTTGCTTTTTGCTTAATTCTTCCTCAGTAAGTTTGCTCTGCGCATTCAAATTGCTAATGTTTGAGTCCAATGTTGAAATACGCTTTTCGCGCTGCTTGGCAAGCACGATGCTCTGCTGGAGTTCGATCGCTTGGTCGCTAAATGCATCTGATTGCTCTGCAAACGCCTCGGCGCTGGCTGCCAGACGAAGAATTAACTGTTCAATTTCGTTCGATTTTTCTTCAGCAAGAGAACGAGTACTTTTTAGATTATTCTCCAGCTCAAATATTTGGGAACCTAGGGAACGAATATCTGCCTGTCGTTCCATAATTTCATTTTCTCTATCAGATATTTGAGTCTGTAAAGTTGCAATTTGAGATAATAATTTTTCATTATCCCCCTCTAAACTTGTCAATTTAAGCTGAGCATTTGATATATCAGAAGATAATTGCAAATTTGCTTCGCGTTCCATATTAAGAAGTGAGCCAATTTCCAGCAATTCATTTTGAAGGGCGGTTATTCGACTGTCCTGCCCAGAGATTCGAAAAGAAAGATTAGCCTGTATAATAACAAAGACCATCAATACAAATACAAACACCATCAATAAACTGGCGAGCGCATCTACAAATCCAGGCCATGTAAAATCACTTGGGCGACCACGATTACCTAGTCGAGAAAGCGACATATGTTATTTCTCGCTTTTTATGTTGTTAGAAATCAAACGGTCTATGGAATTCGCAAGCGAACGCAAATCGGTTCCAAGTGCATCCTGCTGCTCTCTTGATACATTTATAATTTGGCTACCCAGAGTTTCAAGCCGGCTATTCAGCAGTATCAACTGGTCTCTAATTCTCCTGTCATCTGTTATTTGCTCTGACAGCAGCCCAAGGTGAATATTTAGTTTTTCGAGTTGGACTTCGGTTGCCTCTCGAGATTTCTCAGAACGCTCAATCGCCCGCGCTAATTGCAATAGCGCGCGGCCGCCCTCTTCATTCAGTCCTTCTGACATTAAACTACTACTAGCTGATAGCTGATTTTCTTGTCCTCTTATATCATTATAGCGAGCAAATGATGACAGCCAATCTTCAACTTCATTAAAAAATCGTCCCATTGCCTGCCCCAGCTGCAGATCAAGAAAACCAAGAACTAACGAACCTGTTAAGCCGAAAAGAGAAGAGGAAAATGCGGTTGCCATGCCGGCTAGCGGCGCATCAAGGCCAGAGCGCAACTGTTCCATCATTCTATCCAGATTAGCGTTGTTAGTGCTGCTTAGGCCATCAATAACATTTCCCACAGCTCCTATGGTCTGCAATAATCCCCAGAAAGTTCCCAGCAACCCCAGAAATATTAAAAGCCCTATCATATATCGAGAAATTTCACGGCCTTCATCCAGTCGGGCCGCCACTCCGTCGAGAACAGACCGCAAGGATTGCGCTGATAATTGTCGTTCATTTGTTTGGTCGGCAAGCATAACATTTACTGTTGCTAATAGAATAGGCTTTGCATTTTTTTTGGATAGGGTTCGTGTGCGCTGCACATCACTGAGCCATTTAACCTCGGGAACTAGAAGTAATACTTGCCTGAAAATATAAATAATGCCGATAAGCGCAGTAGCAATGATGGTACCATTCAGGATAGGGTTTCCCATGAAGCTTATGTAAATTTGTTCGTAGAGAAAACCGCATATAAGAATAAAGATACCAAGGACGGAAATCATCCGTATAAGAAAGTAACGTGGATCCGTCATAAGTTTAAGTATCCTTCTTAAAAAAGATTGTGCACTGTTACACTTTTGACACGGAGCATCATTAGTGATGCTTGCGTAACTCTACACTAAGATCATGGCTGAAAACAATGGCAGGAATATGACTAAAATAATAGTAAAAGTTGATTCATAGTCTGAGACGCATTTTTAAAGAAAGCTAGTGAAATGAGAGAAAGTCTGGAATCTAGGCCTTTTCGCCTTCTCGCAACAATCTTAGCAAGGGAACATGCAAATCAGCATTTGCTGCAACAACATTTCCAGTTTCTAAAACAGTATCTCGCGATGAGAAATCAGATACAAAACCACCAGCTTCTCTTACAATCAAGGCTCCCGCCGCAATGTCCCATTGTTGCAAGCCATGCTCCCAGAACCCGTCATATCTGCCGGCGGCAACCCATCCAAGATCCAACGCTGCAGATCCAAAGCGTCGGATCCCAGAACATTTAGGCATTACATGATTTAACTGGTTGATGAAAATCTCTTCTTGCTCCGATGTTGTCCTGCCAAGAAATGGGATACCTGTTGCAAATAAAGCAGACTCAACATTTTTTCTGCCTGAAACGCGGATCCTGCGGTCATTTAGATATGCACCTTTTCCAAGCTCAGCGAAGAAAAACTCGTCTCTTATAGGGTCTAGAATACCAGCCGCTGTCAGTTTTTTATTTTCTAAAACAGCAATCGAGATGGCAAAATGCGGAATACCATGAAGAAAATTCGTAGTCCCATCAAGTGGGTCAATGATCCATGTCGGCGAATCGATTGATTCTCCCTTGAGGTGACCAGATTCCTCTAAAATCATATTCCATCCTGGACGTGCATATTCTAGCTCATCTCTTAGGGTGCGTTCAGCAGATAAATCAGCTTGACTTACAAAGTCTGCAGCGCCTTTTCGACTAACTTGTAAATTTTCAGCTTCACCAAAATCGCGCATCATGCGCCTTGCGGCTTTGCTCGCTGCTTTGAAAATTACATTTATTAGCGCTGATCTTAATGCCATTTGGTTTAGTCTTTCGCTCGTTCTACGTAGGTTGCATCTTCAATTTTGACGATGATTCTGGTCCCAGTTTCAATAAAAGGTGGTACCATAATTCTTACACCATTATCAGCAATAGCAGGCTTGTATGAAGAGGAGGCCGTTTGGCCTTTTACAACCGCATCAGCCTCAATTATAGTAACGGTGGTTTGGTCAGGCATGGTTACAGATATAGGCTCTTCTTCATACATGGAAACCGAAACCGTCATGCCGTCTTGAAGAAATGCTACTGGCTCCCCTATCATGTCCTGCATGATAGATATTTGCTCAAATGTCTCGGAGCGCATAAATATATGCGTATCGCCCTCTGCATATAGATAGGTGCATGCTACTTCATCAAGTATTACACGCTCAACACCCTCTGTTGCGCGAAAACGCGCATTCAACTTTGTTCCATCGCGGATATCGCGTAATTCCACTTGCGCAAATGCGCCCCCTTTTCCAGGTTTTACATGGCTCGTTTTTGATGCAACCCACAAGCGTCCATTATGGCTTATAACGTTGCCTGGTTTTATCGCATTGCCATTTATTTTCATAGATGCCCCTCCTTAGCTCAGCGTTTAACAGCTCATTTATCTGGCACTATTATTCAATACCAACTATTCAATGCTAACTATGGGTGTTTAAGCT
>MDTB01208561.1_pt1 | contig 22154 bp, 20 predicted proteins | sample 811161 | NCBI WGS metagenome assembly MDTB01 (sample SAMN05326650, study PRJNA326480) | marine metagenome | isolation source: seawater | place: Mediterranean Sea | collected 2009 | reverse complement strand
GGAACTGGCAATGCGTACACAGTAGTCGTTACAGATACAACAGTTTCTGCTGCAGCTCTAGCTGCTCTTGATGCTAAGACTACAGTTGATGTTGATGCTACTGCAACAACTACTATTACAGGTACTTTGGCTGAAGTGGTTGCATCTTATGCGGCTGATGCAGCAGGTGCAACTACTAACCTTGATGGAGATGAGGCAGTAACAATATCTGATACAGGTGTAATTGATGCTGCTAATGTAAATACTCTTAATACTGAAACTTCAGGAGTAGTTACTCTAAGTAGTGGAGTTACTGGACTTACAGGTACTGCTGCAGCAGTAACTGCAGCCTTTACTGCTAATGCCGCTGGAGAAGTTACTGGTCTAGCGCTTAGTGGCGGAGTAGCTCAGAGCATAACAGCAACAGTAACTGATGCATCTGTTCCAGCTGAAACCCTTGAAGCTATTGATGGTCAAACAACAGGATTAGTAACTGTAACGGGTGCCGCAATCGAAGGAAACTTTACAGATGTTAAAGCTGTTCTTGATGCTAATGCAGCAACTCCTGCAACAATTGCTGGGTTGGATGCAATAAATGTAACTCTTGATGCTTCAAATGCTGTAGCAGGTCATGTGGCAACAGCAACTTACACAGTTGCCAATATAAACACAATTATTGGTTTAACTACAGGAACAGTTACTGCAACTGCTACTGAAGTTGAAATCAACACCCTTCTAACTATTGCAGAATCAGGACATAATATAATTTGTAATGTAGATACCGTAGGTGGTGCTGACTCATATACTGCTGGAACTCTAATAACTCTTAATGCTCTTACAAATGGATTAATAACTGCCACTGAAACTCATGCTTTGTCTGGCTCGGCAACAGATCTAGTAACAGTATTAGCAGCTAATGATGCGGCTCAAATTACTGGTCTAGAGAATAATGTGGTTACTGTATCAGGTACCGGGTCAGTAGATGCGGCTGACTTGCTCGCCATTGATGCAGCTACTTCTGGATTAGTTACACATACAGCAACGATTATTAATGGTTCTTATACCGATATAATGGCCTGTTATACATCTGATGAAGCTAACTCACCAGGTCTTGCTGGAACATTAAACCAGGCTTTATTTGTAAATGATGCAACGATATCCGCTGCAAACACAGCTCTAATTAATGCTAAATCTACAGGACTTGTAACTTTTACAGCCACAACTTTAACAGGTGAGATTGCAGCTGTCACAACTGCTCTAACTGCAAATGCTACAGGAACCGCTATAGCAGGATTAGGTACGGCAAACGTAACATTGGCACAAACTAATGGAGCTACAACTGTTGCGAATATAAACGCCATTGATGGTCTAACTACCGGAGTCATTACAGCTACTGTTACAGATAATACTGCAGCTCTCCTAAAAACAATTGGTGAGACAGGCCATAACCTAACACTATCTTTAACCGATGCTACTGTTGCTGCCTCTGATATAACTGCTATTGATGCTCTTACTACAGGGACCTTTGCCTCAACTTCAACTACAGTTACAGGAACTGCAGCACAAATAATAGCTGCTTATGGTTCAAGTACAGTTACAGGTCTAGGTAATGAAGCGATTGTAGTTACAGGTGGAGCATCTGTAGCAGATATAAATTCTATCGCAGCTTTAACTACTGGAGCTGTAACTGCGACAATAACTGATGGTACTGCAGCTGCTCTTACTGGAATTACTGAATCAGGTAATAATTTATCACTAACTATTACAGATACAACAGTAGCTGCCGCAGACATAGCAACCATCGATGCTAAGACTGTCCTCCCTGTAGATGCATCCGCAGTAACTACTGTCACAGGAACAAATGTTGAGATTCTTGCTGCCTATACATTGAATACTGCTACAACTACAACTGGGTTAGGGAATGAAGCAATAACACCCACCAATACATCACTTACAGTTGCTGAGGCAAATGCACTTGCTGCCCTTACATCTGGAGCAGTAACAGCCACAATTACCGAAGGCGATATGGCTACTCTTGCCAATATTGCAGAAACTGGTCATGCATACACAGTGACAGTAACTGATACTACTGCAACAGGAGTTTCACTAACTCAACTTGATGCCAAAACAACAGTAGCTGTAAATGCAACCGCAGTAACCACTATTACTGGTACTCTTGCACAAGTTGATGCCGCATTAGACGCTAATGCAGCAGGAACTATAACAGGTCTAGGAGATGTAGCCGTAACTTACAGCGATAATGCAAATATGGCTCAGTTAATCACTCTAGATGGATTAACAACTGGCCTTATTACAGGTGCAACTAACGTAATTGCTACTGCTTTATTGATTGCTGATAACGGCGCAACACCTCCTGTTAATACTGGACTTATATCTGGTCATGCTATAGCTGTAACTGTTACTGAAACAGCTGATGGAGGCGCTGATACAGTTTCAGCTGCTGATTTAATAACAATTAATAGTAGAACTAGTGGATTAGTAACTGTAGCTGCAACAACAATCACTGGTACAGCAGCACAATTAAAAACATTGTACGCAACAGCTGCTACTGAAATTACTGGTCTTGGAAATGAGGCTATAACTTTATCTGACACAACAATTGCAGCTTCCGACATAGCTGCAGTAGATGCCTTAACAACCGGGGCTGTATCGGCGGCAACTGTTACTACAATCACAGGAACAAATACTGAGGTTCTTGCAGCTTATTCATTGAATACTGCTACAACCACAACTGGGTTAGCGGACGAGGCAATTACTGTTTCAGACGCTGTTACAGTTGCGCAAGCAAATGCACTCAATGCTTTAACAACTGGAGCAGTAACAGCCACAATTTCTGAAGGTGATATGGCAACTCTTGCAGGACTTACAGAAACTGGTCATGCATACACAGTCACCGTAACGGATACAACAGTTGCCGCAGCAGCTTTAAATACTCTTGATGGTAAGACAACAGTAAATGTTGATGTAACCGCAGCAACTACTCTTACTGGAACTCTTGCAGCTTTAACTACAGCTTATGGGGCAGCTACTATAACTGGTCTTGGAGCTGAGGCTGTAACTATTTCTGATGGCACCATTACAGTTGGCGAGATAAATACTTTTGCTGCTCTTACCACTGGGGTTGTTACTGCGACTATCGCTACAGGTACTATTGCTCAGCTCGATGTCATCTCAGAGACTGGAAATGCTCTCTCATTCACAGTCAACGATGGGACAGTTGATGCAGCAACATTAAATAACCTAAGGGCTAAGACAACAGGAGTTGTAACTGTAAGTGGAAATATAATTAACGGAACAGCATCAGATGTCGCCGCAATTTACAACGCTCAAACAGCTGGAACTGTAGCTGGACTAGCTAATGAAACAGTCACCATATCTGATACAGGAACTGTATTGGTCGCTGACTTAAATGCTATTGACGCAATTACCAGCGTTGCAATTGATGCAACTGCAGTTACTGGACTTTCAGGCACAGCAACAGATATAAATACAGCTTATGCATCTGCTGGAATAACTGGCTTAGCAAACGAGGCGGTAACTATAACTGGTGCAGCAACTTCAGCAGATATAACTACTGCTAACACTAATACGACAGGTTTAGTAACAGTTAATTCAACAGCAATTACTGGAACATATGCTCAGTTAGTAACTCTTTACGCAGCAAATGGAACTACAGTCTCTGGCTTAGGAGATGAAGCAATAACTACTACTGATGCTTCACTTACAGTTGCTCAGGCCAATGCCCTCGATGCGCTTACAACCGGAGCTGTAACTGCAACTATCAGTTCTAATGATATTGATACTCTTGCTGCTCTTACAGGTACTGGTAACGCTTACACAATATCAGTTACAGATACATCAGTTTCAGCAGAAAATCTAAACACTCTTGACGGTAAGACTACAGTTACAATTGCCTGTACTTCTACCACTATTACAGGTGCTGCCGCTGCTATTAATACAGCCTACGCCTCATCAGGAATTACTGGTTTAGGAAGTGAGGCCGTTACATTAACTGATACATCAGTATCTGCTGCAACCCTCTCCACGCTTAATGGCAACACTACAGGAAGTATCGATGCTAATTCAGTTACAACTTTGACTGGCACTGTTGACCAACTTTATATAGCCCTCACAGCTTCTGGAATAGATTATCTAAATGGTGCAGCACTGACAATAACTAATAGTGGTAATACTGTAGCTGCGGTTAACCAACTTGATACTACCTCTACTGGAACTATTGATGGATCGGCTCTTACATCATTGACTGGAACTGCTACTGCTTTAACTACCGCTCTTGATTCAGCAGGAATCACTGGTTTAGGGAACGAAGCAATGACATTATCTGATGTTGCACTAACTTCGACAGCTCTTAACACACTTGATGGTAAAACAACAGGAACTATCAATGCTGCAACAGTTACATCCTTGTCTGGAACAACTTCTACTCTAAACACAGCTTATGCCTCAGGTGGAATAACTGGTTTAGGTAATGAACAAGTAGCAATAACTGATACTTCAGTCTCCGCCGCAGATCTAAATACATTAGATGGGAATACCACTGGAGGTATAGATGCTTCAACTCTAAAAACTCTTACAGGTACTGGAACAGCGGCACAGATAGCATTTAATTCGACCGGTAGTAATTTAACCTTTAATGCTTCAGATTATCTTGCAGGCTATGCTGATTTGATTGGAGCATTTGGTACTGATACCACTGCAGCAAGTTCTCATTATTTTGCTAACGGTGTTTCTGAAGGTAGAAGCTTTGATGCATTTGACGAGTCAAGCTATCTTGCAAGTCATGCTGACCTATTAGGTGCATTTGGTACTGATACCACTTCAGCCCTCTCACACTACCTTAACTTTGGATACTCTGAAGGTCGTAGTACCGACTCCTTTGATGAGTTCAGTTACATAGCAAGTAATGCTGATGTTCTAGCTTTATATGGAATAAATGATGGTGCAGCGGCAACAGCTCACTATGTTTCAACTGGATATGCTGCAGGCAAATCACTAGATAGTTTTGATGATCTTGGTTACGTTGCTAGTTATGCTGATTTGATTGGAGCATTTGGTACTGATAGCGCAGCTGCTACCAAGCACTATATTGCTTATGGATCAACTGAAGGAAGAACAGTTTCCTTCGATGCCTCAGCATATCTTGGTGCACACGCTGACCTAACAGCTGCATTTGGTACTAACCAAGAGCTAGCTAAGCAACATTACATCAACTATGGAGCTGCTGAGAGCAGAGCATTATCTTAATCTGAATTAAAGATTAAAAAACTTGAACCCTATTTCACATTTTTAATGTGGTAATAGGGTTTTTTTATATGTAAATTAATTTAGTAAACTGACAGATTTATACCTTACTAAGGATGAAAAATAATAACTAATTCAAAAGGATCACTAATTAATTCTAAAGAAGAATTTTATTTAAAACTTTCTAAAACAAGAGTCACCTATAAATAAAATTTTTAAATAACTATTTTTAGCATTTTTAATTTTTATAAGATAATTAGGATTTATTGAGAGAATAGTACTAACTTTTACAGATCCATCGCTACCATCTTTAAGAATATTGAAAAAACATTTTCTACTATTCCCAGAAATAATACCTGGCCAGATTGAAATAACCCCTAAAGAAAATCCTAAAATCAGTACTGGAATCACTTGAAGATAAATAGTTTTATAAATTTTTTTCTTTTTCACATTAAAAGAGGTTTTGTTGAGTTAATTTTTTACAATATTCAGCAGTGAACTTTACTGGAACTTCTGTTATTGCAGCTGCCTTTTGCTTAAACAATTCAGATGATTCCTTGTCGTTAAAAAATGCTTTCATTTTTGCGCAAGCTCTTAAATCAGAATTATATTTAGATGTTTCTTTTAAACTATTAGAAATTGAAAATAAAAAATAACAAGTAATTGCTAATAGAATTGTACTTAGGTTCTTTTCAATAAATTTATTCATAATCAACTAAAAAATAAATTTTTTTAAATTATTTAAATCAAAATAACAAACATTTACTCTTAAATAAAGCCATTAATAGTTAACTTAAAATTGATATAAAATTTAATTATTTAAACTACACAGCTAGAATCCTCTCAAAAATAAACTCATTTCCAAGAAACCAAACAATTAATCCGCCTAAGGAGAGAAATGGTGCAAAAGGTATTATTTGTCTAAACTTTATGAAATTAAATGATAAACCTACTAAACAATAGATTGCCGCAAAAATGTAAGAAAGACCTACTGCAAATAATGTCCCCATAGGTCCTAGCCATAGAGCAAGCATTGCAACTATCTTTGAATCCCCTTTCCCTAAAGCATCTTTTTTAAATATATATTTAGCAAAATATCTCAAAGATTCAAATATTAAAAATGATGTTACTGAGGCAACTAAACTTTTAAAAATTAAATAAAAATCAATAAATTGACTATTTACAATTTCAATAGAAATTAATCCAAGAAGTCCTGAAATAAAACCAAAGTTTATTAAACCCTGGGGAATCCAAAATTTTTTAATATCAATTAAAGATATGCAAATTAAAAGAGATAAAAATATCCAACTAAAAATTATATTTAGAAATAAATTAGAGTAAGAGCTATAAATAGATGGAGAACTATTTATAAAAAAAACAAAAAGAATTCCAGTTGCCAATTCAACCAATGGATATTGATAAGAGATAGATGAATAACAATTAATACATTTTCCTCTCTGGATTAACCAACTTATTAAAGGTATATTTTCTTTCCAAGTTAAACTTTTTTTGCATTTAGGACAAAAACTTCTTAGCTTTACTATTGATAAATTATGGGGGAAACGGTATACAATAACATTTAAAAAACTACCTATACAAGCACCTATTACAAAAGCTTGAAAATAATTAAATGTAATCAATATTATTCAAAAAGTTGTATATTTTTAGCATAATGTATATAATTTTTTTATCTACTTAAAGATTAATTTTTCTGAATTGTTATGACTATTTTAGAATCTTATTTAAAGAGTATTCGGGTGCAAAAAACTTTAAATACTAAACCTGGCGAAGAAGGATTTTCCCTTGTTGAACTTGTAGTTGTTATTGCTGTTTTAGCAATTTTATCTGCAGTAGCTATTCCAGCATTTATTGGAGTACAAGCTAATGCTAGAGCTTCTGCAGTTAAAAATGGATTAGCAAATGGTGTTAAAGAATGTGTTATTCGTGATGCGGATAATAAAAGAACACTTTTTGCAGATGCGCAATCTTTTGGTGCAACATATAACGGTTTTACTGTTGCGGCTGCATCAGGTAACGCTACATGCTTTGCAGCTACAGCAACTGCATCAAACACAGGTGAATCTAATTTTACAATAGTATTCACTCCTGCTACTGGGGGAGTAGTTAAATCATGTACAGTAGCTACTGCTCCTGGATGTGATAGCGGAGCCTGGTAATTTAAATAAAGGTTCCATATTTGCTCAATTGTAATAATTCCAATTGAGCATTTTTTTTAAAATGAAAAAAAAAATAAATCTCATTATTACTTTAATTTTTATATTTTTAACCTCTGCTTGTGGTTCTGGTAATAAAGATGACTTTGACTTTAGTAATTTTAAAATTCCTGATAAAAGTACTATAAAAAATTCAAAACAAGAAAATTCTAATACCCCTAATTTAAAAAATAAAACTACTCAAAATAAGTTAATAACTTATAAGAAAAAATCTGATGTTTTAAGTTTAGTAAAAATAGGCAAAAAAGATCCATTTTCTAAAGGGGAAATTCAGTTAAATAAATTAGACTCTGATTTCAAATTAAAAGGCTTTCTTGATACTGAAATAAGAAAATATGCTTTTGTTAGTTATATTGATGATGAAGGAACTATTATGGAAGGTTCAATTGGCGGAGAAAATACAAATTTGTTACCTAATGGGGCAAAAGTCATTAGTTTAAATCCCAAAAAAAAGAAATTAATAATAATTTATCAGAATAAAGAGTTTATTTTTGAATTATGAGATTGATTTTTATTTTTAGGAAATTGACTTACTTGTTTATATGTATATAAAATAATATAATTATAATCTTAATCTTAATTAGGTTGGATATATTATGAAAATATCCAAAGAAAAATATAATAATAGTGGCTTTACAATAATTGAGCTAATAATAGTGATTGCTGGTTTAGCTGCTCTAAGTGCCTTTTCAATTCCAAGTTATTTAAGTCGGATAAAATTAAATAAAATTGAAGAGGCCAAAGCAATTATGAACGGATATGCCTCAGATTGTTTAGGGAAATATAGAGCATCTACAGATCCAGTTGATTTTATAGAAAATGCAACTCCAGATCAATTAGATAATACAAAATTGACTACTTTGGGATATGTGATTGATGGTAATAAAAATAAATGTTCTCATTTAGCTGTCAAACCTCAAAAAGAAAATGAAGAAAATCTTTTTGCTTTTGATTTTAGAATGTCAAGTGAAGGTCTAATTCTAAAAACAGCTACACCTTCAAACAATCCTGGTTTTTTAAATTCATGTAAAGGCTGGGCAGGTAACAATTGTGGACTCTCTGATGCCCAAAAAGCGGAATTCGCGCGCTTGGCTGCATTAGCTAAAGCAAAATCAGAATGTATTTCAGGATATAGTAAATGGCTTAGTGATGGAAGTAGTGGTGAGAATGTAAGTTGGGATGTTAATGATGAAACTTGTACTAAGAAAGTATTTGCATTTGAAGGAGTTCCAGTAAATTCATTGGAAGCAGTAGAGCAAGCTTTAAATGCAAAATATGGAAGAGCCTGTGCTGAATGGAGAACAACTCAAAAAGAAAGTAATATCGCAGATAGTAACCCTAAAACCTTAAATCCAGAATGTGGAGGAGTAGATTATTGGTTCCATTCTGGTAATGAGTTCACAACTCAAGCTGCATGGACTGCTTATGATAACCAACTGAAGGAACAAGCTTGCATCAATAATCGAATAAATGCCCAAAGTCTAGCTGTGAAAGGTAAATATACGTATGAGCCAGCTCAAGGTCCATCTCCTTGTGGAGAAGTAGTCTGGTTATGTGATTCAGATATATATACCACGCAAAGTGGATATAATACTTCTAGTTGTGCCCCTCCTCCCTCGCCACCACCACCACCACCACCACCACCAGGCCCACCAGCTTATTGCAAGAATGGTGTAGCAGAGCTACTTTGTAATGTTAATGGGATTCAAGATTGGTGTACGAAATTAGCGAATTGCCCAAATGACTAATACTAGATACACACCAACAAGCGTAAGGAAATTAGTAGATAAGTTTTTTTCTCTACAGTGGTGCAGAGATAATTTTGTGGTGCCCCTTTATGAAGAAACAAGCTTGCCTATGAGCAAAGGGGTTATAAAAATAGCAATTGCTAATTACTCATACTTGGGGACAATAGCAAATCCTATTAAAGAGAGATTGAGTCAATCAGGCTTAAAATGTGAATTTATTGAAAGATCTCAAGCAGAAATACAAGAAATTTTAGATTTAGCATCTGAGGAAAGATTTATAAGTGGGAATTCACTGGAAATATCTCAATTTGATGAGGATGCAGTTTTAGAGGCTATAAAGGAAACTTCAGAGAACTCAGAAGAAGCAACTGCATTCGAGTTTGATGATGATGTTGATGAAGCCAAGCTAGAAGAGGAAAGTTTAGATCTATCAATAGAGATGATGGAAAGTAAAATCCAAAATGCTGCTGGAATGGTATTAATAACTTCTCGAAAAAATGATTATTCTGATATCCATATTGAACCTAGAGAAGACAGTTATAAAATAAGAGTTAGGAAGGATGGGGTTATGCAAAAATTTATGACTATGCCCAGAAAGCCTGGAATAAAATTAGTCGCATGTTTAAAAAATATGGCTGAAATGGATATTGCTGAGAGGAGAGCGAGTCAAGATGGGAAAATACTTAGAAAATTCGAAGGGAATAGACTTGAATTTCGTTGCTCAACAGTACCTGGGAAGCATGGTGAGAAAATGGTTCTAAGAGTTTTAAATAGTGATGCATCGGCTTTAAAATTGGATTCTTTAATTCACATTGAAAGCGTAAGAGAAAACTTCAGAAAAATAATGAATGCTAATAACGGAATAGTAATTGTTTCCGGTCCTACAGGTTCTGGTAAGTCAACCACTTTAGCGGCTGCTCTAAAAGAGAAGGATTCAGGCGATACTAATATAGTTACTGCTGAAGAGCCTATTGAATATGAAATGGGCGGAGATATTAACCAAGTAGAGGTTAATAGAGCAAAAGGACAAACATTTGCGATGTTATTAAGAACTTTCTTAAGGCAAGATCCTGATGTAATTCTTATCGGTGAGACTCGAGATCCTGAGACAGCGGAATCATCCATGGATGCAGCGGAAACTGGTCATTTGGTTTTTACTACACTTCATGCAAATTCATCAACTAGTTCATTAACTAGATTGCTTGATATGGATGTTCCAAAATATAAATTAAACGCAAGTGTTAGAGGAGTATTGGCCCAAAGATTATTAAGAAAAGTTTGCACAGGATGTGGGATTAAGAGGCCAATTTCTGAAATTGAAGCAATTGAATTTAATATCAAAAAGAATACACCCATAATGTATGCTAATACCCTAACGGCTGAAGAAAAGTTAGAAAGAAAAAAAGAAAATACTCTTTGCCAGAAATGTTTAGGTTCAGGTTATAAAGGGAGAGTTGGTTCATATGAACTTCTCATCGTTGATAGGAAAATCCAAAATGCAATTTCCAAAGGTTTAACTGATAGGGAGGTTGAGAAATTAGCAGTAGAAGAAAATTCAATGCTTACATTAACTCAATACGGTGTAGAGTTAGTTAAGGAAAACTTAACTACTCTTTCAGAAGTAGTAAGAGTATGCAAATCAGATTAAATTTATTCGTATGTCAATAGCCAGAGAAATTGTTGGTTTTGCAATGGAGGCAGGATCTTCTGATATCCATCTTGAAGAAGATTCCCCTATCGCAGTTAGAGTGAATTCTGATATTAAGGTAAGTCCTCAAAAACTTAATTCAGAAGATATGGATAAATTATTACTTGAATTACTAGGTGAAGAAAAACTTAATGAATATAATCAATCTGGAGATTTGGATAGCTCTATTGGCCTAGCGGGATTATCTAGATTAAGAATAAATGCATATATAGCAAATGAGAAAAGGTGTCTTACTCTTAGACTCCTTCCAAATGATCTTCCTAGATGGCAAGATTTAGGTTTACCTGATCCCTTTATAAAATTATCAAAACTTCATAAAGGTTTGGTTTTATGCACAGGTCCCACTGGGTCTGGCAAGTCGACCACTCTAGCTGCATTTATAAATTGTATTTTGGATACACAGCAAAGGCATATTTTAACTATTGAAGATCCAATTGAATTTATTTTTAAACATACCAAGAATTCTATAATTCATCAAAGAGAAGTTAAAAGAGATACTATTTCTTTCTCTACAGCATTAAGAGCTGCCCTAAGAGAGGATCCAGATGTTATTTATATTGGAGAAATGAGAGATTTAGAGACTATAAGACTCGCTATTACTGCGGCAGAAACTGGTCACCTTGTATTAGGAACTTTGCATACATCATCTGCAGCAAAAACAGTAGAAAGAATAGTTGATGTATTTCCTGCTGATCAACAAGATCAAGCAAGATTACAAGTATCATCCTCTTTAGCAGGAATCATGTCTCAAACTTTGTGTAAAAATACAGTAGGCAAACGCTCTCTAGCATACGAGTTAATGGTTAATACTCCTGCAATAGGTAATTTGATCAGAGAAAAAAAGGTTAGTGAAATCTATTCACAGCTACAAATGGGGAGCCAATATGGAATGAATACATTAGAGCAATGTCTGAATAATTTATATTCTGAAGGCCTTATTACTCAAGAAGAGGCTTTAGGGAAGTCATCAAATCCAAAAGCATTACAATTATAAAAATGGTTAAATATGGTTCATCTAATATAGTTAATAGAGAGAAAAAGAGAAATCCTCCTCTTGTTGTTTTTGGGATTACCTTCGGCGAAGTATCTCATTTAGATTACAAACTTAATACAAAATTAAAGGTTCCTCAATCTGATTTGCTTGTTTTTTTTAGACAAATGTCAGTAATGTTAAAAAGTGGAGTCCCACTTTCTCAAGCATTAGAGTTATTAGCTGAGAATATGACTAATAAGGAGTTTGGAGCCAACATTCTAGATATTTCTAAACGTCTTGGAAGTGGAGAAGAACTATCATCGAGCTTCAGAAAATATCCAAGAATATTTACTCCAATTATGGTAGGCCTAATTGAAGCTGGAGAAGCTGGTGGAATTTTATCTCAAGTTTTGGAGAGATTAGCATCCTTAATTGAAGCTCAAAGCAAAATAAAAGGACAAATTACTGGAGCTTTAATTTATCCAGTAGCGATATTAGTTTTATCGGTTACTATCAGCCTCGCCCTTTTAATTTTTATAGTGCCTACATTTGATGAAATGTTTAAGGGAATGGGAGCTGAACTACCTTCATTGACATTATTTATGTTGGCCTTATCAAGAATAGTAACCTCTCCGGCTTTTGTAATAATTGCCCCACTTATAGTATTTATGAGTATCTATCTTTTTAATATTAGTTATTCAAATCAATCAGGTAGAAAATTTATAGATAATTTAATTTTAAAATTACCTCTTTTCGGAGATTTAATTTTAAAATCTGAATTAGCTTCAATGTCTGACACATTAAGTACATTAATAAATTCAGGAATTCCAATAGTTGAAGCTATTGATAGATGTATAAATGCTTCTAATAACGAAATAATAAGGATTGCTTTAAGAAGATCAATTTCACTTGTCACACAGGGGCAAGAATTAAGTTCATCACTAGAGACAGCAAAAGTTATTCCAAGATTGCTAATATCTATGATTAAGATCGGTGAAGAGACAGGAGCGCTGTCTTTTATGTTAGAGAATCTCGCAAATTTCTATAAAAGAGAAGTTGAGGAGGCTGTTAATGTATTAACAAAAGCAATGGAACCGGCTGTAATTTTTGTAGTCGCGGCAATTGTAGGAACTATTGTGATTTCACTCTATCTACCAATGTTTAGTCTAATAAATCAAATGGGCTAATCATCTTTTAAAAATGATGTATCCATTTTAAAAGGTTTATTATCTTCATTATCACTTTTATTTTTTTGATTATTTAATTTGGATTCATTATCTATTGAGTTTTTAAAATTAATATCAGGATCCCGTTTTGATTTTATATTAGGTAGAGGGGGCAATTCCTTTTTCTTATCTTCGATTTTAGGTTTTATTTTTCCTTTGCCTTGCAATTTTATATTAGGTAGAGGGGGCAATTCCTTTTTCTTATCTTCAATTTTAGGTTCCGTTTCTAAATTATCATTTAATTTTTTATTTTCTCTCTTTAAGCCTTCAAAAGAATTAACATTGATGCTATCTGTTTCAACATCTTCCTTGTATAAAAAACTTTTTACTATAAATTCTCTATCTAATGATTCATCACCCAATTCATTATCTTTTATTAAAGTTAATCCTAAACCAATAAGTCTTGACATTGAATATTGATTTATCTTATCTGGATCATATGAAAATTCTTTAAGAGAAAAATTATTTATTGGGGATATTAATGCAACATCCATTTTTAAATTTTTACCTAATAATTCAACGAGGTTTTTATGTTGACTATTTCGTCCAGATAAAAATATTTTTCCTCTTTTATTAAGATTATTTTTATTTAGAAAATCCTTAATGGATTCATTTATTTCTCTTAACAAGACTTTTAAATCAAGTTTAGATAAAGGATAATAATTTTCTGAATTTTTTGTATCTTTAGGTTTTTTATTTTTATTAAAATTTTTATTATTTATCTTCTTCATATCTTCTATGGAAGGGTAATTTCTAATAGAGGCCAATCTTTTCAAAAATAAAGGTCCAGAGCTATCAAAAATAATAAGTTGAGTGAATTCATCTAGTAAATCTATGGAAATTATTAATTGATTTTCATTTAATTTATTTAATTCTGTTTTTAGTAAATTAGTAATACACATATGACTCATTTGTAAAGAACATATTTCTAAGTTTGCGTTTTCAATTGAATCAAGAATTACATCAACATTTTTTTTTGGAATAGATGTCAAAAAATATTTGTTATAAAGTTTATTTTTAGATTCTTTTTTAGGTAAATTAGTTAGATGAACATCAAAGTCAGAGTTTTTTAATGATATTGGTATTTGTATCTCAGAACTTGGGTTCTCAAGAAAGATAGTAGATTCATCTTCACTAACTTCTTCAGGTATTTCAATTAATCTTGTGTAACATGCATCTGATGGAAGACATATTGCAACTCTATTTGTATTTAGTTTTTGTTCATTAATAATTTGTTTTAGAAAAATACCAAGAGAAATTGGATCGACAGGTATTGATTTATCTAGAGCTTCTTCAGGAAGCTCTTGCTTAAATATCTTTTTTATATACAATTTATTTTTGTGGGATTTAGCAAGTCCAATATTTATAAAATCATTTCCTATCTCAATCAAAATAACCTTACTACTGATTTTTCTAAATATTTCCAGAAAATAATCTTTAATATCTTCTACTTGATATTCGCTAATTTTTTTCTTTAGTTGTTTAGATGAAATCATAATTTACAGAAAGGTTTTGGCCTACAAAAAATTCTCCTAATTGGAGTACCATTTACTGATACCCCGTTTTCTGGTTTGGCGTAAAGGATATAAATTCCTGGTTTGCCTTGCGCAGTTGCTAATTGTGTATAGTTACTCTCTGTAAGAGTAGTTGGCTTAATACATATTTTATATGATTTTGGTATTGCTTTAGTATCAATTGATGGAATACTCCATTCCAAAGAAGGTAATGAAGTGCATTCTAGATTTAAAATAAAATTTTTATCTATTCCAGGCTCAGAAAAAATTTCGATAATTGAATCAAAAGCATAATTTATCTGGTAGTGATCATTAAGCATATCTTTCTTTAATTCATTAGATTCTTCAACTTTCACATTTAATGGTTGAAAGAATTTAGAAGTAAATTGTGAAACCATTACTGTGACACCGGTGAATGCTGCTAACATTAATACTGCTAAAACTAATTCTGGAAATGTCATGCCTTCATTTTTCTTTCTTTTATATTTCATGATTCATTGATCAAAATTTATTGATTCTATTTCTTGATTAATATTTTGAATATCTAAGGAATTGTAACCGGCATCAATTAGAATCTGTCTTTCTGAATTTGTTAAAGGGTATCTTCCAACTTTAATTAATGCTTTATCAGTTACTTTAATCGCTATAAGCATAGCTACAGTAACTGCCGACATTATTACTGATCCAACCAAAGCAGAAATCATTTGTTTGATTCGTAAGGACAGAAGGTTTCATCCTTCAAATAACATGAAAACAAATTGAAACCTTGCAGATCATTTTTCTTTATTAATACTCTGTGATTAAGTTGCTTATTTACTAAAACACAACTATTGATAAATAAAGAACTTATTGATGGAGTCTGTTTACCTGTAGATAAAAATAGTTCTCCATCTTCATATAAAGTATCATTTAAATTTTCTTTCAAATTAGAACATACTTCAGAATCTGGACCTGAATAATTATTTAAAAAATCTAGAATCCTCCTGTCATAGCTTGGTAAGGATGATTTATAATACTCATTTTTTTTAAAGGTGCTTAAAAGCATTAAATTATTCACATTATTTCCTATCTGCATCATTGCAGAAATGCCCGAGATCATTGCAATACCTAATCCTATATATAAAAATGTCATAATAAATAAAATTAATAATCCATAAAAATTTTTAAGTTAGATTTCCCCATAGATTGTCATAATAAGTTTGATTTGTAAATTCGATCCGTAATTAGGATCAATTTTTTGATCACGATTTTTCACGTTTATATCATCGATTAAAATTATATTATCCTGAAATTCAAGTTCCCTTAAAAATGAAAGTAGATTAACAAAGTTTGTTTTAAAATTAGACTCAATTAAGAATTTTTTCGTACCTTCTACAAGCAAAGGGTCAATTTCTAATTTGTTTTCCTCATTATTGTTACTCATATTTTGTTCTGATATTTTTTCAGTAAAACTTATTACCTCTTTTGGAACGATAGAAACAAATTCAATATTATTTTTTTTACCTATTTCCCCCAATTGGGCAATTAAGGTATCTAAATTAGATGTGCCACTTATAAGTTCTATAATTTTTGATTTCTTTTTCTTTAAATTGCTAAATTTCTGATTAATTTTTTTGTACTGTGATTTTAAATCATCTAAATTATTCTTTTTTTTAATTAATTCATTTAATTCTAAATTAATTTTATTAGACTTTATGTATTGAGGAAATACGAGTAAAATAATCAACAATATCGAAATTGCTGATGAAATAAAAACTGGTATGTAGTATGCAGCTTTTTCAGGAGTTATTAAATTATTTTTCTTATTCATTGAGTTAATCATTTTTTTAATTTAATCAAGATCACTATCTATATTTTTTAGGATGTTCAATCTATTAAATAATCCAAATGAACCAAGTTTAATTAAATATTTTTCATTAATATCAGCATAGTTTGTTGAAATTTTTGTATTTATATTAGTTAAATAATCTTTATCTTTAGAGTTCTGTTTCGATGATCTTACATCTATTAGATCAATATCACTAAATTTAACCAATTCAGATTCATCTAATTTTATTAAAAAGGAGTTTAAAATTTCTAAATATGAATCATTAGATAACTTAGCTTTTAAAAAAAGAGAATTTCCTTTGGAAACAAATTCCAGAAGTTGAATATCTTCAGGAATTATTAAAGCTATTTCCTGAAATAAAGCAGAACTTGAACTTATATTTAGTATTGAATTCTTAATTTTATTATTAAAGTTTGAAATTTGAGTAATTTGATCCTTTTCACTTTTTAATTTCTTTTCTAGGAGATCATATTGATCACTAAAAACTTTTATTTTATTTTTTTTATTTTCTAATAATTTTATTCTAAAAATAAAAGGGACTCCAAGAACTAAAGATATTATTATTAAGATAAGCCCTGAAAAGATTCCTTTTTTAATATATTTCTTTGTTTCAATAAAATAAGGACTTGCTAAATTATTAGCTTTCCTTCTCTTTCGTAGCAAGTCAATTTGTTTTAAATCTCTTTTAATCATTTAAGAAATATCCAAAGTTATTAATCTTTAAGGATTTTTGGTGTAACTAAAATAATTAACTCACTTTTTCTTTTCAAAGTTGAATTTTTTCTGAACAAGCTTCCAAGTATAGGGATGTCTCCAAAAATTGGAACTTTTGAGGTGGTGATATTATCTTCGTCTTTAAGAACTCCAGTGAGAATTAAAGTATCTCCATTTTTAACCCTAATAGAACCTGTATCTAATTTCCTAAGACTTAAAGTATTTTGCAATCCGCATCCAGGCACTTCAACTGTTTTTGTAATTGCAGAAATTGCAGGACTTAATGCAAAAGTTACAAAACCATTATCATCTATTTTTTCAACCTTAGCTCCAAATGTTATTCCTGCAGTACCTTCTTCTGGTTCACATGTCACTACGCCATCATCCACAGACCTAGAAAACCCAGTAATTACAGTCTCACCAACTTTTATAAATCCTTCGTTTTTGAACGGTCTACCAATTGATGCTGAATTTAATTCGTCATTTACTGAGGCAGCACCAGAAGAAAGAATGTTTGGATTTTCTCCAAGAATTAAGGTTGGTGAAGCTAGAACTTTTGCATTTTCATTTATTATTTTAGCTTCTAACCAATTAATAAAATTACCTTCAGAAATCCCCCCAGTTACTACGTTTTTTATATTACTAAGTCCATCAGGAGATTCAATAAGGGGAGAATTAATAGGCTCTTTATTGCCTGTTATAAGTCCCAAACCTGAATTATTTATTATTCGTGTATCACCTGCCCTCAATTCAAAGATATTATCTTTAATGTCTGTTTTATTTAGAGAAACATCCATTATCTTTATTGTCAACGCAACTTGTCTATGCCTTAAATCAAGAGATTTTATATATTTTTCTGCAGTATTTATAAGATCATTTGATCCTATTAAAGTAATGGTTTGCAATCTTAAATCTGTCGTGCCAATCAATCCAAATAGTGGACCACCTTCAACACTATATGAATCTTTAAGTTCATTCTTAAATTCCTTTTTATTTATATATCCATCTTCTACTTCTGAACCTTCAAGTGTGCCACTTACTAATAGTACTTTTGATATTTGAGCTCCTAATGATGAAAGATAATCTGCAACTGAAGCTGCATTAACTTGATTAAGTCTATAAGTCTTAGAAACTTTTGGTTTTATACTTTTATTTAAAATATTTTTCCCAACAAAAATAATGTTGTTTTCAAGGATAGCTTGTAAATTTGCTGATAACAATATGCTGTTAAAAACTTCAGAGAAATCTACCTGGTCGAAATTTGCTGTAATTTTTGAACTATTTAAATTTTCTTTATTAGTTAGATCGCCTTCTTCAACTATAACAATTCCATAGTTACCTAATTTACCAATAAGCTTTAAAGTCTCTATAGAGTCTACTTCTTCAATATTAAGTGTGATCTTAGGTCCATTTAAATTTAAATATCCTCTGGGGGGGACTTTAAATTCGGTTGTTGATATTATGCTTTTGGAAGGTAAAGGGATCTTGTTTATATTCTCTTTTTTGAAATCATTAATTTTAATATTTTTTTTGTGCTTTAATTTGTCACTGTAATTTTTTTCGTCTTTAGGAAAACTTTTGTTGTCAATATCTGTTTTTATGTAATATTTATCTGATTTATTAGGATTGCCGTTTGTAATGGGAAGATCTTTTACTTTTTCTTTGAAATTTTCTAAATTGTTAGGTCCAAAAACTTCTTCTACATATTTTTCAATTTTTTCTACATCAATATCAAATTGATTCTCCTCATTTATGCTTTCTGAAAGTAATATTTTTGATCCTTTATGTTTTTCCGTCTTTAGGGAATGTTCTCGATGATCAAGTTTATTTATTTTTTTGGAATTTATTGCATATGAACTAAATAAAAATTGATTAAAAATCAATAATAAAAATATGCTAATTTTTCTTTTTTTTATGGATAAAAAATTTATCATAACTAAATATAATTTTTAATTATTAATTCTTGAAAAATGATTTATTTTCAATCATATAATTATTTTGATTGATTGTCATATTGTTTAATTTAGATTTGTATATTTCACGGATAGATAAAGAATTATCAATGCTCATTAGATCTGGGAAAAAAGATTTGTCAGATGGTACAGAGTATAAACCCAAAAATGTTTTCAGTTGATTATTGAAATCATCATATTCGCTGTATGGAATTAAATTCTCATTGTAGATTTTGTCAATTAGAGTATCTTTTTTACTACTTTCAAATAAGTATTTTATTCTTTGAAATCCATTAGCATGAGAGGGACTTATTAAAAATATTAATAAAAAAAAAGATGTATAATTTTTTACAAGTTTTTGGCAAAATCTTTTTAAATGTTTTTTCATTATTAAATACTATTCAAGCTATTCAAACTTATAAATTTATTAAATTTTAGAACTTTACTTATACTTTAAAAAGTTTATCTTATTTTTTTCTAATAATTGTTAACAAATAAAACATATTTAATTTAAAAAAGATTTATTAAAAAATAAAAATAAAAAAAGAATTAAACTCCTTTTACTCAATTTTAAATCTTGCTTTTTTACTATTTATAAAAATTTCATACAATAACAATAGCAATTAAAAATTATTGTTTTTATGCATAAAAATATGAAATCAAAAATAAATTTTAATTTTCCTCAAAAAAGTCTTTTTGGGTTCAAGATTTTATCATCTTTACAATCTTCAATAGCTTGTTATATACTCATTTTTTTTGGAATTATATTGAATCCTTTTTTTGGTATAGAAAACAATGAACTAATTGCTGGAACTTTATTTAATCTTATTTTAAATACAAGTATCATTATCTTAATAATTAATCTTTTTCTTAAAAGGAAAGAGTTAAAAAAAACTAATTTTGTTATTTTAAATCTCTCATTATTTATTTATTTGCCAATAGCTCTAGAAAATATTTTGAGAGAAATTATTAATATTTTTGTATTTTTTGTTATTTAGTAAAGTAAATGTTGTGATTTAATATAATGTCCCATTCCTTTGAATGATTTATTAATTTATGATGAATTAAATATTTGCTACTGTATATTCTTTCTATGAAGGCTTTAAAATTATACTTTTAACTAATTTCTGAATTTCATTTTAATATATATTTTGAATATCCTAAAAAATTTTCAAATAAAAAATAAAGCTATTAATAAATTTGATATGTTAAAATCGACAATTAAAGAAAAAAGTTTAATTTCTAAACAGTAGATCAATATTATGAATTATAAATCTAATTTAAAAGATAAACCAATAATTGAATTAGAAAACGTTACACTACAAATCCCTTTAATGTCCAAATCAGACTTTAGTTTGAAAAGGAAGATAATTAAATCCGTAACAGGTGGAGGATTTACAAAAACTAAAGAAAATTCATTTGTTACTGCTTTAAATTCAGTTAATTTAAAAGTTCATAGAGGAGAGAAGATAGCTTTAATTGGTCACAATGGTTCTGGTAAAACATCTTTTATAAGATTAATTTCTGGAATATATGAACCTACGTTCGGATCATTGAAAATTGACGTAAAAGTTTATCCAATGATTGAAAGATCTTTTATTGTTGAAGATCAACTTACAGGAGTTGATTCCGCCAAGGCACATTATTTAATGATGAATAACTCTCTAAAGGGTTTTCAAGATTTTTTAGAGGATATTACAGAGTTTTCTGGTTTAGGAGATTATATTTTTCTCCCTTGGAAAACATATAGTGAAGGAATGATGGCAAGACTAATGTTTTCTTTATTAACTTATAAAAATCACGAATGTCTTGCTCTAGACGAGGGACTTGGAACTGGTGATAGAGAATTCTATGATAAAGCCCAGGTAAGATTAAATGAATTTCTTGAACGTTCAGGATCTCTTTTTATTGCAAGCCATTCTACAGAATTGTTAAAAAGATTTTGCTTAAGAGGAATTGTCTTCTCAGGTGGTAATCTAATCTTTGATGGGAATATTGAGGAGGCTTTAGATTTTTATGAAAAATTCCATTCATAATGTCTTAAGGTATTCTCTTAAGACGAGGAGAACTTGGTGGTTTACTGCAATAGCTAAAACTAAGGCAAGATATGCAAGAACTGTTTTAGGTAGTTTTTGGCTTGGGATCTCAACTCTAATGACTGTTTTATGTTTGGGATTTGTCTATGGAAAAGTATTTAATGTTTCCAATTTTCTAGAGTATTTTATTTATCTTGGTTTTGGATTAGTAATTTGGACGCCAATCTCTGAAGCTATAAATCAAGCACCTTTGATTTTTTCAACGAATTCTAACAGCTTAAAAAATTCAACTATCAAACCAATATTTTTCGTTTGCCAAGAGTGGGCTTTTCAAGTTCAGTCTTTTTTTCAAGCATTTATAATGGTGTTTGTAGTTTTTCTAATATTCTCTCCTTCGCTAGTACTTCATTTATTTGCAGCTCCTTTACATTTTATAAATCTAGCATTATTTATTTTCTGGTTACAGTTGTTAATCTCATTATTAGGCACTAAATATACTGATTTATTTCAATTATTGCCAATAATTACTAATTTATTATTTCTATTATCTCCAATACTTTATCCGAAGAAAAATTTGGGTTCATTTGGATTCATAGCAGATTTTAATCCTATTTATCAGGTATTAAGATTGCTTAGGAATTCTATTATTTATGGCCAGCCTTATTTGAAACTGGGAGTTGTTGTTTTTATAGGTAATTTATTAATGCTTTTCTTATCAATGTACGTTTATACGAGAATGGAAAAAAAGGTGATTTTTTACCTTTAATTTAAATCTTGTTATTAATAAATATAAATAAATTAATTTCTATTCATTTAATTTACCTAATCGTCCGAAATCATATTTTTCATTACTCGAAATTTCTTCATACCAATCAATATTATCAATATACCAATTAACAGTTTCTTCTAATCCTTCATCAAAAGTGTGATTTGCTTTCCATCCCAAATTTTTAATAATT
>MDTB01015859.1_pt1 | contig 22155 bp, 16 predicted proteins | sample 811161 | NCBI WGS metagenome assembly MDTB01 (sample SAMN05326650, study PRJNA326480) | marine metagenome | isolation source: seawater | place: Mediterranean Sea | collected 2009 | reverse complement strand
GTAAAATTGCAGCCCCTGCATTTGCAAATATTGTTTCTGCAGCGTTAGGCTACGAGTAGTTTAGGAGGTATAATTAATGTTAAATCAGTATCCATACCATGTTATGTTATCTGATTTGCTGAGAGCTTTGGTTGAATGTGATTTGTCACACGATGTAGCGATCGTTGGTATCACAGCGGATTCAAGAAAGATAAAACCCGGGTATGCTTTTGTAGCTTATCCTGGTCATCAGTGTGATGGAAGAGACTTTATAGAGAGTGCCGTTCGTTCAGGTGCAAGTGCCATCCTGATGGAATCACCAACTGGTAAGGATGGGTCCCAACTAAGATCATTTTCATTAACGAATAGTGAAAAGAAAACCATTCCAGTTGTTTATGTATTGAATTTACAAAATCTCTACGGTGTATTTGTCTCTCGATTTTATAAAGACCCTTCAAGACAATTAACCGTTGTTGGTATTACAGGTACTAATGGTAAAAGCTCCATCATGCACCTTTATAATTGCGCATTAAATGGGCTTGGAATTAAATCTGGTTTTATAGGTACCCTTGGATCTGGCATAGCGGGAAAGCTTGTTGAACAAGATCATACGACTCCTGATGCTGCAATGCTACATCAGCAGCTCGCAAAAATGAGAGATAGTCACGTTGAACAGGTTGTGATGGAGGTTTCTTCCCATGGGTTGGACCAATCAAGGGTCAATGGATGCATTTTTGACACTGCTATATTATCAAATGTAACTCGTGATCATTTGGATTATCATGCGACGCAAGAGGAATATTTAGAAGCAAAAGCTAAATTATTTGCAAAGCCTTTTTTAAGAAATATTGTCGTCAATATTGATGATCAGTTTGGTAAAGAATTATTTATCCGATATAGTTCGGAACGAAACGTCATTGGTTACAGTCTAGACAAAAAATACCTTGGCCATCGTAGTGTTGTTGTGGCTCATCAAATTAAGAGTGATCTTGATGGCTCTACTTTTGAAATACGTTCTCCTTGGGGCGTTGGGCAGATGAAAACTCAACTCATTGGTCGATTTAATGTTTATAATTTATTAGCAGCTTTTACTAGTATGTGTTTACATGATACTCATTTTGAAGATGCCCTAGAGTCTCTTTCCCTTGTACATTCAATCCCAGGAAGAATGAATCGTTTTGGTGGAGATGGTGTACCAAAAGTATTTGTTGATTATGCTCATACATCAGATGCATTAGTAAAAGTAATGTCTTCTATTAAACAACATAGCAAAGAGGGGAAACTCATTGTTTTATTTGGATGTGGAGGAGATCGCGATCGAGGCAAACGTATGCTTATGGGTCAAGCAGCCTCAAAGTATGCAGATTTTATTGTGCTGACTGATGACAATCCAAGATTTGAAAACCCAGATCGCATTATTGATGACATACTCACTGGTATTGATAATCAAGATAACGTAGATGTTGAGCATGATCGATCAATCGCGATTGCAAAAGCTTTCAAGCTTGCAACGCCGGATGATATTGTGCTGATTGCTGGAAAAGGACATGAGTCTTTTCAACACATCGCAGGTCAGAAATATCCCTTTTCAGATAGTGAGCAAGTTCAAATGTTAATTAGGGCAAATACACAACAAGTAGTCTAGTTTTTGAAAAATGATTGTATTTATAACCATATATCTCTTAACGATTGCATGTATATATTTTACACTACAATTTCTTAATTATCTTAATCTAAGACAAGTCGTTCGAGACGATGGACCTAAATCTCATTTAATTAAAAAGGGAATACCAACATCTGGTGGGATATTACTGTTATTACCGCTATTGATAGGCATCCTTATGATTTATTTTTTTTACTATGATTCAAAACGAGTAGCCTTATCATCCATTCAAGCTCATCTTTCACTTTGGTCCGCAAGTGCATTTTTATTTTATTGGATCATTGGACTATGGGATGATTTTACAAAAATCCATTACGGAAAGGGATTTTCGATGTCTTTCAAGTTCTCTTTACAACTTTTGTCTGGAGTTGTTTTGGGACTGACGTATCCTGGAACAACAGATGTTAATTTATTTGGTTGGCATTATGATTTGATGGGGTTTCATCCATATTGGTGCGCTCTAGTCTTTATTAGTACAGCCAATGCCGTGAATTTGACAGATGGATTAGATGGTTTGGTTTGCCTACCTTTGGGTGTATTATTTATAAGTATTTTTATGATTCCTCATCCACATTTTCCGCTATACATAACTCAATTGTCTATGATATATGCTGGTCTATCATTTGGTTTTTTAGTATACAATTACCATCCAGCCAAAGTGTTTTTAGGAGACTGTGGCTCGATGAGCTTGGGTGCAGCTTTAGCAAGTATCTTTTTAATTTTAAAAATGGAATTTTTTCTGATCTTAATGGGTGGTCTATTTGTTATTGAGACACTGAGTGTTGCTATTCAGATTGTATGGTATAAATTAACTAAAAAAAGAGTATTTAAAATGGCACCCATTCATCATCACTTCGAACTGTCAGGTTATTCTGAAACACAAGTGATTCATTACCTTTGGGCTTTTTCGATAATATCAACAATATTTGGCACCATATGTTACTTAGCGGTTATATATTAGTACTCGGAAAGGGAATTACTTCAGGGGCAATTGAACGACAAGTTATCAAACATGGTGGTCGATGTGACGTATTAGAAGACATTAATACGGTAGATTTTGATTTTAATAAATATGATGTAATCATTACTTCACCTGGTATACCGTATGATCATCGAATTTATAAACGGATCAATTCAAATTACATGAGTGACATTGATCTTTTTTGTGCCCTAAATAAAACACCAATCATAGCAGTAACTGGCACTAACGGAAAAACAACCGTGACTCATATGATAAAAGTAGGCTTGGAGTCAAAAGGATATAAAGTAAAAATGGGCGGAAACCAGGAAACGTCAGCGCTGGATTTATTGGATGATCAAAATGCTGACGTAGTTGTCTTAGAGCTTTCAAGTTTTCAACTATGTCATTCTACGTCATGCCATTTTGCAATAGGTGTTATAACCAATATTGCTCCTGATCATGTTAAATGGCATCAATCATTCAATCACTACAAAACATCAAAGATGAAACTTGAGCATTTTACAGACCAATTTATTTTTATGGATGATTCAAGTCATCCAATTCATGAGAAAAATCAAATGACTGCAATAAAAGTATGTCGTGGGTTTGGCGTAGAGGTTGATAGTGAAACGATCGAAAATGTACGTTTACCCCATAGACAAGAAACTTTTACTAAGTACGGTATTCAATGGGTAAACGATTCTAAAGCTACTAATGTTGCTGCTACAAAAGCGTTATTATCTCATTATCAATGTAAACCAATGACATATGTTATTTTAGGTGGACAGCTAAAAGGGGATGACGATTTTGGAACGTTAAATGAATTTTCAAGCCCACATTTGCAGTTTGTCGCGTATGGTGAGGCACAAGATACGATTGCAAAACAGATGGATATTACAATTCATCACTACAAATTTGAGACAGTCCTCCATGAGGTGATGCAAAATTTAAAGCAAGATGATACAGTAATATTATCACCAGGCTGTTCGAGTTTTGATCAGTTTAAAAGTTATATGGATCGAGGAGACTTTTTCAAATCATATGTTAACCAAAACAAACCAGTCCTATGATTTAGTTCTAATTTCTGTTGTAATTTTTCTGGCGATTTGTGGAGTTGCGATGGTAGCCTCAACATCATTACCCATTGCAATGGAACGTTTTTCTAATCCATATCTTTATTTGTTTAGGCATCTTACTAATTTATCCTTGTCCTTGTTATTACTCATTATGGTAATGACTGTCCCAACAGAACATTGGCAGAAAAATGCACCTTTACTATATTTTATATCACTAATTTTATGTATCTTAGTTTTAACTTTTGGTCTTAAAGTAAATGGAAGTCGACGATGGTTTTCTATATTAGGCTTCTCATTCCAAGTGTCTGAAATTGCAAAATTTAGTTTATTGTTATATATTTCTGATTTTTTATCACGAAGAAAAGATGAACTAGATACGTTTTCTCAGTTAATGCCATTACTAGTAAGTGTAGCTGTCATGATGGGAGTGATCATTGTAGAGCCAGATTTAGGCTCAGTGGTTGTGATGATGTATATTTTATTTTCTACGTTGTGGATCAGTTCTGTTCCTAAAAAATATATTTTATTTCTTTTTTCCTGTGGATCGGTTTTCATTTTTTCAATGGTGTTAATTGCACCGTATCGATTTATTCGTTTAACAACTTTTATGGATCCATGGGCGCACCGGTTTGATTCGGGTTACCAATTAACACAGTCCATTATGGCATTTACTAGGGGTGGCTGGACAGGTACTGGGTATGGTACAAGTATGACAAAACTGTTTTATTTGCCAGAATCACATACGGACTTTTTGTTTGCTGTACTTGCTGAGGAATGGGGCGTACTAGGTGCCACTTCTATCATTCTTGCTTTTCTAATTATTATTCTAAGAAGTTTATACCATTCAATGAAACAATTTGAGGCAGGGAATTATTTTGAATCATATTTAATTTTTGGTTGGTCTCAATGGGTATTTGTTCAAGTAATCATAAACATAGGTGCCACGACAGGATTATTACCAACTAAGGGATTAACTTTACCATTTCTTAGTTATGGAGGAACAAGTCTATTGATTCACTCTGTTGCTTTTGGTATTATTTTACGTATTTTATATCATTCAATGCGGGATAATATTTATGAATAAAACGATTTACATTGCCGCAGGTGGAACAGGTGGACATGTTTTTCCAGCAGAGCAGTTAGCTAAACAAGTGAAGTATCACAGGATGCAACCGATATGGATTGGTCGTAAGGCTGGACTTGAAGAAAAGGTTTGTCAGCAACACAATATTCCAAAAGTTGCCATCAATGTTTCTGCATTTAGAGGTCGGAGTGGTAAACTCTTTGCTTTTATAAAACTAAGTATTGCAATAGTTAAACTATTATTTGTTTTTTTGTTTCGTAGACCAAAAGCCGTTATTTTAATGGGAGGCTATGTTTCATTAGCAGCAGGTGTAGCTGCAATTCTTTTAAGAGTTCCTCTATATCTACACGAACAAAATTCGATCATGGGTGGTACGAATAAGATTTTTTATCCATTTATTAAAAAAGGTTTTTGTGCTTATCCTTCCTTAGAGAAAGAATATACAAAAATGGTGTATGTCGGTAATCCATTACGATATAAAGGTTTTAAGTTTGATTTAAAGTCCATGGATAAAAAAAATATTGTTGTTATTGGTGGCAGCCAAGGTGCCAAACAGCTCAATGATTTAATGTTAGAGTTTTATACTATGAAAGGGTCTCAAAAATATAAAATTTGGCACATTACGGGTTTGAATGATTACATGCGGGTAGGGAGTATTTGCAAAGATTATCACCATATACATAGAATTGATGCTTTCTATGATCAAATGGATAAGGTCTATGAGTGGGCAGATATCGTTATTTCTCGATCCGGTGCAATGACTCTATCAGAACTTGCGTATTTTGGAGTTCCAGCACTCTTAAGTCCGTACCCACATGCTGCTGATGACCATCAAAAAACGAACGCTGATTATTTTATTCGAAATGGTGCTGCGGAGTATTGTCCTAGCACCGCTAGGGATCTTCTTAAAGAATTGAACGCAATCACTAAATCTAAGAAACGACTCGCTGAAATTTCAAAAAATATGAATAAGTTGTACAAATCAAACGCAGCTTTAACAATGATTGAATCAATTACTGATCAGATTCCAATTTTGAAAACTGATAATATTGGTAATCCCAGCTAATTTCTTTAAACGCTTGGTCGATGGATTCTGCTGAAAGATCTGTTACTCCATCTTCAATGGCTTGAAGCGCTACAGCTCTTGAAATCTCAAAACTAATTTTTTGATAGCCTTTATTTAAAGGAGGTAATAAATATTCGTTTTTACCTTCTTTGTCTTTGATAGTATTCCATGCGTGACTGAGAGACTCAGACGCTGCGAGTAACATTTTTAACGTTAACTTTTTAGCGTTTGACATGATAATACCTTGTCCGAGACCTGGGAAAATATATGCATTATTGCATTGCGCAATATTATATACTTTATCGTTAAGTATAACATCATCAAAGGGACTACCCGTTGCTATTAAACCATTTCCTTCTGTCCAGGTTAGGGCATCCAGTGGTGTCACTTCACAACAACTGATGGGGTTTGATAATGGCATGATAATTGGGTGCTTCTCATACGAGTACATTGTTTTTATGATATCTTCATTGAATGATCCAAATGCACCTGAACAACCAATGAGTACTGTTGGCTTAACATGTTTTATTGTTTCAAGAAGCGTTAACGCCTCACCTTCACATAAATCTTTCTCTTTTCTTGCATATACTCTTTGATCTGGGTAGCGAATATTGTGGTCTTGAGTGAGTAACCCAAATTTACCAACCATCCAAATACGATGTGTGGCCTCTTGTTCAGATAAACCAAATTTCATAAGAGCATTTTTAAGGGTATCTGCAATACCAAGTCCAGCAGATCCTGGCCCGAGAATGACAAACTGATGGTCTGTAAATGATTTTTTGGTTTTAGCCGTAGCTGACATAATAGTGGCTAAGGCAATCAAACCGGTTCCCTCAATGTCATCATTAAATGTGCAATGGTCTTTTTGGTAACGATCCAATACTCTTCTTGCATTCATACGACCGAAATCCTCAAAATGAATATAAAGACTTGGATTGATTTCAGTGAGGGTGGCAATAATTGAGTCTATAAACTCGAAATAGTGATCTTCTCGAACACGTTGTTCTTTAGATCCAATATAATGGGGGTCGCTGATTAAATCTTCATTACATGTACCAACATCTAAACAAATAGGCATGACATGAGAAGGATTGATGTTACTATTTGCGATGTACACCATTAACTTACCAATGGCGATATCCATTCCACCAACACCCCAATCACCAATCCCAAGGACGCCTTCACCATCTGTAATAATGACCATTTTTATATCAGGTGTGATGTGTTGTTGAATGATTGAGGGAATGTCCTTCATTTGTGAGTAATTTAGATATATTCCTCGATTACGTCGATATTGACGACTAAATGATTTTACCGCATCTCCAATGGTAGGGGTATAAATGATTGGGAGCATTTCTTCTAAATGTTCTACAACTAAGTTGTAAAATAATGTTTCGTTACGGTCATGAAGCGCATTTAGAAAAATATTTTTTGATATATTGCCTTGAACATTTTGATATTGATCGTATGCTCTTTCAACTTGGACTTTTAGATTTTCAACTTTTTCAGGCATGAGGCCATGAAGATCAAAAAGATCACGCTCATCTAAGGTGAAAGCGCTATCTTTATTCCAGCGTGGACGCTCAAATAAGAACCTGCCAGAATCATCCGTTTTGATGATTTTTTTTATGTGGTCGGCGATGTACTTACTCATAATATAACCTTTATTTTACATATCATAGGATATATTTCGAAACATATCATTAATTTATTGCACTTTTTGAATTTGAATTTGCATCATATGGCTATCAATATCAAAAGAATGCAATTCACTATTTGTTCTCTCACTCACAAAGTGAAGATGTTTACACAATGTTTCTTTGCAAATAAGATCATGATGACGCTCAAAGGCCTTTTGTAGAAAATCAGACGCATGGTAATCTATACTGATTCTATCTTGAATTTCTAGCCCTATCGTCTTACGTGTTTTCTGAATGCGATTGACTACTTCTCGTGCTAATCCCTCCAATATCAGGTCATCATTGAGATCTAAATCTAGGGCTATTGCAATGTGCTCGTTTGCAACTGCATGCGAATCTGCCAGTGGTGTACGTGTAATGAAAAGTTCATCTAATCCAATCGTATGTCCAGAAATTGTGAGGGATTTTGTTTTTTCAAGTGACCTAATTTGATCGGTTGTAAGTGAACGAATCCCTTGATTGACCTCTTTAAAATCTTTTCCTAACTTTTTCCCTAATATTGGTGCATTTGGTTTAGCGCCAAGGTTGATATAGTTTGAAATGTTTTGGTCGGTAACCAATGATTTCACGTTGAGTTCTTGCAAGATAATGTCTTGGTATTTTTTGATATGTGTCAGTACATTCTTATCTTCGTGAATGATGGTGATGGCATTAAGTGGTGTTTTTACTTTAATTTTGTTGTCGTTTCGACTTTGGCGTCCGAGGCGAATAATCTTGTCAATAAGACCAATTGTTGCTTCCAACTCAATATCCATTTGATCCTTATTTGCAATGGGATAGGAGCATAAATGGACAGATTCTTTCATATGTTTTGATTGAAATGTGTGTTGAAGCTGTTGGTAAATATGTTCTGCAATGAACGGAGTGAAAGGTGCCATCATGAGGCTTAAGTCATGAATGCATTGATAAAGCGTTGAGTAGGCCGATTTTTTATCGTCATTCATCCCTTCAGACCAAAAACGCGATCGGTTCAATCGAATATAAACGTTGGTGAGTTCTTCAATCATCATCAATAGTTCGGGAATCACCGCATACAGCTTATAGCCATTCATTTGTACATGGATACGTTCTTTGAGTGATTCAAGACGTGAAATAATCCATTGATCAAGTGGGTGGGTGAGATGAACTTGAGCGAAGTCTTCATTAGGTGTCCATTGATCAATTTTTCCGTAAGTGACTAAAAAGTTAAATGCACTATACCAAGGGAGTAGAGTGCTTCGAACCATTTCTTTTACACCTGCATCTGAAAAACGCTGCTCTTCACCTTTTACCAATCCACCACTTATCATGTAGAGACGTAATGCATCCGCACCAAATGTCTGAATAAGTTCTTCAGGCGGGGTATAGTTCTTAAGACTTTTAGACATCTTTTTGCCACTTTCAGCAAGAATAATGCCATTCACAATGACGTTTTTAAATGCGGGTTGATCACATATGGCACATGCAATGATATGTAAGGTATAAAACCATCCACGCGTTTGATCTAAACCCTCAGCAATAAATTGCGCTGGAAAACCTTGCTTAAAACTGTCCTCGTTCTCAAATGGGTAATGGATTTGTGCAAAAGGCATGGCACCAGATTCAAACCAACAATCTAAAACCTCAGAGGTTCGTCGATACACTCCTGGTTGCCCGTTGATGGTAAATGTAATTTCATCCACATATTCACGGTGTAAATCTGTAATACCTGATTGACCACTCAGTTTTTCTAATTCAGCAATGGATCCAACACAGATGGTTTCTTTGGTTTTATCGTTGATCCAGATTGGGATTGGATTGCCCCAGACTCTATTTCTAGAGATGGACCAATCCCTTGCATTTTCAATCCACTTACCAAATCGACCTGTTTGAATGTGATCTGGGACCCAATGAATCTCTTTATTTTTTTGTATCATCTTTTCTTTAATGGACGTAACGTTAACGAACCAGGATGGGATGGTTCGATAGATCAAAGGAGTATTCGTTCTGGGGCAGAATGGGTAACTATGCTCAATGGTATGATGATCCCATAAGCGAGCTCTTTCTTTCAGTTCTTTTATGATGGCTTTATCTGCATCTTTTACGTACATTCCTTTGAAAAGTGTAATGTCATCTGTGAAATGTCCGCCTTCATCAATTGGACATGCATCTGTTGGTATCCCAAACGCTATACAAATTCGTTCGTCGTCTTCACCAAAAGAGGGGGCATTTGAGACAAGCCCTGTACCGTCTTGATCTGAAACATATCCGTCGGAGATGATTTGAAATGCACCTGCATCATTTAAGTGATCAAAGTAAGGATAAAACGGGACATACCGCTTACCAACCAAATCGGATCCCTTAAAGGTTTCCAAGATAGTGGCTTCCGATCCTAAAAGCGCTTCAACTCGTGATTTTGCAAGCACCAATTCTTGATCTTCGTGTTTCGGGTCTTTAACCACTACGTATTCAAATTCTGGGTGCACGGTGATGGCTAAGTTACTAATTAAAGACCATGGTGTGGTAGTCCAAAGCATCAACATTCGGTTCGGATGATCCTTCATTGGAGCTAGAATAGTGACAGCAGGGTCTTGTACCATTTGGTAGTTTGAATTAGCTTCAAAGTTCGCTAAAGGGGTTCCTAATGCAGTAGAATAGGGTACAACTCGATTGCCATGGTATATAAGTCCTTTATCCCATAATGATTTAAATACCCACCAAACGGATTCCATAAAATCAACGTCCATTGTTTTATAATCATTTTCAAAATCAACCCAACGTCCCATTCGTTCAACGACGGTTTGCCATTGTGGAGCATATTTTTGTACAATGCCGCGACAGGTCATGTTGTATTCTTTAATCCCTAATTGTTCTAATGCTTCATGGGCATCCAATCCCAATTGTTTATTGATTTCATGTTCAATTGGAAGCCCATGACAATCCCAGCCAAAGCGTCTATCTACGAAATGACCACGCATTGTTTGATAGCGAGGAATGATATCCTTTAATGTTTGTGCCAAAAGATTACCAAAATGAGGTAGCCCTGTAGCAAATGGAGGGCCATCATAAAAGACGTAATGTTCTCCATTTTTGGATTGTTCTAAACTTTTTTTAAAAATGTCTTTTTCATTCCAAAATTTTAAGACATCATGCTCTATTTGTGGAAAAGATATATCCTTCATGATTGTTCAACGATCCGACTATAAATGAATAAAACAGCACCAATGGTGACATAAATATCTGCAACATTACAGATGAATAATTGATAATCAAAGACACTTAACTGAATGAAGTCAATGACATAGTGTAATTTGATGCGATCGATTAGATTGCTACTGCCACCTGCAATGATAAGGCTTAAACCAAGGTTAATTAAAAGAGGGTGTTGATTTGCAACTAACCAGTACACTAACCCTACAATGGCAATAAAATTCACAATGGTAATGCATATGATATACATCTCGTGTTGATTAGCGAACATACTAAACGCAACACCTTTATTGAATGCCAGTGCAAAATTTACAAAATCAGGAATAAAGGTCACGTTTTGAAACATCAACCAATCCATTGCAAGTGCTTTGGTATACTGGTCAATGAGTATTAGAGTAAATAAAGATAATAATGTTAGGTATCGAATCACCTTTCATACTTTGTCTAAAAACTCTTAAAATGTCAATGTTTATTGGTGTTTTACACCTTTATATAACATCTATTCTGGTTTTGGAGTAGGTGTTTCTGGTTTTGGTGAAATATCATCTCGAACGGCATTATATAATGACTCCACATTGATTAAACTTTGTACTTTACTTGTTGTTTCAGTAATTTGTTTAGTAAATGAGGGACTAAGGCCTGTATTCTGAGCAATAGCGCTTAAAGCACCACCTGTTTCAAGATCAGCGAGTGCATCCATTTTAGGTGTTAATGTATCAACAACATATTCTTGAGAACTTTCTGGTAATGCTATAAATTCCTCAACAACATCACCTAATGCGTTATAAAGTTCTTCATCACTTCCATCTAATAAAAGTATTTCAAAACATGTTGGATCATTGACTTCAGTTTGTGCCTCAATATGTTCTAAATGATCTTCTAATCGCTCTTCGTGGGTTTCTTTTACATCCGATTTGAAGTCTTCTAATCTGTTTTGCATACTTTCTCTGGATCTTAAATGATTGATGAGATTGAGTTCAAGTTGTTCTTGTAATGTAAGTACAAATGCACAACCAAAGGGTTTATTCAATGTTTGTTGTTGTTTTTTCTCAACAACTGCAAATTTTTGCAACCTTTGCTCCATTTTTTGAGTTTGTAAGTTACTGACTATTGCAGGCATGATTGACTTGATAAATTGATCAAGGTATTTATTTTTGAACTCTTGGTTCGGTTGTAGTTTCATATTATCCATCGTATTTCTCCTTTATTTTTTATTAAATTTTGCAAGAATAATGTTTTTATTGGCTTCTCCAAGGTGTTTAATTACTAACGTTGATAAGATGGATAGTCCATCTGTCAAACTGTCTTCATCAATCGCAAGCCGATTAATCTCATTTTTACAACCAACGCTTATTTTTACACTGGGTACAAACTGGTTAAAATGAGCAAAACCATCTCCCATTAAACGAGGACGTGTTTGTTCTTTTAATTTGTTTGGGGATTTAATATGACCTAAAACACTCAAGACATAATTAAGCCATCCTGTATTATTCATAAGAGGAGGGCATAGGCGTGATGTCTTGATATTGGTATTGGAGTGTTGAAACTGTGTTTGAATGGTGTTTTGAATAAAACCAATTGCTTTTAAGGCTAAATCATTTTCAAAGGCATAAAGCCGCCCTTTGATTCTGATTTGTGATGGTTGGAAATGAAATGCCTTGCTTGCATTAATTTGTAAAAACTGCATCGAAAGAGGTGTTAAGTCCCCAAATTCTTTTCGTAATGACTGAGGAAGATCACGAATGAGGTTGGCAGCAATTTCCACTGGGTTTGAAGAGGTAAGGGTAGTGAGGGGTTGGTCAGGCTGTCCCGTACACTCTATAAGTATTTCATCGACTCGTGGTTTACTTATGCCATAATGGTACTCTACACAATGTTTCTCAATTTGATTGTCAAAGTCTAATGAGAAAGCCATTTGAACATCCTTTAATAAGTTACTTTCAATGACGCGAGTTGCACCTGAATGATCTTGTTCTCCAGCAAGAAATACCGCTCGTACCGTTCCACATAAATCATTTTTATATTGTGAAAGAAAATGGAGTGTTGTGGCTAAACATGCCATTTGTGCATCATGTGCTAGTGAATGTGATTGTCCAGAAATTTGGCTACAGTACTTTTCATTTGAACATTCTCGGATGGAGCTCCCATCCATGGCAGCACAGAGTAAAATCATGGGCCCTTTCTTTTTACCCTTTAAATCAAAACATAACGTATTATTGTTTTTTACAGTTTGTCTTTTTAATGGCAAAGATGCCAAATAATCGATTAAGAGCGACTTAGTTTGAGATAAATTAGGAGTGATTTCAGGGAATTGATGTAACTGACGTCTTAAAGCTGCAAGTTTTGGTTGCCACTGAGTGCATTGTTTTGTTATGTCGTTTGTTTTTATCATACTTCAAATTATAGCATGAAAAAACAATAAAAAATGAGGCCCGAAGGCCTCATTAATTGTCATTCCATTGTCAGTAGTAATTAAAATTACTCATCGTTGTTGCCAAATAGCATTCTCATTGCTGATCCATTTTCACTGGATGCTACAGATGAATCATCGTCATTTCCGAAGAGGCCACGTAGTCCATAAGAAGCCTCAGTTTGTGCATCTTCATTGTCGCTGATTAGAGACTCTAGTTCAACATCTGATCCTACATCTTCACTTTCTGGTGTAGCTTTAAATGCATTTAAGATTGAATCCCATGCACTTCCAGCCGCAGATTTAGCACTTGATGCAGCACCTGATGCTTTTTCACTCAATGTTGGAGCTTTGGTGAAACCGCCCTTTTCAAGCTCTTCATTTTGAGCTGCTACAGCATCTGGATCATGACTGTGGTCTACGCCTTCAACTTTTGATCCTTTTTTAGCACCGTAGTAGAGTAATCCAGCAGTTGCGACTACTGCTAATACTACTATTGGAGCACCGCCAAACATCATTGCAGCAACTAATCCTAAAGCAGCAACAATTTTCAAACCAAATACGATTTGCTTACCTGCTGTTGTCTCAGAGAACTGTTTTGCATTTTGATATTGATAATTTGCAATGTCGCCAATCATGTCTATAGTACTTGATGCAATTCCTCTGTCAGCTAAGGTTATGCCTGCTGCTGTAGATGAAATTGAAGCACCTGGAGCATATTGAGCAAGACTTAAAGAGTCTTTAGCCTTCATTGTAGCAACGAGTTCTACAGTTAATGCTGATTGTGCTGCTTTCTTTGAAGCAATTGCCCCTTCAGCTTGTGCGATTAGCTCTTTAACATTACTCGCACTCACTGCAACACCGTCAACAGTTTGAGGACCTTGTGGTGCTGGGTTTGTTCTACCCGTGTTGTGGTTAGCATCTCTTTGAAATCCAGCATTGATTACTGCTAATTGATTAGCTGTTTTTCTTAATCCTGCGATTTCAGTTGCTAATGCGCTGATATCAGATTTTAATGCATTAATTTGCTCTTGAGCTTCGTCTTTTAAGCCCTGAACACTGCTGTGATATTCAGCAATTTTGTTGATTGATTGATTTGTCATTATATTTCTCCTATTTTCAGCCGAAACAGTGGCTGCCCCTGTACTACCATTAGTAGAACTGCTATCGGAATGAATATCCAATTCTCCTTCTACCAAAGGATTTTTTATTGTTTTAAATTTAAATGAATCGTTATTATAACCGTTATCCATTTTTCCCTCCCGGATACAAGTATCCTTATGTTTTTTATTATCTCAAAACATCAACATCTTGGAAAATACTTTTTATTTATCGAATGAATTCATTTGATAGTTTTATTCTATCATTAACAAATACGGGGTAAATAACACGCACACTATATATTGCATAATGTTATAAATACGTTACTATACGGGTATGGGATGGCTTACTCGTATAATTCCTGGTGTAGAAGGAAAAAAGAAACAGGTAATACCTGATGGCATATGGATGCAGTGTAGTGGCTGCCAAGCGCCTATTTATCAACCAGAAATGATCAACAACCTTTGGGTGTGTCCTAAATGCAACCATCATTGTAAGATGAATGCCCGAGCACGTATTACAAACTTTTTAGATGAAGACTCGGTTGTCTTTTTTGCCGAAGATGTAAAAACAGAGGACATTTTATCTTTTACGGATTTAAAACCTTACTCAAAACGTATTCAACAAGCTCAAAATAAAACCTCTGAAACTGCTGCATTGCTAGTCGCTAAAGGTTTTTTAAAAGGACAATCTGTAGTAGTTGCTGCGTTTGAATTTGACTATATTGGTGGCTCTATGGATCGAGCCGTTGGTGAACGTTTTCGTCAAGCCGTGGATTGTGCTATCAAACAACGTGTTCCTTTCATATGTTTTTCTGCCTCCGGTGGAGCAAGAATGCAAGAAGGTGTTTTTTCATTGTTACAAATGGGTAAGACGGCAGCAGTTTTACAAAAGTTATCTGCTAACCATCTACCATACATTAGTGTACTAACCCATCCAACCACAGGGGGTGTTGCTGCATCATTATCCATGTTAGGGGATGTCATTATTGCAGAACCCGGTGCACTGATAGGTTTTACAGGTCCACGAGTCATTGAACAAACCGTGAAACAAAAATTACCCAAAGGATTTCAACGCAGTGAGTTTCTATTAAAACAAGGGCACATTGATTTAATCGTTGAACGCAAAGCATTACCTAACGTCATTTCAAGGATCCTTCAAAAATTAACGCATTATGACCATTGATCAATGGTTAAGCCACGTCCTTAAACTTCAAGAATCTGGTATTAAACCTGGTTTAGAGCGTATGAATGCGTATCTGGATCGTTATCAGGGGTCACCGTCTTGTCCCGTAATCGCAGTTGGGGGTACTAATGGTAAGGGCAGTTGTGTTGAAGCCTTGGTGTCAATTTATTCAAAGGCAGGGTTTAGAGTTGGTAGCTTCATTTCGCCACACCTTTTAAAAGTGAATGAGCGATTTAGAATTAATACTGAGTGTGTGGATGACGATCTCATTCTTGAGCATTTTGAAAGAATCAATGCGTTAGGGCGTGATCTAGGATTAAGTTACTTTGAATTATTATGTGTCACTGCATGGCAAATATTTTGTGAAGCTTCATTGGATGTCATGATTTTTGAAGTTGGTTTAGGGGGTAGGTTGGATGCTGTCAACGCTTTACCTCTATCGCATTCCATCATTACAAGTATTGATTTAGACCATCAGGAATACTTGGGTAATGATCGAGATTCAATTGCCATAGAGAAGTTCGGCATCCTGCGAGAAAATAAAGCTGCTGTCATTGCAGAAACCGATTTAACGGATTGTATGATTAAGGCATTGGATCAAACAGGTGCAATGAAGTATGTAATAAACCAATCATTTAAAGTGGTTTCAAATCAAAAGAGTCATCAGTACCTAGGAGATACGGCCTTATCTTTTACTCAATGTACTATTCACCCTCAAGTATTAGGAGCCGTATGTAAGACATTAGAGCTCACCCAAAGCCTCTTGCCAGTACCCAATGATTTAATACAGAAGACTCTATGTGAATTACAAGTACCAGGCCGATTTGAAAGGGTACAGGGTGAGCCACCAATGATCATTGACGTTGCACATAATGAAGCTGCTATAAAAAATCTTTTAAAACAATGGCCATATCCCTCGAGCAATACCACAATGATGGTTGCTTTTAAAAAAAATAAAACCATTAAAGAGGTATTATCAAACTTAAACCAATATGCTCAAAACATTATTTTTGTTGAAATGGACGATAATGCATTTGTATCAAAACAGGTTTTTATTGCAAATCTAGCATCTTGCGTTCATTATGAACTTATCTCTTTTGATGAGGTTAAAGAAAGAGTCTGGACAATGGCACAACCAACCCTTGTGTTTGGATGTTTCAAGCTTGTAGGTCATGTGCGATCATTGTTTAAGGAGAGGGGACATGTTATCAAGTGTAGTTAGACAGTGGCTGGTCATATTGTTATCAATTTTGTTGGCTTCCTTAGCTGTTCCAAAGCTCATATTCATGAATGACAGCATAAATCAACCAATTCTGACTCATACCTCCATGGTTCCACCTCATTTAGACCCTGCAGTGAAGCAAATGAAACCGATTGTTTCCAAAATGAGCATGGTTATTCCTCAAAAATCCAGCTTGTGGGCTGTACAGATTGGCAGTTTTAAAAGTTTAATCAATATCCAAAAGACCATTGACCAGCTGAAAAATAAGGGTTTTACAGTTCAAACACGTGCTTTTGATACTAAACAGGGTAAATTATGGCGGGTTTGGGTTGGAGAGCTTATTTCTAGACAAGCAGCAGAAGATCTGAATTCAAAACTTCATCAGGACTTTGGTGTAAATGGTTTCGTAATGCGTTTGGAGCAAAATCAAAATGTTTGAGCAGTTTACATCATTTGATTGGATCATCACTGTAATAATCTTACTCTCTGGTGTGACCGGATTCATGAGGGGCTTTTGTAGTGAAGCTACGTCAATGTTTGGATGGGTCCTAGCATTTTGGGTCATGTTAAAACATTCGGATAAAATTGATTTTTTACTAAAATCATCCATACCTCAATCAAATGTCAGGATGGTCATTACCTCATTTTTGGTGTTTTTAGGTATTCTAATCATTGCTAAAATTACTGGGCTAATCCTCAAAACGTTTGTGTCCATGATTGGTTTAGGTCCATTTGATCGTTTTTTAGGAATGGTCATTGGGTTTGTAAGAGGGTGCTTATTGGCCGGCTTACTCATTTTGGCTTTAGAGTTTTTTGATATTGATAAAGGTTTTACAAAAGGATCAAAGCTTGCGGGTCATTTTCGTCAAGTGAACACCATCATTCTTGCATTGTCACAGCCTATCTTAAACAATAAGCTACCTAATATGCCTGAAATTCCTGATTTACCTAACATTAATTCAGTAGATTTAGCAAAATACATAAATTAAGGTGAATAGATTTTTGAAAATAATATATGTCTTTTTTGTGACGCTCCTGTCTTTTTGCGTCTCATCTTTTGCAGGCAATGATTTTTTTGGCCCTCAACCTCTAACGCCGCTTCCTGGAATTGGACTAAGCGAGGACTTAACTTATCAATCTGCTTTCAGAAATCAATACACAGAAGCTCATTACGATACGTTAGAGGACGTTTTACAGGATTCTGACCCGTCTGTCGTGATTCGACATATATCCAGTATATATCAATCCATCGCTTATGACGGATCAGGATCCTACGATCATTTTAGTAACCATCAAAAATGGGGTTTATATGCGAATCATTTTCAATATTATGATCCAATCCGTTTATCCCCATTAACACAATCTGTAGTACGTTTTGGTCATTGGGATGTCATGTGGATGCCTGGTTCTACACTTTTTCCATTTTCTAAGGGCGTACTGCGACTAATGAGAGATAATGCTTTATCGAATTTATATCAACAGTATTTTACAGGGTATGCAAGTGATGGCGATCGATATTTTTTATATCAGAGTCGAATAGGAAAACAAGACAAAGGGCTATCTTTTCAATTTTTTCGTGAGGTTAATGACGGAGAACGTTATAATTTTAGCGGTGATACTGCCGATGGTCAGATAAATTATACCCATACCACTCCGGATAATATTATTGAGGTAAATGCTCAGCTTCGTACTCAACAATCCGACTTTAATTACAGTATTCCGATTGAGTTAAATGATGCTCACCCCAATCAATTTTACGTCGCTCCCAGTGATAGTGAGGATACAATTCATCGCATTCAAATGACATGGCAACACTCTGCCAATGATCACCGTTACCTTACCTCGACATCACAATATCAATATCTTGATTTTCATAAAAAACAAGCGCATCCACTGAATATTAAGACATGTACTTCGGGCGATTTCCCCGACAATACCATATGTTTGAATGATAAAGCGCTGGTAGATCAAAATCTAAATACTATCACCCGTGCAAATGTTGGTAGTCCACGAACGTTTGCAAGCCTAATGAATGCAGATGAAAAAAGTTCAGTATTGGATCAATCCCTCCAATACCAGCAGTTTTCAAATCACACACAATGGTTGGTTGGATTTACAGGCTCTTTCAATCAGACAGATTACACTGGAACATCTCAGTTAGCATCATTGACTGATAAGCGAGTTGCAACAGTGTTAACGAACTCTGGTCAGGAAGTTCAAATAGACGGTACAAAAGCAACCAATACATCAGCCGCTGTACTTGACCCTCTCACTCCTGTTGATTTGAAAACAGAGGCATTAATGTTTTCACTTTTTGGAGTGTATCAAAATCAAGTAAATCCTAAAACAGATGCATTTTTCTCCGCTAATATAAAAGGCACCACTTATGACGTAGATAACCAAAGTCAATTGTCATTAACCTCTGGATTGATTAATTCAAACCATCAATTTGCACGTTTAAACCCCAGTGCTGCACTGATCTATCACGTAGATGAACGAAATGATGTTTATGCACATCTTTTTCAATTAAATCAACCTCCATCATTGTTAGCACTTTATTGTTCAGATGAAAACAACGCATGTTATTGGCCAAAAACATTTTATAAAGACGGCGATTTATCACAGACCGTTACAACTGGAATTAATATTGGAACTAAAGGACACCAATACGTAGATAACATTAATTTAAGATGGACCGTAGATACCCATTTTAATCATCTTAATAATGACATCGTGCTTATACCAACCGATTGGATGAAAGGCTTCAGTAAAAATATCGATCAAACTCAGAATTATGGATTGAATGCCAGAGTGAATGTTGTCACTGATCGATTCAATACAACATTGGCATATCGCTACCTTAATGCATCGTTTCAATCTGATTTTACCGTTCCTGCTGTTTATGATATTGGGACCAATCAAAGTGTTTCTTCTGGAGATCCAATGCCAGGTGTTCCAAATCATTCCATTCGTCTTACATCCATTTACGACTGGTCAAAAACTTTTTCTTTTTTTGGTGGAATAATCGGTGTTGGTTCAAGTGAGTATTATGGAAACTTTAATGGTAATCATGGCACTTATAATTATGCAGATGACTCTGGAACATTTACATTAGGTGATGTTCCTGGGTTCGGGTTACTCAACCTTGGAGTAACCTGGAAACCAAATAGAAACCTACATGCCTTTTTTAGAATCGATAATGTATTCGATAAACACTATTATACAGACGGTTCATATGGACAGGCACCAAGCCCGGCAATGGTGCAGTTCTCAGAATTAGGAGACTCAGGAAGTGGTGCAGTAGTTGGTATTAAGGATCCCCAATTTGTATCTCAAGGACTAGGTCGATTTTGGAGAATTTCCTTTAAGTTAGCAATTTAGTACCAAAGGTTTTTATAATACACGGAATGAGTGTTAAAGTGGCAGCACCTGCAAGTAAAATAGCTAGACTTGTTAGACATCCAAAATAAAGTAACGGATTAAAGTTAGAAAATATAAACAATATAAACCCAATGCTTGTAGTAATTGTCGTAGTAAGTATGGCTCTTCCAACACTATTATATGTATTGATTAAGGCATCATCCAAAGTTCTTTTCTTATTAAGCTCCTCTCTCAGGCGATAAATGAATTGAATTGCAAAATCAACTGATAAACCCACGCTGATTGCTGCAATTGTAATGGTCATAAAATCTAAAGGTATGTTTAACCAGCCGAGTAATCCCAAAACAACAGTCACAGGAATGAAGTTAGGGTATAATATCAGTAACGTGATTTTCCAGCTTCTGAATAAAATCAGCAGCATTAAGCCAATACAGTAATATACCATGATGATTGTTTTAATTTGAGAATCAAATAAACTTTGAAGCACATTGTTATATAACCAATAAACCCCCGTTACGTTGCTTTTTATTGTCTTATTTTCAAGTGTATTCAGTTTAGATTCAATTCTTTTAATTAATGCATTACGATCCAATGCCTGATTGGAATCCGCAATATATGCTACTAACCTAGCAAATTGTTGATTATTGGCAAGATATGGTTCAACCAATACTCTTTCGTTATCATCACTCATATGATTAAGTATCATTTTCATCATTGGTAACTTCAGTGGGTTACGATTAATTTTTTCCATGGTCGAATCGAATGTATGAAAAGACATCACTTTTTGAATCTCTGGTTGTGCTTCTAACCATACATGAATGTCTTTGATTTCAGTTCGTCCTTCATCTGAGATCCAATAATTTGGTTGATTGGACTCTAAAAGTACTTCAAGGGTCGTACTTCCTGCTAATTTTTGATCAACAATGAGAAGTCCTTTCACGATATTTGTATGGGGTTTGAAATAGTCAATGAAACGATTTTCTACTTTTAAGTGAAAAATCCCAAATGAAAATATTACTAATAGTGTCAGGAACGCTAAAATAATATGTCTTCGATAATGATCATTCATATTTAATAGTGTGTAACACCATTTTCCGGGTGTTTTAAGTTTTAACGTGGTTTGCGGATTTAAAATAATAATGCAGCTTGGGATGAAAACAAAGCAGAGAATAAATGTAATCAAAAGTCCTAATGACATGATAAAGCCAAAATCTACAATTGGACTAATGTCACTAATTAGTAATGATACAAAGCCAACAATAGTGGTTAATGCAGAATACCCACAGGGTTCTATGACTTTTTTTACAGTTTCAAAAACAGCCGTCGAGTTTTCAGATGGTTGTTCGGATTGAATTTCAAAATATCGCATCATGACATATAAGGACATACTTAATCCGATGATAAATAGAAGCGGTGGGAAATTAGAACTAACAATCGTTAAATGTCTATTATTGAGTCCAATGACTCCAGTTGCCCAAATGACACTAATGATACCTGTGCTCATTACAATGAAAATGGGTTTTAGTTTTTTAAATATTACAATTAACACCAACAACATTGATAAGAACGATAAACTCCCAAGGTACAATAAGTCCTCAAGCATGAAATTTAAAATATCCTGAGTAACTACAGGGATACCAACTAAAAATATTTTTCCCAGGTGTTTGAATTGATGTGTCACAGTTCGCACTTGTTCTATAGTATCAGCCACAATATGATTTCTTTTCTGAGTGAGCTTTTGAGTTTTTATTTTTAGATCATGTAATTCTTCTTGTTGGGATTGTGATAAACCATTTTTTATTTTCTGTAACTCCAACTCTCCTTTTCGTTTAAAAATACTTCTGTTGATTTTGGATTGTGGCATGAGTTCTAAGACAATGGTACTGATTCGGTAATCTGTGCTCATGATCATTTTGTGGTAATAGGGGTTGTTCACAAATTCTTTTTTAGCCATAGTCTTATCAGTTGTTTCAGATGTGAAGTTTGGTAGTTGTAAATTTAATTCTAATAGATAGATAGGCGGACTAAATAATAAAGGAACATTAATAAAGCTATCTGCTTCAATAATCGTTGGTATTTTAAGTAATTGTTGTTGAAGTTTTGAAATCTCGTCAATGTTTTGGAAAGGGTCGTGGTTTTCAACTAATACAGCAATGGAT
>MDTB01214240.1_pt1 | contig 22159 bp, 34 predicted proteins | sample 811161 | NCBI WGS metagenome assembly MDTB01 (sample SAMN05326650, study PRJNA326480) | marine metagenome | isolation source: seawater | place: Mediterranean Sea | collected 2009 | reverse complement strand
TTTTAGAGGTGGTGCTTTTATAGGATGTTCAAATTATCCTGAATGTAAATTTACTAGACCATTATCAAAGTCAAAAGCTGCAGCCCAATATAATTTAGCTGAACCAAAACTAATAGGTCAAAATGATAATGGTAAAGACATATATCTTAAAAATGGAAGATTTGGTCCCTACTTACAATATGAAAAAGAATTAGAGACAACAGAAGTAAAAACTAAAAAAACAAAAAAATCCAAGAAGACAAAAGAAGATAATAATATGAAAAATGTTTCTATACCTAAAGGCATAAATATTGATGATGTAGATTTAGATAAAGCAAAATTTCTTTGTTCATTACCAAAAATATTAGGTCAACATCCTGATATCGGAAAAGATATCACATTAAACTCAGGTAGATTTGGTCCTTACTTAAAGTGTGATAGTAAGTCTGCTAGAATTGAAAATGTGGAAGAACTTTTCACAATAGGGATTAATAGAGCCGTAACAATGATATCTGAAGCTAAGCCAGGAAGAATATCATCGTCTATGATTAAAGATTTGGGACCTCATCCTGAAGATAAAAAGCCTGTAAGAATAATGAAAGGTCAATTCGGTCCATATATCAAATATAAATCTTTAAATGCAACTATTCCTGAAGAAAAAGATCCAAGCGAAATAAACATGGAAGAGGCATTAATTTTAATAGAAAAAAGAAGAGAGTATGATAAATCTAAAAAGAAAAAAAGGAAAAGATGAAAAAATATACATTAATATTTCTAGTAAGCTTTTTATTATCCCCTTTGAATGCAGCAATAGATGTAAACAAGTGTGATAATATTAAACAAAAAGCTAAAAAAATTGACTGTTTGACAGAATTAAAAGCTGACGCGATAAAACAAAAAGCTATGGGCCCATTAAAAAAGATAAACAATAAAATAACATCTTACACAGAAAAAAAGAAAGATTTTGATAAAGAAAATAAAACCTTATGGGAAATGTATAAAAATTATAAAAAGAAACAATGAAGGCGTCAGAAAATCTCAGGTCCCTAAATATTACATTACCTAATGCTCCTAAACCGGTTGGAGCCTACGTCGCTCATAAGAAAATAGGAAAAATTGTTTATATTTCAGGTCAGTTGCCTATAGGTCCTAATGGAAATATTATGAAAGGAAAAATAGGATCAGATTTAACTTTAGAAGATGGTCAAAAAGCTGCTTATCTATGTACATTAAATATTCTTTCACAAATTAAGGACTCTTGTGAAGGAAATATAGATAAAGTCAAAAACTGTATAAAAATTACTGGATATGTTAATTCTATTGATGACTTCAAAGAGCAGCCAAAAGTAATTAATCCAGCTTCTGAACTTTTAAAAAATGTTTTTGGAGAACTAGGAAAACATACAAGGGCTGCGGTAAGTGTCAATTCACTTCCTCTTGGTGCTTCTGTTGAAATAGATGCAATATTTGAAATTAATTAACTATCTTCCAATACTATAATACTTAATTTTATCCACTTTCATTTTTTGTGGTGAATAAATGTTACGCATATCAAAAATTTTAAAATTATTCTTTTTAACTAATTTTTTGAAATTTATAATTTTAAACTCATTCCACTCAGTATGGATGATAATCAAATCACTTTTTAAACATGCAGATGAAATATTTTTAAAAAATTTTACATTTTTAATTTTATCTAATTCTTTTTTATTTCCAGAGGGATCAAAGTATCTTACCAAAGCACCTTTACGTGAAAAATAAGGAATCATCTTCAAACTTGAAGCTTCTCTCATGTCATCTGTATTAGGCTTAAATGTTACTCCTAGAAAAGTTATAATTTTGCTCTTAACTTTGTTGTCTAAAATTTTTTCAGCCCTTTTAATTAAAAGAAATTTTCTGTTCTCATTTGATTTAATTGTACTTTCAATAATAGGTAACTTTATTTTAAATTTTTTTGCTGTTTCAACAATTGCCCTTGTATCTTTTGGAAAACATGAGCCTCCATAAGCTGGTCCGGCTCTGAGAAATCTCTCGCCAATCCTTTGGTCGAGTCCCATAGCTAAAGAAATATCTTTTATATTAGTTTCAGTTTTTTCACAAAGATTTGCTAAATCATTTATGTATGAAATTTTGGTTGCTAAAAAAGCATTTGATGCATATTTTATCAATTCTGCTCCTCTTCTAGATGTAAAAAATAACCTGCTATTTTTTTTAATAATTGGCAGGTATAAAGATTTAAGGGTTTTAATTGCTCTTTTGCTATTAGTACCTATAACTACTCTATCAGGATACATAAAATCTCTAATTGCCTCACCTTCCCTTAAAAACTCAGGATTAGAAACCACATCTACTAGTTTTTTGTTTTTTTTCTTTGAAAGAATTTTTTCAATTTGATCTCCTGTAGTAACTGGTACCGTTGATTTAACTATAATTACTTTATATTTTTTAATATATTTTTTTATTTCTTTAACTGCTTGATAAAGATACTTTAAGTTTGCTGAATTTGAATTTTTATTAGTTGGTGTCCCCACGCAAATAAAGATTATATCTGAGTCAATTACTGCTTTTTTAATATTACTAGTAAAAATTAATCTTCGTAATTTATAATTTTTTGATATTATTTCCTCTAATCCAGGTTCGTATATAGGTGATGCACCTGAGTTAAGTAGGTTAATTTTTTCTTTATCTTTATCAACACAATAGACTTTATTTCCTAAATCTGAAAAGCAGGTGCCACTTACAAGTCCAACATAGCCTGTTCCTATCATGCATAGTTTCATAAATTTATTTTAATTTAGATGCTTCTAAACTTGACTTGATGTAACCATTTAATGTTCCACAATCTAAATATTTTCCCTTAAAAATATTTCCATAAAATTTCTCACTTTTGTTTAACAAATTTTTAATAGCATCCGTTATATGTATCTCATTACCTCGACCTGGCTTGAGCTTTGTAATTTCTTTCATAATTAATTTAGGCAAAATATATCTTCCGATTATGGCATAATTTGAAGGAGATTCTTTTTTTTTTGGCTTTTCAATAACATCTGTTATTTGAAAATAATTTTTTTTTTTATTTTTTAAAGACAAAATACCCCATCTTGAAACAGTTTTGGGATTAACTCTCATCGTTGCAATTATTGAAGAATTTAGCTTTTTAAATAAACTTAACATTTCTTTCGTACAATTTTTTTTAATAATAAGATCGTCTGGTAACAACATTAAAAAATATTTTCCTGTTATGTATTTTTGACACCTAACGACTGCATCACCAGTACCTTTTGGTTTATCCTGATATACAAACTTAATCATTTTTTGATATTTTTTTAATCTTGTATAATGATCTTTAATTATCTTATTTCTTTTTTTTTTCATAATCTTTTTATAAAATTTGTCACTAAAAAAATATTTCTTGATATTTAATTTATCTTTTGAAATTACGAAAATAAATTGCTTAATGCCTGCTTCAATACATTCTTCCATAATATATTCAATATTTGGTTTTCCGTTTATGGGCAATAATTCTTTTGGAATTACACTAGTTAAAGGAAGCATTCTTGTGCCTAAACCAGCAAGTGGAATTATTGCTTGTTTTATCATATGTTCTTTTACTTAGAATTATCAAATATTGCAAGATTTAATGAAATGAAAATATTTAAGGATAAAAAAAAATTAAAAATCGAAATTGGTAATGTTAATAACTTAGCTTTCATTCCTACTATGGGTTATTTACACAAAGGACATTTAAGTTTAATTAAAAAAGCACAAATAAAATCAAAAAATGTTTTAGTTTCAATATTTGTCAATCCAAAACAATTTAACTCATACTCAGATTACAAAAATTATCCAAAAAATTTATCTAGAGATATAAAGATTCTAAAAAAAAATAAGGTCAAATATCTATATATTCCAAATTATAAAGATATTTATTCTCATAAAATTAAAAATAAAATATATTTAAATAAATTTGTAAAATTACTTTGTGGAAAATTCAGAAAAGGTCATTTTAAAGGGGTTGTTAATGTTGTTAATAGATTTATTGAAATATTAAAACCAAAAAGTATTTTTTTAGGTCTTAAAGATTATCAGCAGTTAGTTTTGATAAAGCATCATTTTTTAAAGAATAACATAAAGACAAAAATAATTGAATGTGCGTCTATAAGAGAAAAAAATGGAATTGTGTTATCTTCAAGAAATTTTAATTTAAATTCAAAACAAATTAAAATTGGATCTTTGGTTTACAAATATTTAAAAAAAAATAAAAGAAAAATTTTAAATGAGTTAATTAATGATAATAAAAAACTAGTTTTTAAAAAGATTAAAGAATTAGGTGTTACAAACATTGAATATCTCGAATGTATTGACCTAAAAACTCTTACTTATTGTAAAAATAAGAATAAAAAATTTAATATTTTTATAGCTTATTATTTGGGTAAAATAAGACTTATTGATAATTTATAGAAATATTATAGAGCCTATTCCCAGAAAAGATAAAAACCCAATTACATCTGTAACTGTTGTAACGAATACACTAGATGCTAAAGCAGGATCAATATTAAATTTTTTTAAAGTTACAGGAATTAAAATTCCAAATAATCCAGCAACGATCATATTTAATATCATTGAAGCAAATATTATTATGGATAAATCTATTTGCTTAAACCAAAGTTGAACAATTACACCTGTTATTATAGCAAAAATAAATCCATTCAAAACACCGATAAAAAACTCTTTTGTTATAATTTTATTTATATTACCACTGGATAATTCTTTAGTTGCTATTGCTCTGATCGTAACAGCTAAAGTTTGCATTCCTGCATTTCCACCCATAGAAGCTACTATTGGCATTAAAAAAGCTAGGGCTACAACTTTTTCAATTTCAGCACCAAACAAGCTTATTACCCAAGATGCAAGTAATGCTGTAAAAAGATTTATTAAAAGCCAATTAAATCTTTTTTTAGTTTTTACAGTAACCGTATCAGTTATTTCCTCATCTCCAACACCTGCTAACCTTAAGGTATCCTCTTCAGCTTCTTCCTGAACTACTGTTACCACATCATCAGCAGTTATCATTCCAACTAATTTATTATTTTTGTTTACTACTCCAGCCGAAACTAAATTATAATTCTCAAATGTATGACCAACTTCTTCTTTATCCATATTAACTGATATTAAAACTGGCATTTCTCTCATAATAGAACTCATCTTTGAGTCTCTAGGTGTTCTCAAAACTCTTGATGATGGAACAATCCCTATTGGCTTAAAATCATTATCAACTATGAAGATTTCTAAAAACTCTTGAGGTAAATCTTTACTTTCACGAAGATAATCTATTGTTTGACCTACAGACCAATCACTAGGGATCGCCGTAAACTCTCTTTGCATGATTCTCGCTGCAGAGTCCTCTGGATAACTAAGACCCTCTTCTAAAAGAAATCTATCTTTTGGTGGAAGCTTATCTAAAACTAATAATTTTTTTTCAGACTCTAAATTTTCTAAGATTGAAATAGCATTATCTGACTCTAGTCTTTTAAGAATATTAGCTATGGACTCCAATGATAATACTTGTAAAACCTCACTTTGGATAGATTCGTTAAGTTCAACAAATATTTCTGGTGCTAAATTAAATGATTCTATTTCTATTAACTTAAGTCTAGTTTCAGGAGAAAGATTTTCAATCAAGTTGGCTACATCCGAGGGATGTAGGTCCTTTAACGTTTGGTTAATAAACTTTAAGTCGCTATGGTTAATTTTATCACTAAAAATTGTGATAAAATCTTTATTAAAGTCTAAGTTTACTTTTTTGCTTCCTATAGACTTTATTAAACTCATAAAAACCTCATTTAAATTATTTGTGAGACTAATAGTTTATCTAATGATAAAATTCAATTTAAAATGTCTCTAGAAATTAAAATAAGTAAACAGTTAATTCCTTATAAATATGCTTTTAAAGTTCTACAGGAAAGAGCTATTGATGTACAAAAAGGACAGAAAAATGAATTATTGTGGATACTTGAGCATCCATTGACTTTTACAGCAGGTATAAAATCAAAAAATAAAGAAATTTTAGATAAAAAAATACCTTTAATCAAAACTAATAGAGGTGGAAAAATTACTTTGCATAGTCCAGGTCAAAAAATCATTTATTTTGTTATAAATCTAAACAAAAGAAAAAAAGATGTAAGAAAATTAATAAATATCATTGAAAACTGTATAACTGATTTTTTAAAAATATATAAGATTAACTCCTCACCTGATAGAAAAAATATAGGTATATGGGTTGAAGATAAAAAGATTGCTGCAATTGGATTGAAAATAAGTAAATGGGTTGCTTACCATGGGTGTTCTATCAATGTCTCAAATGATCTTAGTTTATATAAGAAAATAATTCCTTGTGGTTTGGACAATAATAAAATTACTTCAATTGAACTAGAAACAAAAAGAAAAATATTTAATGTAAATAGTAATTTAAAAAAAATATTTCTAAGTAAATTAAAAAAAATTTAATTTTTTTTTATTAAGAAAATCTTTAAAATTTTTATTAATTTCTGTTTCAAAATTATATTTAATTCCATTTATCATAAATTTTATTTTATGTGCATGTAACATTAAACCTTGGGATTTATTGGAAGGAAAATTTTTTTTAATGAAATATTTATCATCACCAACTACTGGGTTACCTATATTATACAGTTGTTTTCTAATTTGATGTTTTCTTCCCGTTATGGGTTTAAGTTCAAGAAGTGAATAATTGTTCGAGCTTTTTAAAACTTTTATATGAGAAACTGCTTTTTGAATAATTTTTCTATCTTTTTCATATGTTATTAAATTATCTTCTAAAACTTTATATTTATTTGACACTTCCCCGTATGAAATAGCTAAATAAGTTTTATGAATTTTTCTAATTCTAAAAAGTGATGTGAATAATTGTGCGTATTCTCGGTTTTTTGCCACAATTAAAACTCCTGAAGTTTCTTTATCTAATCTATGAACAATATAAGGTTTAGTGTTTTTAAAATGTATTTTATCTTTTAAAATGTCTGTAATATTTTTAAATGATTTTGTTCCAGATTGAACTGGAATACCAGATGGTTTATTAATAACTATAAAGTTTTCATTATCTTCTATAATAAATTCATCATATTTGTTTTTTTCTTTTTTTGAAGGTTTGTATTTAATTAAATTATTTTTTTCAGTTTTTTTTAAGCTCTCGATATTAAAAACTTCAATGACATCTCCTTCTTTTACTCTATAAGAACTTTTAGTTCTTTTATTATTAACTTTAGTCTGATTTTTTCTAATTAATTTTTCAATTAAACCCTGTGGAATATCTAAAACCTTTTGTTTAAACCATCGATCAAAGCGTGTATTATTAAAATCATTTTCTACTACAAATCTTTTTATCATAAGAATGTTGTGTTAAATGAAACTACTTAGCTGCTAATGTCTTAGAAGGATCTTTTTCTTTTGTTTCAACTTTTTTTGGTTTATCTACTTTTTTAGCTTTTTCATCTCTGTCAACTAATTCTATTACAGCCAAAGGTGCGTCATCTCCATATCTAAAACCTGCTTTTAAAACTCTAGAATAGCCACCTTTTCTTTTTTCATATCTTGCGGATAAAACATCAAATACTTTTAAGACTGAGTTTTTGTTTTGAAGTTTTGAAAATAATCTTTTTTTATTTCCTAAATTTTTTGTTTTCCCTATTGTAATTACCTTATCTATTAATGGTCTTAATTCCTTCGCTTTAGGTAAAGTTGTTGTAATTTGTTCATATTTAATAAGTGAATTGAGCATATTTTTAAATAAAGCTTTTCTATGCTCAGAATTTTTATTTAATTTTCTATATCCAAACTTATGTCTCATTTTTAGTAAGTATTATCCTCTAGTTTTTTTGACATTTCAGCAATATTGTCTGGTGGCCAGTTCGGTATTTCCATTCCTAAATATAATGACATTGTGCTTAGTACCTCTTTAATTTCATTTAAAGACTTTCTGCCAAAATTAGGTGTTCTCAGCATTTCTGGCTCTGTTTTTTGAACAAGGTCACCTATATAAATAATATTATCATTTTTTAAGCAATTCATTGAACGCACAGAAAGTTCAAGTTCCTCAACTCTTTTTAATAAGTTTTTGTTAAATTGAGGCTCTGAAGATTTAACCTCTTGAACAACCTCTTTTGGATCTTCAAAATTAACAAACATAGATAATTGATCTTGAAAAATTCTAGCAGCATATGCTACGGCATCTTCCGCATTTACAGTTCCATTAGTTTCTATTGTCATTAGCAATTTATCATAATCTAGTGTGCTTCCCTCCCTTGTATTGTCTATTGAAAAAGAAACTTTTTTAACTGGACTAAATAAAGAGTCTATAGCAATTAAACCCAAGGGACTGTCTTCTTTTTTATTTTTAAGAGCCGAGACGTAGCCTTTTCCTGTATCTACAATTAATTCCATATGAAAATTTGTTTTTTCATCAAGATTACATATTACTTGTTCTGGATTAAGAATTTCTATTTCAGGGGTTAAAGTTATATCCTTTGCTTTTACTTCTTTGGGACCTTTTACATCTAAAATAATTTTTTTTGGCGAGTTAACAGATGATTTTATTGCTAAATTTTTAACGTTTAAAACGATGTCAGTAACATCTTCTCGAACACCTTTTATAGATGAAAACTCATGCAAAACTCCATCTATTTGTATTGCTGTAACTGCTGCTCCTTGAATAGAAGAAAGTAATATTCTTCTTAAAGAATTTCCAATAGTTTGCCCAAATCCTTTTTCTAAAGGTTCGGCAACAACTTTAGCTACTGACTTGTCGTCGTTACTAGTAATTTCTAATTTGTTAGGCTTGATTAAAGCCTTCCAATTTTTATCTATTATATTACTTGAAGCTTCCATTTAAACTCTCCTTCTTTTGGGTGGTCGTGTACCATTATGTGGCATAGGTGTTGTATCTTTAATAGACGTAATTTTAAATCCTTTAGACTGAAATGCTCTTAAAGCAGTTTCTCTACCTGATCCAGGTCCTTTAACTTGAACAGTCAAAGTTCTTAATCCTTGTTCATAAGCTTTTCCTCCGGCATCATCTGCTGCAACTTGAGCAGCGTAAGGAGTGGATTTTCTAGAGCCTTTAAATCCTTTTGAACCTGCAGATGACCAAGAAATAACATTTCCACTCTCATCAGCAATAGAAATTATAGTATTATTAAAAGTTGAGTAAACATAGGCTATTCCAGAAACAATATTCCTTTTTATTTTTTTCTTTTTCTTTAAATTTAGGTCTTTTGAAGTTGGTTTTTCAATCTTTGTTTCTTCTTTTTTATCTTTTACTTGATCTTTTTTTAAAGGTTTCAAATTTTTCTTTTCATCAATTTTTTTATTCATATAATATTATTTCTTCAAAGGGGTTAATTTTTTTCCTGCTATAGCAATAGCTTTTCCTTTTCTTGTTCTTGCGTTACTATGAGTTCTTTGGCCTCTTACTGGTAATTTTTTTTTATGTCTAGTTCCTCTAAAAGTAACTAGATCAACAAGTCGTTTAATGTTAACTGATACTTCTCTTCTCAAATCTCCTTCAACTTTATGATTGGTGTTTATGTATTCCGTGATCTTTAGTACTTGCTCTTCTGTTAAATTATTAACCCTAACATTTTGTGCTATATTCAATTTTTCACAAATTTGCTTTGATGAGTGTAAGCCTATGCCATGAATATAGGTCAAAGCTATGCTCACTATTTTATTTGGAGGAATATTAATTCCGGCTATTCGGGCCATAGTTTATTGGGTATATGTTTTAAAATCGTATTTATATGGCGTTATTTTACAAAGTCAACTCTATATAAGGTTAATTATATCGCTAATTTCGTTATTTATTTGATCAATTGAGCTTTCTCCGTTGATCACCTTTAATAAATTCAACTTTTTATAATATTCTATAACCGGTTCCGTAGATTTTTCATACGTTTCATATCTTTTGACAGCTATTTCTTCATTATCGTCAGGCCTGTTTTCTAAAGTTCGTCTTTCTGAGATTCTTTTTTTAATCGTATCTAAACTTACAGATAATTTTAAGACGATGCCTATTTTTTGTTTATATTTTATTAACAAGTTATCCAAATTTTTTGCCTGTGTTAAGCTTCTTGGATAACCATCAAATATAATTTTATTATAATTTTTTTCTTCTTTAATAACTTTTTCAATTAATTCAGAAACTATTTCATCTGATACAAATGACCCACTGTTAATTATGGGGGAAATTTTTATTCCTAAATCTGTTTTTTTTTTTATTTGTTCTCTTAAAATCTCACCTGTTGAAAGTTTGAAAAGATTATATTTTTTTGAAATAAATTTAGATTGCGTTCCTTTTCCAGCTCCAGGAGGTCCAAAAATGATAACGTTCATTTTTAATTTTATCTTCCAAACTTTGTTTTTTTAATTAAAGATTCGTATTGTGAGCTCATTAGTCTAGTTTGAACTTGGGTAACAGTATCCATAGCTACTACGACCACAATTAAGATTGAAGTCCCTCCAAGATAAAAAGGTATGGGGTATTTAGAAATTAAAAACTCTGGCATCAAGCAAACAAATGTTAAATAAATTGAACCAATAGTAGTTAACCTAATTAAAATAGTCTCAATATATTCAGCTGATCTCTCACCTGGTCTTATACCAGGTATATAACCTCCATATTTTCTTAAATTTTCTGCCGTCTCTTTTGGATTAAATACTATTGAAGTATAAAAAAATGAAAAAAATATAATTCCAGAAGCATATAACAACATATAAAGTGGTTGTCCTTGTGTAAACATTGAAGAAACATTTAAAAACATTTCTGAGTCAGAAAATCCAAAATTAGATAAGGTCACAGGTAATAATAATAAAGCTGAAGCAAATATTGCAGGGATAACCCCAGCTGTATTTATTTTAAGAGGAAGATGAGATGAATCACCTCCATAAACTTTATTACCCATTTGTCTTTTAGGATAATTAATAAGTATTTTCCTCATAGCTCTTTCAAAGAAAACTATAAAAAGAACTGTGAATATCACTAGTATAAAAATAAATATAATCATTGTTGCTGACAAAGCTCCAGTTCTTCCTAGTTCAAAAGTAGAAGCAAGTGCTCTTGGAATTTCTGCAACAATTCCAGAAAAAATAATTAAAGATATACCATTTCCAACACCTCTTAATGTTATTTGTTCACCAAGCCACATTAAAAAAGTTGTTCCAGCGACTAAAGATATTGTGGTAATTATTCGAAAAGACAATCCTGGTTCAACAACCATATTACCAGCATTTTCTAATCCTACTGATACTCCGTATCCTTGTAAAACTGCTATAGCGACAGTACCGTATCTAGTCAGTTGGGTAATTTTTTTTCTCCCGATTTCCCCTTGTTCTTTTAAATTTTTAAAATAATCAGACACACCAGTCAAAAGCTGAATTATAATTGAAGAAGAAATGTAAGGCATAATCCCTAAAGCAAAAATAGCCATTCTAGTAACTGCGCCGCCAGAAAACATATTAAACATTCCTAATAAACCTTTTTGACTATCAGCCATGATTTGAGATAGTGCTACAGGATCAATTCCAGCAAGGGGTATGTAGGTTCCTAGTCTGTATATAATTAGAATAAAAATAGTAAAAAATATTCTATTTTTTAAGTCTGTTGCTTTTGAAAAAGCTCCTTGATTTAAATTTTCACTAGACATTTTGTTTTTTGAGAATATTTAGCGTTCCACCAATTTTTTCTATTTTTTCTTTTGCTTGTTTAGAAACAAAATTTGTAGAAATATTTAATTTATTTTTTAAGTTACCGTCTCCTAAAATCTTTAATCTAAGCTTCTTTTTATTGATAATTTTTTTTTTAATTAACATTTTAAGATCAATTTGTGTTGTAAAATCTAATTTTTTATTATCATAAAATTTTTGAAGTGATGACAAATTTATTGTGGCAACATCGTTTTTTGATAAAGATTTAAATCCTCTTTTAGGTAATCTTCTATATAAAGGTGTTTGCCCGCCTTCAAAAGCATTTATAGCGACTCCACTTCTCGATTTTTGGCCTTTAATCCCTCTTCCACCAGTTTTACCTTTCCCTGAACCAATTCCTCTTCCTGGTCTTATCTTTTTTTTGTTTGTTTTGACTAAATTATTTAATTTCATTTTTAATTTTCTCTTTTTGATATAATTTCAGATATTTTCTTTCCTCTCATAATAGATAATTGTTTTGGTGAGTTTTGAGATAATAAAGCGTTAACCGAAGCTTTAACAACATTATGCGGATTGGCTGAACCAATAGATTTAGCTACTATATCTTGAATTCCAAGTACATCACAAACTGCTCTTATAGGCCCCCCGGCAATAATTCCTGTTCCTGCTGGTGCTGATCTTAATAAAACTTTTCCAGAACCATTTCTGCCTTTCACATCATGATGTAAAGTTCTTCCATCTTTTAAAGATACTTTTATTTGATTTCTAGTAGCATCTTGTGTTGCTTTTTTAATTGCGTCTGGAACTTGTTTTGACTTACCTTGTCCAATACCAATAGATCCTTTTTGGTTTCCAACTACTACTAATGCAGCAAAACCAAATCTTCTACCGCCTTTTACAACTTTTGTGATCCTATTTATGCCTACTAGTCTTTCTTTTAAATCACTTGTCTTTTTTTCATATTCTTTCATCTAAAACTCCAATCCATTTTTTCTTAAAGAATCAGCAAATATTTTTATTCTTCCATGGTACTTATAAGCACCTCTATCAAAATAAACCTTATTTATTTTCTTTTCCGTAGCTCGCTTAGCTAAAATTTCACCTAATAAAATAGATGTCTCTGTTTTTTTCTTTTTTTTTGATTTAATATCTTTTTCGGTTGAAGAAACTGAAATTAAAGTTTTCTTTTCTTTGTCATCTATAATTTGTGCAGATATATTTTTTAATGATTTAAAGATAGAAATTCTATATCTATTTTTAGAAAATTTTTTTAATTTATTTCTATTTCTGAATAATCTTTTTCTTGTTTTTGTTAATTTTTTCATCTTATTTCTTTTTACCTTCTTTACGAAGCACGTATTGATTCTTTTCTTTAACTCCTTTTCCTTTATATGGTTCTACTGGTTTAAGAGCTTTAATATCAGAGGCAATCTTTGATACTAATTCTTTATCAATTCCATTGATTGTTATTATTGTTTGTTTTTCAACTGTAATTTTAACTTCCTTTGGTATTTTAAAACTAATATCATGGCTAAATCCAAGCTGAAGATTTAAAACTTCTCCTTTTAAATTTGCTCTAAAACCAACTCCATTAATTTCTAAAATTTTTTGATGTCCTTTTGTTACACCTAAAACTGCATTATTTACTAAACTCCTGTAAGTTCCCCACATAATAGATGTTTTTTTATCAACATTTTTATTTAGTGGTTTTATTTGAAATTCATTTTTTTCATTAAGTTTAGATGAAAAGATTTTATCATTAATAGATAGTTTTTTTGAACCTTTAGGTCCAGTAACAGTAATAAATCCATTTTCTGACTTTACGCTTGAGTCTTTAGGTATTGATATAATTTTTTTTCCAATTTTAGACATTAAAACACCTTACAAATAATTTCGCCACCAACGTTATTTTTTCTAGCCTCAACGTCAGACATTACACCTTTTGTCGTTGAAATAATCGCTAAACCTAATCCATTTTGAATTCTAGGTATGCTAGTAGCTCGAGAATAAACTCGTCTTCCTGGTTTAGAAATCCTTTTAATTTCTCTTATGACTGGAACTCCTTCATAATATTTTAAACTAACCATTAATGATTTTTTGTTATTATCTTTTTTTTCTAAATGAAAATTTGTTATAAAACCTTCATTTTTCAAAACTTCTAAAATTTTTAATCTAAAATTAGACGACGGTATTTCAACTTCAGTTAATGATCTCATTTGACCATTTCTTATTCTAGTAAACATATCTCCTATAGGATCCATTAAAGCCATATTTTTCTCCTTACCAGCTAGATTTTGTCATTCCAGGTATTTTTCCTGAAGATGCCATTTCTCTTAAAGCTATTCTTGAAATTTTTAATTTTCTGTACACACCATGTGGTCTTCCAGTTATTTCACAACGATTTACAACTCTTATTTTTGCTGAGTTTTTTGGTAGTTTGTTTAATTTTAACTGAGCAGCAAATCTTTCAGCCAATGGTGTTTTTTTATTTTTTATAATTTTCTTAAGAGCCATTCTTTTTTTTTCATATTTTTTACTTAACTTTATTCTTTTTAAATTTCTTTGTATTGCGCTTGTTTTAGCCATGATTAATTCTTTCCTTTTTTTGTTAATGGGAAATTAAATTCTTTTAATAATTCAAACGTTGCATCTTTAGAAAGACTTGTAGTCACTAAAGTAATATCCATACCTCTAACTTTCTCAACTTTATCAAAATTTATTTCAGGAAATATTATGTGCTCTTTAATTCCAAAGCTATAATTACCAAAACTATCGATTCCTGATTGATTTAGTCCTCTAAAATCTTTAATTCTTGGAAGTGCAATATTTACAAGTCTATCTACAAATTCATACATTTTAGCAGATCTCAATGTTACTTTTATTCCTGCTGAGAAACCTTTACGAGATTTAAAATTGGCAATTGATTTTTTAAATTTTGTAATGACAGCTTTTTGACCCGCAATTGAACTCATATCGTCTTGACATGATTTTACTTTTTTTGCATCAGATGCATCTTCGCCTAATCCCATGTTAAGAACAATTTTGGTAAGTTTTGGTACTTCATGCTTATTTTTATAATTCAATTTTGTCATTAATTTAGGCAAAATTTCTTTATCATAAATATTTTTAAGTCTTGGTGTCATTATTTTTTAATAGTTTCCTTTTTTTTTGTTTCTAAACTTTTAATGTTTGAGAAGTGAATTAAACTTTCTTTAGAAATAATCCCACCTTTGTTTTCCTTGGTAGGTTTTTGATGTTTTTTAACCATATTTATTGCTTTAATCTTGACCATATTTAGTTTTTTATTTATCTCTATCACTTCTCCGGTTTTCCCTTTGTCTTTTCCTGTAATTACTTTGACCTGATTACCTTTTTTTATATTCATAACTAAATTACCTCCGGTGCAAGTGAAATTATTTTTGTGTGTCCCGCAGCTCTCAGTTCTCTAGTAACTGGACCAAATATTCTTGTTCCGATTGGTTCGCCCTTCTCATCAGTTAATACAACAGCATTTGAGTCAAACTGAATTTTTGATCCATCATCTCTAAAAATTTCTTTTCTTGTTCTAACAACTACTGCTCTGTGTACTGCACCTTTCTTTACTTTTCCCTTGGGTATTGCGTCTTTAACGCTAATTACAATTATATCTCCTACCCCTGCATATCTTCTTTTTGATCCACCTAATACTTTTATACATTCTACTCTCTTTGCTCCAGTATTATCAGCTACCATTAGTTCTGTTTGTATTTGAATCATCCTTTTAAAACCTCCCAAGATTTCTTTTTTGATATGGGTGCACATTCCGCGATTTTAACTTCATCTCCTTCTTTAAATTTATTATTTTCATCATGAGCATGATATTTCTTAGTTCTTGAAATAACTTTTCCAAAAAAAGGGTGTTGAAATTTTCTTATTACTTCAACAACTATTGTTTTATTATTTTTTGCACTTACAACTGTCCCTTTTAAAACTCTTTTGCTCATTTCGAACCTTTGCTGTTTATTGAAGTATATAATCTCGCTATACTTTTTTTAATTTCATTATATTGAGCTGGATTTTCAACTTGCCCGTTAATTTTTTTAAACCTTATATTAAACAAATCTTTCTTTAAAGTTTGGATTTTTTTAACAGCTTGTTCGCCGGTTAATTTTTTATCTTCTTTTTTTTTATTAGCCATAAATTATCTCTTAATAAATTTTGTTTTTATAGGAAGTTTAGCTGAAGCTTTATATAAGGCCTCTCTAGCAACTTCTTCTGTTACACCGTCAACTTCAAATATAATTCTGCCTGGTTTTACTCTGCAAGCGTAATACTCTGGATTTCCTTTTCCTTTACCCATTCTTACTTCTGTTGGTTTTTTAGAAATTGGAATATTTGGAAAAATTCTAGTCCATACTCTTCCAGTTCTTTTCATGTGTCTAGTTAGTGCAACCCTAGCTGCTTCAATTTGTTTACCAATTATTCTTTCGGGTTGAAGAGCCTTTAAACCATAAGCACCGTAATTTAAAATTGCAGCACGTGTAGCATTGCCATGAATTCTACCTTTAAAAGCTTTTCTAAATTTAGTTCTTACTGGTTGTAGCATTTTTTACCCTTTCTTTTTTTTCCTTTTCAACATCTTTCTCAAATAATTCACCTTTATATATCCATATTTTAATTCCAATAATTCCATAAGTAGTTAAAGCCTCTGCGGTGCCGTAATCTATATTTGCCCTTAAAGTATGTGATGGGATGCTGCCTTCTCTTTCCCATTCAGTACGTGCTATCTCATTTCCAGCTAATCTACCACTAACCATTACCTTTATCCCTAAAGCTCCAAGTCTCATTGCTGATTGCATGGCTCTTTTCATGGCTCTTCTGTAGGCAATTCTTTTAACTAATTGAGTAGCTATATTTTCTGCAACTAAATAAGCATTTAATTCAGGCTTTTTAATTTCTTTGATGTTAACTGTAATTTCACTATCCTTAGATATTTTTAAAATATTCTTTTTTATTTTTTCAATATCAGCACCTTTTTTTCCAATTACAAATCCCGGTCTCGAAGTATGAATAGATACAACACACTTTTTACCTGATCTTTCAATTACGATATCAGACACTCCTGAGTTAGTTATATTTTTTTGTATATATTTTCTGATTTTAAAATCTTCAATTAAATATTTTCCAAATTCTCTTTTTTTGGCAAACCAAATTGAGTCCCATCCTCGGTTTATACCTAATCTTAAAGCAACTGGATTAATTTTTTGTCCCATAAACTATTTTTTAACCTCTTTTTTTTCCTCTAACACAATAGTAATTCTACTAAAGGGTTTCTTAATCCCGCTTGCTCTACCTTTTGCTCTTGGTCTAAATCTTTTCATTACTAAAGATTTTCCAACGTAGGCATCTTTAACGTAAAGATTATCAATGTCATACTGATAATTATTTTCAGCATTGGCTACTGCCGACTTTACAGTTTTTTTTACATCATGAGCTATTCTTTTTCTCGCGAATTCTAAGTCTCTAATAGCTACGTCAGCTTTTTTTCCTCTTATAAAATCAAGTACTAAAGCAATCTTACGAGTACTAGACCTAACATTTTTATTTACCGCTTTAATGACAATATTATTTTTTTGCATCTTTTTTCACTTCCTCTTTAGAACTTCCAGTAGTGGCAGTGACCGAAGCAGCTTTTTTGTCTGCTGGAGTATGACCTCTAAAAACTCTCGTTGGCGCAAATTCTCCTAACTTATGCCCAACCATTTCTTCAGAAATAGTTATAGGTATAAATGATTTGCCATTATGAATTAAAAAACTATGACCTACAAAATCAGGAATTATAGTTGAGCTTCTAGACCATGTTTTTATTGGTTTCTTAGACCCACTGCTTTCTTTTAGTTTATCAATTTGTTTTAATAAACTCGGATGTACAAATGGTCCTTTCCAAATTGCTCTAGCCATATTATTTCTTTCTCTTCTTTCTTCTTAAAATTATTAATTTATCGCTTCTTTGAGGTTTTCTAGTTTTTAATCCCTTAGCAGATTGGCCCCATGGAGATACTGGATTTCTTCCGCCTGAAGATTTACCTTCTCCTCCACCGTGAGGATGATCTACAGGATTCATTACTACTCCTCTAGATTGCGGTCTTTGACCTCTCCATCTTTTTCTTCCAGCTTTACCAATTTTAATATTTTTTTGATCCGGATTTGAAACCACACCAATAGTAGCCATACATTGATTACTTACTTTTCTCGTTTCACCAGATCCAAGTTTTATAATTGCATATTCATCATCAAAGCCAGATAAAGTAGCAGAAGAACCAGCTGACCTAGCCAATTTACCGCCAGTTTTAGGAACTAATTCTACATTGTGTATCGAGCTACCCGGAGGAATGTCTTTTAATTCTAAACAATTTCCTACTTTAATTTCAACATTTTTACCTGCCTCAATTATGTCACCTACTTTTAAATCTTGAGGACATAAAATATAACGCATTTCTTTATCTTCATATTTTATAAGTGCTATATAAGCTGTTCTATTTGGATCGTATTCAATTCTTTCAACTGTTCCTTTAATATTTCTCTTTGTTCTACTAAAATCTATTATTCTATATTTGTGTTTATGACCTCCACCTCTATGTCTAGATGTTATTCTTCCTAAGTTATTTCTAGCTCCTGTTGAGTGTTGACCAACAGTTAAAGGTTTGTATGAGTTCCCTTTCCAGAGTGATTTTTTATTTACTAAGACAGTACCACGAACTGATTTAGTGTAAGGTTTAAAAGTTTTTAGAGCCATAATTATATTCCTGTAGTTAAATCAATGCTTTGACCCTCTTTAAGAGTCACGATTGCCTTTTTATATCCAGATTTATTTGAAATTTTACCCTGTTTAATTTTTGTTTTGCTTTTTGCATTAACAATATTTATTTTAACCACCTTTACTTTGAAAATTTTTTCAATATTTTTTTTAATATTTTCTTTATTTGCACCAGAATGAACTTTAAAAACAGATTTGTTTTGTTCTGACAAAGTTGTTGCTTTTTCTGTAATTATTGGATGTATAATTGAATCTATATAATTAATTTTTTTCATTTAAAATTCTTTCTTCAATTTTTTTTATTGAACTTGATGTAATGATTAAATTTTTAAACTTAAGCATATCGTAAATATTTGCTCCATCTTCATTTATTATCTTAACATTTTTAATATTTTTTGCTGATCTTATAAAATTTTTTTCAGAATTTTTATCTGAAACTATTAATACATTAGATATTTTATTTGTTATTAAAAATTTATTGAAGTCTTTGGTTTTTTTAATTTCTTTTTTTACGTCTTCTAAAATATATAATTGTTTATCTTTATTCTTTTTTGAAAGAGTTTGAGCTAAAGCTAATTTTCTTACTTTTTTATTAATTTTTTTTATTTTATAAACTTTTCCTTTTGGTCCATGAGCTATACCTCCACCTACAAACAAAGGTGCTTTTTTACTTGCGTGTCTTGCTTGCCCGGTACCTTTTTGAGCATATATTTTTTTTGTTGATCCTCTTATTTCATTTCGTTGTTTCGTTTTTGCTGTACGAGGTTTTAAATGATTTAATTGCCAATCTATTACATATTTAATTAATTTATGATTGACCTTTAAAGCCATTACCTTGTCTGAGATGTCAATTGATCCAGCTCTTCCCCCATCAATTTTTAACATATTTAATTTCATTTTTTCTTTTTTCCCTTAGTGCTAGCTGCAAGTTTTGCTTTTGCTTCTATTTTTTCTACTAATGTTTTTCTTTTAACGTCTTTTACGGACTCCCTAAGTAAAACAGTTGAGTTTTTTGAGCCTGGTATCGATCCTCTTAAATATAGCAAACTATTGTCTAAATCTGATTTAACTACCTCTAAATTTAACATAGTTCTAAATTTATCACCCATATGACCAGCCATTTTTTTTCCTTTAAAAACTTTACCTGGATCTTGTCTTTGTCCGGTTGAACCATGAGATCTATGAGAAACAGAAACACCATGAGAAGCTCTTAAACCACTAAAATTCCATCTTTTCATAACACCTGCAAATCCTTTACCTACTGTTTTAGATCTTACATCTACATATTTTTTATCTTTTAGTATTTCTAAACCAATTTCATTACCTTCCTTAAATTCATCTACCTTTTCTAGTCGAAATTCTTTAAGTATTTTTTTAGGTTCAGTATTTTTTTTTGCAAAATAACCTTTCATTTGTTTAGTTAGCTTTGAATTCTTTATTTTAAAAAAACCAAGTTTAACTGCGGAATATCCCCTTTTTTCCTTTGTGATTACATCTAATACTCTGCCTTTTTCTACTTTTATAACAGTCACAGGAACTGATTGACCAGTTTTTAAAAACTCTCGAGTCATGCCTAATTTTGTTCCTATTAATCCCAAGGTCATATTAAATTTTTATTTCTATGTCCACACCAGATGCTAAGTCTAATTTCATCAAAGCCTCAACGGTTTGTGGAGTTGGTTCAACTATATCTATTAATCTTTTATGAGTTCTTGACTCGAATTGTTCTCTACTTTTTTTATCAATATGAGGAGATCTTAGAACAGTGTATTTTTCAATTTTTGTTGGTAACGGAATGGGACCTTTTACCTGAGCACCAGTTCTTTTGGCAGTATTAACTATTTCCTCGGTTGACAAATCAAGTATCTTGTTGTCATAAGCTCTCAAATGTATTCTTATATTTTGTTTCTCCATAAAATTAAGCTAATTTTTTTGTTACTTCGTCTTGTACATTTTGAGGAACTTTATCATAATGACTAAACTGCATTGTGTATTGAGCCCTTCCTTGCGTTGAAGATCTTAAATTATTAATGTAACCAAACATGTTAGCCAAAGGTACTGTTGCATTTACTGCAGTCGCATTTCCTCTGGGTTCTGTTGAAGCTACTTGTCCTCTTCTACTGTTTAAATCTCCAATTACATCACCCATAAAATCTTCAGGAGTAACAACTTCAACTTTCATTATTGGTTCTAATAATTTTAAAGTTGCTTTCTGACAAGCTTCTTTAAAGCACATTCTTGATGCAATTTCGAAAGCTAAAACACTTGAGTCAACATCGTGATGTAATCCATCTAAGATAGTTACTTTATAATCTATTAACGGAAAACCAGCTAATATTCCACTTTCAGCAACACTTTCAACTCCTTTTTCAACTCCTGGAATAAATTCTTTTGGGATAGCTCCACCTTTTATTTTATTCTCAACTTCTCTTCCTTTTCCTGGTTCTAAAGGTTCTACGTTCAATGTTACTTTTGCAAATTGTCCTGCTCCACCACTTTGTTTTTTATGTATATATGTAACTTCTGATGAGCCTAATATTGTTTCTCTATATGCAACTTGAGGTGCGCCAATATTTGCTTCAACTTTAAATTCTCTTTTCATCCTATCAACTATGATATCTAAATGTAATTCTCCCATACCTTTAATTATAGTTTGTCCAGACTCCTCATCTGAAGTTACTCGAAAAGAAGGATCTTCTTTAGCTAATCTTCCTAATGCTTCTCCCATTTTTTCTTGGTCGGCTTTTGTTTTTGGCTCTACAGCAATTTCTATAACTGGATCTGGGAATTCCATTGGTTCTAATAAGATTGGTTTATCCTCGTCACAAAGTGTGTGACCTGTAATAGTATATTTTAGTCCTGCTAAAGCTACGATATCTCCTGTGTTAGCCTCCTTGATATCCTCTCTACTATTAGCGTGCATTAATAACATTCTACCAACTCGTTCAGATTTTTCTTTTGATGAATTATATACTGCAGTTCCAGCTTTAATTGTTCCTGAATAAATTCTTATAAAAGTCAGTGAACCTACAAATGGATCATTAGCAACTTTAAATGCCAGAGCAGAAAAAGGCTCTTTATCACCAAATTTCATCTCAACTTTGTCTTCTGATCCCAATTTAGTACCCTCAATTGAGCCGATATCATTTGGACTAGGCAAGTAATCAACAACTGCATCTAGTAAAGGCTGTACACCTTTGTTTTTAAATGCTGATCCAGTAGTTATTGGTACAAAATTAAATCCTAAAGTACCTTTTCTAATGCATTTTTTAAGATCTGCTTCTGATGGTTCTTTGCCCTCTAAATATGCTTCCATCATTTTTTCATCTTCTTCTACAGCAGACTCGACAAGTTCTTTTCTATACTTTTCTGCTTTCTCTTTAAGATCCGTAGGAATATCAACTAGATCAAATTTTGCACCTAAATCCTCGTTCTGCCAAACGATAGCTTTCATTTTTACTAAATCTACTACCCCTTTAAGTTCAGACTCCATACCTATAGGTATCTGCAAAACAAGAGGTTTACATCCTAATCTTTCTCTGATCATGTTTACGCACATATAAAAGTCTGCTCCTGTTCTATCCAATTTATTTACAAAACAAATTCTTGGAACTTTATATTTATCTGCTTGTCTCCATACAGTTTCTGATTGAGGTTCAACACCAG
>MDTB01082194.1_pt1 | contig 22160 bp, 15 predicted proteins | sample 811161 | NCBI WGS metagenome assembly MDTB01 (sample SAMN05326650, study PRJNA326480) | marine metagenome | isolation source: seawater | place: Mediterranean Sea | collected 2009 | reverse complement strand
TCGGCAAATTGATCAGGGGCCAGTCGTTTTCCACTAATCGCTTTTTCTGCGAACGCGACGAGCGGCGCCATCTCAGGATAGTCTTCTCGCACGAAGTAGCCGAAGGGCGTGCTGGAGGCGTAGACCTCTGCGATCGTGCTATATCCAGCCTTGCCAATCACAAGATCTGCGGCCCGCACCAGATCAGGATGGTGAATAGGGCAGTGGACGGGCAGCAGGGTGACATTCTGATCCTGATGGATCTCACTACCTGTCCCGGAAATCACAAAGTGAATTTTGGAAAAATGACTTTTCAGTCGCTCAATAAATGGAAAGTGGGTTTTTGTTCCTCCCATACTTATAAACACCATAGGATCCGATTGTCGTAGTCGCAGAGTTGCCCGGGTCTCTTCCACACTATTTCGGAACGCGCGACTAATCGGACCGGTCTGATACGCGCCTGCCACCTGTTTACAGAGGGGCTGTGTCTGGATATGAAGATCTGCGTTTTGAAATATTGGCCGCAGTAACTGAGCGTAGTCCGAGAGGGCAGGAACCTGAATGGCAAGACCTTCATAGATCCAGTCCCAGGTGAAGTTCTCCACGAGCACTGACGGTATTTGTGCGGCTCTTGCCGCCACCAGGCCGAGCGGCGCAATGTCACAGAGTACGCTTCGACAGTGCAGTTTTCTTAATTGTTGTGCGAGTAGGCTGATATGGGCGGGGTCGAACGGCAGTCGGTCTGAAAGGTCGGCAAGGGTTGCATCGTAGTTGACCTGGAGGGCATCGGATTGCACCAAGCCCAAGTCGCAGTCGAGTTCGTGGAAATGAATGTTTTCAGCGAGTGAGGAGAAAAACCATCTGGGAATTCGTGTAAACAACTCGATTTTCAGTTTGGGTTCGCGCTCAAGGATATGCTCGAGTATTGCGAGTGTCCGAGAAGCATGGCCGAAGCCATGGGGGGAAACAAAGGCGGCAATTGTTGGTCCGGCGCTGGCCCTCGCCGAATTCAAGAAAATTTCCCCGGCGCTTCAGCGGCCGAAATATTGATCCAGGAAAGTCTCGAAGTCCTGCTCATCCTCCTCCTCCATCTGCTGCGCCCGCTCCAGCGACGATGCCGCTTCTTCCTGAAAACAGGATCCGAAGTCTGGATCAAACTCATCGTGCTTGAAGACATTTTCATGATGTTCGGCTTGCGCCTTAGCGAAGTAGAAGAACGTATCATCGTGGTCATGGATTCCGTCAAGTACTCGGGCGGAAGGCGTCAACGCAGGGTCTTCAAAAAGTCGACGCTTCTGGCTCAGTGCAGTCCGATACCCCTCGTCGTAACGCGACAGACAGTCTGCCAGTGGCTCAAGGCGGTCGATCAGCTCCAAGCCACAGCGCTGGACACTACAGCGTTGTCCATCCGCCTTGGTCAGGACGAAGCCCGGTTCACACCCTAACTCTGCAATCTGGCTTCGTGTGGCACGCACTCGACGAAATTCATCCCAATCCATGGGCGGACTGGGTTCCAGCAGGCAGGAGATCATCATCAAGTCAAGGAAACGGATCCCATCTCCGTCAATACCCACTGGCAAAAACGGGTCCAGATCCAAGGATCGAAGCTCGATGTACTCAACGCCGCGATCCCGCAGCGCATGACTGGGTCGCTCTCCCGATTGAGTCACCCGTTTTGGCCGCATGGTGGCGTAATACTCATTCTCAATTTGCAACAATGAATCATTTAACTGCCGGTATTGACCGTCCACCAGGACCCCAATCTGCCGATACGGCGGATAGGATTCAGTAGTGGCTTTCACTAACGAATCTGTGTATTCGTCCAGGCTGTTGAGGCTAAGGTGCACGGTTGCCTGTGCATCACTTTGATAGCCAAGATCAGAAAGCCGCAGACTCGTCGCATAAGGAAGATAAAATGAATGTTCTCCGAGCGGTTTCAGATGGTGCGCGCGTCCTTTCAGAAAACTCCCGCACACGGCCGGTGACGCACCAAATAAATAAGGGATCACCCAGTCATGGCGATAAAAAGTCCGCATTAGCCCGAGGTACCCTTCAGACTTGAAATCACGCAGGGGCAAAGTGGAGCCGCTGATGTCGCGATAGACACGCCAAAAACGGTCATCCAGGGAGAAGTTGAAGTGAATTCCGGATATGGTTTGCATCAGTTTGCCGTACCGGTAGGCCAGACCTTGCCGGTATACTGTTTTCATGCGACCTGCGTTGGATTCGCCGTACTGCGCAATAGGAATACTGTCTTCGCCATGCAAGATGCACGGCATACTGTTTACCCAGAGTTTCTCGGTACCGATGTTCCGATAAGTGAACCGGTGAAGTTGGGTGAGGAAAGTCAGCAACCCCTCAACGTTCCCGGTCGCCGGTGTAACAAATTCCAGTAGCGCCTCGGAGTAGTCGGTTGTTATGAAACGATGTGTGAGAGCGGCTCCCAACGCCGCCGGATGTGGTTGCTGCGACAACCCGCCTTCAGTATCAATGCGAAGACTTTCTTTTTCGAGTCCACGACGTATTCCGGTGGATAAAACACCGGCCTCGGCCTGCTCGATCTTTTCAATAATTCGTGCTAGTTTTTCGCTCACAGAATGTTTCCAATGCGAGTGTCCAGAGCGTGTTGACTAAATGACGAGATGGTTTCAGCAGTCCCTTCAGGTGCGGACTGAGGGGCGGGGAATCCTGGATATTACGCCTTTGGTTGCAGGGCTTGTCGCCCGATCCGGAGTTGAAGTGGGGTTATGCCATATTTTCATCACCCACACCAGCGCTTCTCTTACAATCACTGAAAATTCAGATCCCCGGGTGCATGATGATCTCGAGCACTTTCTTGCTCGCCTTGTCCCGGACGGAGACCCTCACTACACCCATACGAGCGAGGGTGAGGATGATATGTCTGCGCATATCCGGACTAGTCTCACGAATTCTGCGCTGACGGTGCCCATTTCCAGTGCACGATTGGTTTTGGGGACCTGGCAAGGAATTTATGTTTGGGAACATCGCTGGCGCCCGCATGATCGCCAGGTTGTCGTGACGATCTCTGGAGAGGATATTCGCTGACGGCTTGAGCGATTCCTGTCACAGGGTCTAATGCAGGTGCGACTAAGAATCCACCCACATTGGGTCTATCGGTGTTACCCGCTAAAAATATTCAGGAATAAAAATCGAGGTTCATCTAACGGATGCGTGCAACAGGTAATCAGGCACTGTGCGATCATCGATTTTGTATTGCACCGATGATGGACTGGACAGACCGACATGAGCGTTACCTTCTACGGCTCATCTCCCGTCGGGCGCGTCTTTACACAGAGATGGTGACAACCGGTGCGTTGATACATGGTGATCAGGAGCGTTTTTTGGGATACGCGGATGCGGAACATCCACTGGGATTGCAGTTAGGCGGCAGCGACCCTGAGGATATGGCGCGTTGCGCCCATCGCGGAGAGGTCGCCGGATTTGATGAAATCAATATTAATGTGGGATGCCCATCTGACCGGGTGCAGGCGGGCAGGTTCGGCGCCTGCCTGATGCTCGAACCTGATCTCGTGGCGAACTGCTTTTCGGCAATGCAAGCGGCAGTATCGATACCCGTTACGGTGAAATGCCGACTCGGGGTGGATGAGATGGACCACGTTAATGACTTGATCCGATTCGTTGATACTGTGGCCGACGCAGGGTGTAAAGTTTTCATCATTCATGCGCGAAAAGCATGGCTCTCGGGATTGAGTCCGCGGGAGAATCGCGAGATTCCACCGCTACAGTACCATCGTGTTTACGCATTAAAGGAGCGGTATCCAGAGTTCACGATTGTGATCAATGGTGGAATTACGCGAATCGATCAGGCGGCAGCGCATCTTAAGCGGGTGGACGGCGTCATGGTGGGTCGCGAGGCTTATCAGAACCCCTGGAGCCTGGCTGAAGTGGATCAGATGCTGTTCGACGATACCCCAACTCACCAATCCCGGCTTGATGTGCTCGAGGCATACAAGACTTACATGCGCGGTGAGCTCGAAAACGGCGTGCCGCTGAAGCGCCTCGCACGGCATCTGTTGGGGCTGTTTCAAGGACAGCCTGGTGCGCGTACGTGGCGTCGGGCGCTTAGCGATTCCGCCTTTCGCTCCGGCGCCGATCTTACGGCCATAGAAGCCGCTCAGAACAGTCTGGACACTGTCCGTAGGGAACACGGCAACGTGAGTGTGGTGTCGAGCCAGGGCAGGGATCTGCGGCTATGAAGTCGGTGCGCCGCCTGCTATTGTGGTCAATCGCAAGCCTCGCGCTCCTCCTGGTCGGGATTCTGATTTGGTCGGTGCTGTTTTTCGACCCTAACGACTACCGCGAGAGCATCGCTGACCGCATTGAGAAACAGACAGGCTTTAAGTTGACGCTGGAGGGCTCTTTGGGCCTCGATTTCAGATTTCGGCGGGATGCAGGCCTGTTTGCTGAGCTGGCGGTGGAGGACGCCTACCTGAGGAAGATTGCGGACATGCAGGGAGTGCAGTTTGCGCACATAAGGGAGTTGACGATATCCCTTCCCGTAATGCAGTTGTTACGTCTTGTGAGGGGGGAGCGCTTTAAAGGAGCTGGCCGATTCAGTGTAACCGATCTCGATCTTGTGCCGATCGCAACAGGACTGGGCCTTGACGGGCAGTCCTTTGATGGCTCGGACTTTCGAGCCCTGACAATGCAGGGGAAGTTTCAGTCGGGTTTAATGTTTTTCTCGATCACCGATCTCCTGATTTCCGGATCCACCACTGAAGTGAGTGGCGATCTGAACTTCACAGATCTGCATCAGGACACAAAGCTTGAATTTTCACTCTTATCGCCATCACTGAATATCGATAAGATGGTGCCCGAAAAAGCCCGTGGCCCGCTGGATGCTTTTGAATGGTTGAGTCTCTCTCCTTTGCTAGCGACAGGCCTCAGAGCGCAAGGCGTGTTGCAGATCGGTACATTTCAAGCCGGAGAACTGCTTTTTCACAACCTCAATATCCCAATCAATTCCAGAGGCGGAGTGGTCGTGGCTTCCCCGATGACGGCTGACCTCTATGACGGGACAATGCGGATTGACACCGTGGCACAGGTCGTTGGCCAGGAACTCGATTTCATAACCCGGCAGGCTTTCTCAGAGGTCGCCGCGGGTCAAATCATCGAGGATTTGGGACTGACCGATATACTCCGGGGCAAGGCAGATCTCAATGCCATTGTGGCCTTTTCCGGGTCCGAATATGTCGAGCGTGTCCGCTCCGCACGTGGAATAGTGACGCTCGAAGCCAAAGCGGGTCAGATTCGAGGCCTGGATATAGTTTCTCTGCTAGATCGGTTAGCTCAGGGGGATTTTTCCCGTGGTGGGGACTGGCTGGGAGAAAACACTCACACAACGCTTGAGAACGTCACCGCAACGCTTAGGCTGGAAGATGCACAACTGGTTAACGATAACCTTGCCTTTCGTGCAGGCGGTTTCGAGGTTGTAGGCCAGGGGAACCTTAGCTTGGAGACTGAACTGCTGGATTATCGTCTCTCACTGGAACTGGATCAGCCGGAGATCGTGACCCTATTGCCTCCGCCATTTAAGTCCGTTGGGGTGTTGCTCCCTATGCGGGTGGCGGGTAGATGGGATAATCCAGGGATCATGATCGACATGCCTGCCCTGATTCAAATGCAGTTCCAGCGCGCCATGGGAATAGAAAACCACCTGACCTCCCCAGCCGTAGATACCCAAGCCAAGGTATTAGAGGAGATACTGGAGGCAGAACTCTCAGTCAGGTTAAATCAACTGGCACCAGGGGAGGCAGCACAGTGAGGTTGGTGAGATTTGGCGAACGCCATAATGAAAAACCAGGCCTGCTCGATCTCGACGGCGAGATTAGAGATTTAAGTGGTGTCATCGAGGACGTAAATCCAGACACACTTGATTTACGAGCCCTGCAAAGACTGAAGAATATTGACCCGCAGTCATTACCCCTGGTACTGGCGCCGCAACGCCTAGGCCCTTGCGTGGGAAGGCCGGGAAAGTTTGTGTGTATCGGATTGAACTATCATGACCATGCGGTAGAGACCGGGCTTTCGCCTCCCAGCGAACCCGTCGTGTTCATGAAGGCGGTAAGTGCTATCAGTGGACCCTATGACGACATTGTCCTTTTGCGCGGGTCACGTAAGAGCGACTGGGAGGTAGAACTGGGGATTGTGATGGGCAGAAGAGCGCACTACATCACGCCAGATCAGGCACTTGATACGATTGCAGGATTTTGTCTCATCAACGATCTTTCCGAGCGTGAGTGGCAGATTGAACGCGGTGGAAATTGGTCCAAAGGCAAGTCAGGCGATGGTTATGGCCCTATCGGCCCGTGGCTGGTAACGTCGGACGAAGTTTCGAACCCTCAGGCGATGGAGTTATGGCTCGAACTTAATGGAGAAACCATGCAAAGAGGTAGCACTGCCGACATGATTTTCCCGGTCACTAAACTGATTGCCTACCTCAGTCAGTGCATGAGCCTTAATGTTGGCGATATCATTGCGACGGGTACACCAGCCGGGGTAGGTCTAGGCCGTAATCCGCCCGTATTTCTCCAAGATGGAGATCACCTCAGACTTGGGATTACCGGTTTGGGAGAGCAATCCTATCGGGTATTTGCCGATAACAGTGTGAAAGGGTCATGAAACCCTTCACGAATAAGCCAGTGCGCAGAATCTGGAAAAGATTTTTTAACGGAGAGTTCCATGAGTGAAAAGTTGAACAAGGTAAGTTCGAGGATTACCCAGCCTCGGTCTCAAGGGGCATCACAGGCCATGCTGTATGCCACGGGGATGACCCGGGCGGATATGGACAAGGCTCAGGTGGGTATCGCCAGCATGTGGTGGGAAGGTAACCCCTGTAACATGCATCTCAACGATCTCGCTGGACAGATTGCAACCGGAGTCCGTGAAGCAGGGTTGATGGCGATGCGTTTCAACACCATTGGGGTGAGCGACGGTATCTCTATGGGGACAGAAGGCATGAGTTATTCACTGCAGTCTCGTGACCTCATTGCCGACTCTATCGAAACAGTCATGGGTGGCCAGTGGTATGACGCCCTGGTGACAGTCCCCGGGTGTGACAAGAATATGCCGGGATGCCTGATGGCTATGGGGCGTGTCAATCGGCCGTCATTGATGCTGTACGGTGGCACGATCAAGCCGGGGCACGCTGGATCGCAGGTCGTCGATATCGTGTCTGCCTTTCAGAGTTACGGCCAGTACCTTGCCAAGGCGATCACGGACGACGAACGCCAGGAGATCGTGAACAATGCCTGCCCGGGTGCAGGTGCCTGTGGCGGCATGTATACCGCCAACACCATGGCCAGTGCGATTGAGGCCATGGGGATGTCTCTGCCATACAGTTCCTCCGCCCCCGCGACGACCGATCAGAAAAAAGATGAGTGCCTACGTGTGGGTGCCGCCGTCAGGAATTTGCTGGAGCGCGACCTTCGTCCTCGCGACATCATGACTCGTGACGCTTTTGAAAACGCGATGGTGATGGTGTCGGCGCTTGGCGGTTCAACCAACGCGGTACTGCATCTGATTGCAATGGCTCGAGCGGTCGATGTCCCACTGGGTCTTGACGACTTTCAGGCGGTCAGCGATCGAATACCGTTTCTCGCAGACCTGAAACCAAGTGGGCAATACGTCATGGAGGACCTGCACAACGTTGGAGGGGTGCCTGCAGTGATGCGGTATCTGCTCGGAGAGGGGATGCTGAACGGCGAGTGCATGACGGTTACCGGCCACACGGTTTCGGAAAATCTTGATCAGTTGGAAGATCTTTCCGACGGGCAGCGGGTATTTCATAGCCTCGCGGAGCCCATCAAGGAGTCCGGACATATCAGGATCCTGAAAGGCAACTTTGCTCCCGGCGGGGCCGTTGCCAAGATTACCGGTAAAGAGGGCCGTCAGTTTAGTGGTCCGGCTCGCGTATTTGATGGTGAGGAAGCTATGCTCCAGGCCCTTGAGGAAGGCAAGATCCAGAAAGGGGATGTGATTATTATCCGCTTTGAAGGCCCCAAAGGCGGTCCGGGGATGCCTGAGATGCTGACACCGACCTCTGCCATCATGGGAGCGGGACTGGGATCAGATGTTGCCCTGATCACTGATGGCCGATTCTCGGGAGGTTCTCATGGATTCATTATCGGGCACGTGGTGCCTGAAGCCCAGGAAGGCGGGCCGATTGGACTGGTTCAGGACGGGGATGTTATTCACTTGGATGCAGATGCCAACACCATTGATGTCGAACTCAGTGAGATGGAGTTGCAGGCGCGTCGGGATCATTGGACGATGCCTCCCTATAAAGCCAACCGCGGCACCTTGTACAAGTATATAAAGAACGTCAAGACCGCCAGTGAGGGTTGTGTCACCGACGAGTAGTGTTTCAGGTTAGTTGAGACTGATCTTGAGCGCCGCACTTGTAGCGAGTGGCGCGAGTGCTAGCGCAAGAATCATCATTGCGCCAAGAAAGTAAAAATGCCCGGCGGTAGGTAGTCCTGCATTGGCGGCGAGAACGACACTGGCGCCGAAAATCAGCACGGGTATGTAGATCGGCAGAACCAGTAAGGTAAGCAGCAGTCCACTCCGGCGAACCCCTACAGTCAGGGCGGTACCCACTGAGCCGATCAGGCTCAGCGTTGGCGTGCCGAGCGCCAGGGCGGCAAGCAGGGTCAACTGAACCTCGGTCGTCATGCCCAGAAAGAGTCCCAGCAGTGGTGTTGCGATCAGCAGCGGCAGGCCTGTGGCGCACCAGTGGACAAACACTTTACCCAGAACGAGGACCGTCAGAGGATGTCCGCTAAGCACCATCTGCTCCAGGGTTCCGTCCTCGAAATCCGACCGGAACAATGCGTCCAGACTCAGGAGTGTTGCCAGCAGGGCACCTACCCAGATAATTCCCGGGCCAATCTTACTTAACAATACCGGGTCGGACCCGACCCCAAAGGGAAAGACAGCAACCACGATAATAAAGAACATAACCGGATGCGCCACGTCACTAGAATGACGCACCACAAGACGGATGTCGCGCCGGATCAGGGCGTGTAGTGCAGTGGTGAGTCCAGACACGGTCAGTTCGCCAGTTGCACAGTACAGACAGAACCCTGACCAAGATGCAGCGACTGGTGCGTTGTCAGGACCACCATGCCGTTGCGGGAGAGGTGTTCCTCGAGGGCGCTTTCAATATCCTGTATACCGTCTGCATCGATTGCCCCCAGTGGCTCGTCCAGTACCCATAGCGACGCACGGGTGAGATAGAGCCGCGCGATCGCGACTCTGCGTCGCTGTCCGGCAGACAGTAGTCGACAAAGGAGGTTTTCGGAACCGCTTAGTCCTACCCTTGCAATCGCATCGTCGATGGAGAGGCCTGCTGACGAGGATTGCATCGCTAAAGAGAAGGCTAAATTCTCTTTTACCGTAAGATCCATTTTGATTCCGTTATTGTGCCCGATGTAGGCAAGATCGCATTGAAACTGTCCCAAGTCCTGGCCGATGGGTAAGCCGTTCCAGAGAACGTCACCGCTGTCAGGGAGACTCAGTCCACAGAGAATGCGCAAAAGCGTCGTTTTTCCTGCCCCGTTACCGCCTAGTACCTGGCAGGCCTCACCGGGTCGCAAATGGAGATTCAGGTCGTCAAACAGGAGGCGATCACCCTTGACACAACTGATTGCGCGCGCTTCAAGCATCCGAATTACGACTCCAACATGGTATTCAACCTGCCACAAGCGTGATTATGCGGGCAAAAGAGCATAAATGTGCCGACCCGGAGCAGAATTGGTGGTTGGCCTGTGCCTATACTTTTAACACTTACTAGTGTCGGGGCGGCAGCATCGGTTGACTTATGGAGCCAGCCCTCTGAGTGACGCATTCGGATCATTTTCTGGTTCAGACAGGTGCGATGACCTGATCTGAACAGACTATCATGCTCGGCGAAACATCCCGGTAGAATCCGAAAAGTTTTCTAACTTATCTTCAGCGAATGAAAAACTCCGGTCATAAACGGGCGCGAGCAAAGGGCGCCGGTAAGGGTCGCGCGGTAGACCTAGTAGCACGAGCCGAGGTCAGTGCAGTCATCGACGGCATCGAGCCCCGGCGGGATCACCTCATTGAATGCCTCCATCGGATTCAGGACGCGCACAAGCATCTTTCTGCACGACATCTCGTGGCCCTCGCGGATTTGCTTCACCTGGCACCCGCTGAGGTCTATGAGGTCGCAACTTTCTATCACCATTTTGATGTGGTTCGAGAGGGAGAGGTCGCTCCACCGCCACTTACCGTCCGGGTTTGTGACTCTGTCAGCTGCGCCTTGTTTGGAGCTGAGTCCCTAATTAATAAACTCGAGTCACAGTTTGGCGAGGATGTCCGAATTCAGCGTGTACCTTGTGTGGGTCGCTGCGATGCTGCACCGGTTGCGGTGGTCGGACAGAACGCGGTGGGGCATGCTGACGCGGCTAAGGTATCTGCCTGCGTTGATCAGGGCCAGGTTGGCCCACAGATACCCTCAGACTGGATCCGTTACGACAGTTATTGCGCCGACAACGGTTATGCGCTCGCAAAGCGTTGCCAGGACGACCCGGAGCTTGGGGAAACGATTATTGACACACTCGATTCATCAGGTATTAGGGGGCTTGGTGGTGCGGGATTCCCGGCCGGTCGCAAGTGGCGGATACTTAAGGATCAGGCAGCACCTCGATTGATGGCGGTGAATATTGACGAGGGAGAACCCGGCACATTTAAGGATCGATATTATCTGGAGCGTGATCCTCACCGGTTTCTGGAGGGAGTATTAATCGCAGCGCAGGTAGTCGGGATAGACAGTTGCTATCTTTATATCCGAGATGAATATCCGGGCGTGATTGAGATTCTGAATTCGGCTATTGAAGAACTTAAAGCTGGATTCGGGCGGTCGTTGCCGGAATTGATTGTTCGGCGAGGCGCCGGCGCATATATCTGTGGCGAAGAGTCCGCCATGATCGAATCCATCGAAGGCAAGCGCGGGCTCCCAAGGTTGCGTCCTCCCTATGTTGCAGAAGTGGGTCTGTTTGGTCGACCGACGCTGGAGCACAACTGTGAAACGCTCTACTGGGTGAGAGATATCGTTGACAACGGGGCTGAATGGTTTGCTGACCAAGGGAGACGGGACAGAAAGGGTCTGCGTTCATTCTCCGTGAGTGGAAGGGTCAAGAAACCGGGCGTGCATCTGGCACCTGCGGGGATCAGTCTTCGCGAACTGATTAATGAGTACTGCGACGGCATGTTGGAAGGCCATTCGCTTTACGCCTATTTTCCCGGCGGCGCGTCCGGCGGCATTCTACCGGCGACACTCGCCGATGAGCCACTCGATTTTGATACGCTCCAGCCCCATGGCTGTTTCATCGGTTCTGCTGCCGTGATGGTGCTGTCTGATCAGGACCGGGTACGAGACGCCGCGTTGAATACTCTGAAATTCTTTGCGCACGAGTCCTGTGGACAGTGCACGCCGTGCCGAGTAGGGTGCGACCGAGCCGCTGAACTGATGAAGCAGCCCGTATGGGACCAGACACTCCTCGAAGACCTTGCTACGGTGATGGAAGATGCGTCAATCTGTGGCCTTGGACAGGCGGCGCCCAATCCGATCCGGTGCACAATTAAATATTTCCCTCAAGAGGTTGAAAATCAGTGACGATGGCTACCGATACTTCCCATCAGGTCAGTTTTACCCTCAACGATCAGCCGGTGACGGCAGCGGCTGGTGAGACCATTTTGCAGACGGCGAGGCGCCATGGGGTTGATATCCCGCACCTGTGCTATGCCGACGGGTTAGCGACAGCAGGGAACTGTCGGGCCTGCGTAGTAGAGATCGAAGGGGAGCGAGTGTTGGCGCCTTCGTGCTGCCGTGCCCCAAAAGAAGGCATGAAGGTGTCCAGTGACAACACGCGCACCCGCCGGTCTCAGTCACTGGTACTGGAGTTGCTGCGGGGCGAGGTCGGTGACGTCAGTCATACGAAGGAATCAGAGCTTGACCATTGGTGTGATCACTATGAGGTAAAGCACAGCCGCTTCGGTGAACGTAATCAGCCTACGGGAGATGTGTCTCATCCAGCGATCGCGGTCAATCTTGAGAGCTGTATTCAGTGCACCCGCTGTGTGCGGGCCTGTAGAGAGGAGCAAAACAACGATGTCATCGGTCTCGCGTTTCGCGGTGCGCATGCGCAAATTGTGTTTGACCTAGGCGATGACATGGGCGCGAGCTCGTGCGTGGGTTGCGGGGAATGTGTACAGGCCTGCCCGACCGGCGCCCTAATGCCAGCGGGTAACGTAGGCCTTAATGAGATCGATAAAAAGGTCGATTCGGTTTGCCCATATTGCGGCGTGGGTTGCCTACTGACCTATCACGTTAAAGATAACCAAATCCAGTATGTGACGGGACGTAATGGGCCTGCCAATAAGGGACGGCTCTGTGTAAAGGGTCGCTATGGTTTTGATTATGTCAGTCATCCAGAGCGGCTTACCCAGCCAATGATCCGGCGCGAGGGCATACCCAAAGGACTCAACGAGTATTTTGATCCCCAGCAGCCAGACAAGATGTTCAGACCGGCCTCCTGGGAGGAGGCGCTTGATTTTGCGGCCGACGGACTTAACTCCGTCAAGCAAAATCTTGGTTCAAATGGGCTCGCAGGCTTTGGGTCCGCCAAGGGCAGCAATGAAGAGGCTTACCTCTTCCAAAAGCTTGTCAGAACGGGTTTTGGCACCAACAACGTTGATCACTGTACGCGACTTTGCCACGCCTCATCGGTAGCAGCGCTTCTTGAGGGGATCGGGTCGGGCGCCGTATCTAACCAGGTTGAGGATGCCGCGCACGCCGAAGTCATCGTGGTTATCGGCGCCAATCCGACAGGTAATCATCCCGTCGCGGCGACCTTTATCAAGAATGCCGCGCGGAAGGGCGCTAAGCTTATCGTGATGGATCCGCGCCGCACTGAGCTCGCCCGCCATGCCTCGCATTTCCTTCAGTTTAAAGCCGATACCGACGTTGCTTTGCTGAACGCCATGATTCATACCATCATTGACGAAGGCTTGGTCAATGAGGACTTTATTGCCTCAAGGACCAGCAATTTCGAAGAGTTGCAGGAGCGGGTAAAAGACTTCAGCCCAGAGGAGATGGCGCCGATCTGCGGCATTGAGGCGGATGTGATTCGAGACTGTGCAAGGACTTATGCCAGGTCAAAAGCCTCGATCATCTTCTGGGGAATGGGCATTAGTCAGCATGTGCACGGCACCGATAACGCCCGCTGCCTGATCGCGCTTTCCCTAATGACAGGCCAGATCGGGCGGCCAGGAACAGGTCTACATCCTCTGCGCGGCCAGAATAACGTACAGGGCGCATCGGATGCGGGTCTCATTCCGATGATGTTTCCGGACTATCGTCGGGTCGATAACGCTGAGGCTTCAGAGTTTTTCTCGAAGTACTGGCGTACTGAGCTTGATCCCAATCCAGGCCTTACCGTCGTTGAGATCATGGATAAAGCCTACGAGGGCGAGATCCGCGGCATGTACATCATGGGCGAAAACCCAGCCATGTCTGATCCTGACCTTAATCATTCACGTGCGGGCCTTGTTGCGCTCGACCACCTGGTGCTGCAAGATATCTTCCTCACCGAAACTGCTGCCTTTGCAGATGTGCTGTTGCCGGCGTCGGCCTTCCCCGAGAAGACCGGTACGTTTTCAAATACCGATCGACGCGTTCAGGTCGGCCGAAAAGCGCTCGATTGTCCGGGGGAGGCGCGTCAGGATCTCTGGATTATTCAGGAACTTGCCAACCGTCTGGGCCTGGACTGGAACTATCCAGAGGCGAAAGACGTCTTTGAAGAGATGCGCGGCGCGATGCCAAGCATTGCTGGCATGACCTGGGAACGTCTTGAGACGCAGCATAGCATCACTTACCCGTGCGAAGGCGATGATGACCCGGGCCAGGGCGTGGTCTTTATTGAGAATTTCCCAACGGCGGATGGACGCGGCAAGTTTGTTCCCGCGAGCCTTGAGAGCGCCAATGAGCTGCCAGACACGGAATATCCGTTTGTCTTGATTACGGGTCGTCAACTCGAACATTGGCATACGGGATCCATGACGCGTCGCTCGCAGGTGTTGAACGCCATCGAGCCGGAGCCGGTGGTGAGTGCGCATCCTGATGACCTCGATAAAATGGGGGTCGCTGAGGGTGATTCAATAAGAGTTGCCTCAAGAAGGGGCGAGGTGGTGGCGCTCGCGAGGGCAGATCTCGGTATGCGCCCAGGCGAAGTCTTCATCCCTTTTTGTTATCACGAGGCTGCGGCTAATCTACTTACCAACGCGGCGCTCGATCCGGTTGGAAAAATTGCCGAAGTGAAGTACTGCGCCGTCCGCGTTAGCGCGGTCTGATCAGAGCGTGATTAAACATCTCGAATTAAGGATTCTTAATGGGTAAAAAAATTGACGGTAAGGCTTTTGCTGAGGGTTTGCGCGGGAGAGTGGGTAAAGCTGTCGCGCGACTTCAACAGGATCATGGTCTCGTACCGGGCCTCGCAGTAGTGCTTGTAGGGGAGGATCCAGCAAGCCAGGTCTACGTGCGCAACAAGGGCAAGCAGACCCTTGAGGCCGGTATGGGCTCGTTTGAACATAAGCTCCCAGATACCACGGCCGAATCGGAACTGCTTGCGCTAATCGACCAACTTAATGTCGATCCTGATGTGCACGGCATTTTGGTGCAACTGCCGCTGCCGGATCAGATTGATTCACACGCGGTCATTAATGCCATCGATCCGGATAAGGATGTCGACGGATTTCATCTTATTAACGTCGGCCGGCTTTCAACAGGGGCAGCGGGACTCGTGCCCTGTACCCCGTTAGGGTGCCTGATGCTGTTGAAAGAGGAACTGGGTGACCTATCGGGCAAGAACGCCGTGGTGGTCGGTCGGTCTAATATCGTCGGCAAACCCATGGCTTCTTTACTGCTCGCAGAAAGCTGTACGGTAACCATCGCACATTCACGCACTAAAGATCTCGCGGATGTCTGCCGTGAGGCAGATATCCTGGTCGCGGCCGTGGGCCGGCCGCAGATGATTCCGGGTGACTGGGTGAAGCCTGGAGCGACAGTGATCGACGTAGGGATCAACCGAGTAGAGGGAGCACAAGGCAAGACCCGTTTGGTTGGAGACGTCGATTACGCCTCGGCAGAAGCGGTAGCCGGCGCGATCACGCCGGTGCCTGGCGGTGTTGGACCCATGACGATTGCCTGCCTTCTGCGCAATACAGTGCAGGCAGCCTGTGCAGCAAACGGGATAAGCTTCGATCTCGACTAGGACAGAAAGACGCTAAGAGGGGAGTAAAGCACAGGCCCGGGACTCAGTGAAAATCCCGGCTTTGGGTAGTGAGACTGCCCAGCATCGTCGTGTAGTCTCTCAGGTGATGGGCGATCACATGAATCACCTGGCCCTCTCGTTGAACCTGGCCGCGTACCCCAAGCAACTGTGAACTAACTAGGGCCTGGTGCTGGCTTTCTGCCAGACGCTGCCAGACTACTAGGTTGATATTGCCGGTTTCATCCTCAAGCGTCACAAAAGTAACATTGTTTGCACTCGAGGGGCTTTGTCTTGTCGTGACGATCCCAGCGGCGTGCACGTAATGGCCATGTTGTGATCGACCAATATCAGCACTGGTCACAACCCCCAGAGATTCAAGCTGTCGACGCAGCAGCGCCAAGGGGTGCGGACCTAGTGTCAATCCCGTGCTGGCATAGTCTGCGCATACTGATTCGCCGGCATGAGGCGCGCGCAGCATGGGTACCGCTTCACGGATCCGCGGCGAGGGGAAGACGGGCGATGTTTTTTCAATTCCCCCCGCAGTCCACGCTGCTTGGCGCCGGTGATTATGTATCAGGGTTGATAAAGCGTCAGCGCTGGCCAGCGCCTGAAGATCTCCTTTATCCAGGTTGGCGCGGTGAGCAAGATCTTCAAGACTGTTGAAAGGTTGGCGCTTTCGGGCAGTTGTCAGGCGCACTGCGCCAGCATGGCCGAGATGCTTGATCCTGCTTAATCCCAGGCGTAGGGTCAGGCGATCATTGACAGGTTCGATAGTGCAGTCCCATTCGCTCTTTGTAACATCTACCGGCTGGATGACGACACCATGACGGCAGGCATCCTGCACTAACTGCGAAGGCGAATAAAAACCCATGGGCTGACTGTTCAGCAGGGCGCAGATAAATATGGCCGGTTCGTGGTATTTGAGCCAGGCAGATACATACACCATCAGAGCAAAACTGGCAGCGTGGGATTCGGGAAATCCGTATTCGCCAAATCCCAGAATCTGCTGGTAGATACGTCGTGCAAACCCCTCACTGTAGCCGCGCTCCCGCATGCCCCGGATCAGCCGCTCCTCATAGTGGCCCAGTCCACCGTGACGTTTCCAGGCGGCCATGTCCCGCCGCAGGCCGTCAGCCTCTCCCGGTGTAAACCCGGCTGCCACCATGGCCAGTTTGATAACTTGTTCCTGGAAGATTGGGACCCCCAGAGTACGTTCTAACACCTCCCGGACTGCTTCGCTGGGATAGGAGACCGGCTCTTCACCATTGCGACGCCTGAGATAAGGATGCACCATGTCACCCTGAATCGGTCCTGGGCGGACAATAGCTACTTCAATCACCAGGTCGTAAAAACAGCGTGGCCGAAGGCGCGGCAGCATAGCCATTTGTGCGCGTGATTCAATCTGGAAGACCCCGACCGTATCGGCATTGCTGATCATCTGGTAAACCTGTGAATCCTCTGCCGGCACAGTTGCCATCGTCATCTCGGTGCCACGGTATTTGTGTATCAGGTCGAGCGCACGATGAATTGCGCTTAGCATGCCCAGTGCCAGGCAATCGACTTTAAGCAGTCCGAGAATATCGATGTCAGTTTTGTCCCACTGGATAACGGTCCGCCCCGCCATCGCGGCATTTTCGATAGGCACTAGATCGCACAGAGGCTCATGGGAGATCACAAAGCCCCCGGAGTGTTGTGAAAGATGACGGGGAAAACCGATCAACTGCTGAACGAGTGCCAGCACCCGACGCAGTGCCGGCGCGTTTGGGTCAAGGCCGATCTCCCGCACACGGCTTGGGATGACCTGATTGTCCTGCCACCAGATACGGTTTTCAGTGAGGCGCTCGATCTGATCCTGCGACAGGTCGAGAGCGCGCCCAACGTCGCGCACCGCACTGCGTGACCGATAAGTGACCACTGCGCCCGTCAGTGCCGCCCGGTGCCGCCCGTAGCGTCGGTAGACATACTGCATGACTTCCTCTCGCCGTTCATGTTCAAAATCGACATCAATATCCGGCGGCTCGTTGCGCTCACGTGAGACGAATCGCTCAAACAGGATCTCCATTTGCGCCGGATCGACTTCGGTAATTCCCAAGGCAAAGCACACTGCTGAATTTGCCGCTGATCCTCGACCCTGGCAGAGAATGTTTCGAGATCGAGCAAAGCAGACGATGTCGTAGACCGTCAGGAAGTAGCCTTCGTAATCCAGTTCAGCAATCAGGCCGAGTTCATGCTCAATCTGGTGGAGCACCTTTTCCGTGGGACCGTTCGGCCAGCGCTTATGGATTCCCGAGTTAACCAATTGACGAAGATACTGTGTGGGGCTTAAATCATCCGGCACCAGTTCACAGGGGTAGCGATAACGCAGTTCATCTAGTGAAAAGCGGCATCGATCTGCAATGTTTATGGTCTCATCCAGAAGAGGGCGTGGGTAGATGCGTTCCAGGACTGCTTGGGTTTTCAGGTGACGCTCTGCGTTGGGCGCAAGTGTGTGCCTGATAGCGTTTACGGATTTTTGGCACCGTATTGCCGAGAGTGTGTCTTGTAGGGGCTGACGTGCGCGGGTGTGCATGTGTACATTTCCGGCAGCAACCAGCGGCACGCCGGATTTTTTTGAAAATTCCTGCAGAGACTGTCGATGGATGTGGTCACTGCCATAGCCCGGTTGCTCAAGTGCGAGCCAGACTCTGCCGGGCATCAGTTTCTGTATATGCCGGGTATGCCGAAAAAGTGCCTGGTATCGTGACGCCAGTGCAACTTCTGATGTTGGCGCAGGGTCACTCGCAATGAGTGCAAGGCAGTTCTGCAGGGAATCTGCACAGAGGTCGCTGGTGTCGAGGCGGTAATGACCCTTGGTCGCATGGTGCCGGGCTGTGGTAATCAACCGTGTCAACTGCCGATAACCTTCCCGGTCTGTGACCAATAGAATCAGCCTATCACCATTCTCCAGAATAAATTCACTGCCAATGATCAGGTGCAGACCCAGTTCACGGGCTGTGGTGTGCGCCCTGACCACTCCAGCGACACTGCACTCATCGGTCAGAGCAAGTGCGCGGTAACCAAGATCAAAAGCTCTTTGGACCAGTTCGCCAGGGTGCGAGGCACCCCTTAAAAAGGTGAAATTGGATATGCAGTGCAGTTCGGCATAGCCGGACATCTTGGAATTCCAGTATACTGTATAAATATACAGTATACTGGAATCAGTTTAGAAAAAGTATCCGGTGGCGCCGCTCAGGTCTCGCTTCGTGCCATTGCAATAAAGCCAATCGCTGAAATTGAGAGGATCCCTGCGAATCCGAAGCTTGCCACCAGGCTGAAGTCTCCGATCAGTCCTGCGAAGATCGCCCCAAGTGCCCCGACACCGTCAAGCACTACAAAGACAAAGCCCATCGAGGTCGCTTCGTGCTTGCTTGAATAGTCAATAGCCATCGCGAGGACGCTAGAACGGATCGCGACGAGGACTGCCATGGCGCACGCCAGCACCCCAACAGTGGTGAGCGGCATCTCCAGGAACAGGGCAGATCCAGACAGAATCGCGGCCAAGACTGAGCAGGAAGCAAAAATCCCGAATCGACCCCGCCGGTCCGACAGTCGTCCCACCAACGGCTGACCAATAGATCCCGCCAGCATCGCGAGGGCAAATGCCACACCGGTTTCGGCAGGGCTGAAGCCGAAGGCACGTTGTGAATAGAACGGCATCATGGTCATTAACGCGATCAACGCCATGTTATAGGTCGCGATCCCTGCCACTAGCAGCAATCCTGTCCGGCTCCGCCACTGATGGATAAATGTAAGAAGATCCCTTCGGGTGAGGGTGGCACTGATCTGTCTTGATGGAATACGGCGAACCAGGAAGAAGAAGACTGTCCCCATTAGTGCAGCGGGAAGTACCGAGAGTTGGAGTACCTGCTGCCAGTCGAGCACGGCCAATAGAAAGCCCACCATGAGGGGCGAGAAGACTTCGGCCAGTGTCCCACCGATAGCGTGAACACCAAGCGCCTGGCCGCGCTGCTGCGGCATCTGCCGGACCAGCATGCCAGTCGCAATGGGGTGCCAGGCGGCATCTCCCATTCCGCCAATAGCGAGCAGGACCGCAAGAGACCAGAATCCAGGGGCGCCTGATGCCACCAGATAACCCAGCGTGACCCACCAGAAGGTGCCGAGGAGTAGGGCTCCCTGGGAGCGCACCCGGTCTGCCAGAATCCCTGCCGGAAAATACGCGACCGAAGCGCCGATCGAGTGGATCGCAAGTAACAGACCAATCTCTGAGGGCCTAAGTTCAAACGCCAGACCAATGGCGGGCGCCAGAAGCCAAATGGCTGCGGAGGCCCAGTCATTGGCGAGATGACCCAGCACGCAAACGCCTTGCAGCGCCTTTAATCCGAGCAGTCGGCCTGGTCGAGTCTGCCCTTGGCTTTCGGGATTTATGCCAGTCATTGTGTCAGAATCCTGTCCACTGAATTCAACCGAATATCGACATTGCCATGGATGCTGCCGTACGCCCGCATACCCACCTTCCCGTTTATGCGTCTCCGGAGGAGGTGGTTGCTAGTCTGAAGCCGAGTTATCCGGTGTTTTGTGTTCGCCGCCACCATATCAGAGCCGTGGGGGAACAGTTTCTCAAGGGATTTCCTGGAGATGTTCTGTACGCGGTGAAGTGTAACCCTGAACCGCATATGCTCAAGACCCTTTTTGATGCGGGAGTCCGGCATTTTGATACGGCCTCTCTCGCCGAGGTTGCCCTTGTGTCGGAGCAGTTGCCCGGGGCAACGAGTTATTTCATGCACCCGGTAAAAAGCCGTGCCGCGATCCGCTCGGCGCACGAAGTCTACGGGGTGCGCCACTATGTTGTCGATCACGCGACGGAGCTCAACAAGATTACCGAGATCATCGCTCCAGGACCAGAGACGGTGATCGTCGTCCGGGTGGCGATTCATTACGAAGGCGCGGTTTATGAACTCTCCAGTAAGTTTGGGGCTGCGGTCGCTGAAGCGATCGAACTTGGCAAAGCGGCACTTGGATTCGGTTTTCGGTATGGTGTCGCGTTTCATGTGGGCTCTCAGTGCCTCGATGGCGAAGGGTTTGTAGAGGGTTTGCAACTGGCAGATGAGGTCATTCGGGGGATCGGCGCTGACCCGGCCTGTGTTGATGTGGGCGGCGGGTTTCCGGGGGAATATATGAACTCTATGGGCCAGGAAATGGAGAGTTACTTCTCCGCCATTCGGGCGGGGCTTTCCGACCTTTCCTTGCCCGAGGGCTGCCGCGTCATGTGTGAGCCCGGCAGAGCACTGTGCGTGGATGGCGAATCTTTGATCACGCAGGTGCATCTGCGCAAGGATGATGCGCTTTATCTCAACGACGGGATGTACGGGAGTTTTATCGAAGAAAAATACAATCTCCATCTGCCGGTCCGGCCAGTGGCGACGCGGGATTTCTCGGATGTGCACCAGGAGTACACGCTCTATGGGCCGACTTGTGATTCGCTCGACATTTTTCCGCGCACTGTCCGGCTTCCGGAAGATCTCAAGGAGGGAGACTGGATAGAATTCGACCGAATCGGTGCCTATGGCGCGGCCTGCCGTACCCACTTCAACGGCTTCTTCGCCGATACGTTTGTTGAAGTGACAAGCAACTTCGGTGAGTTCTAACTAGCCAGACCTAGCCGCGGCCGGTATACAAAGCCGCCCATTTAATGGCGCCCGAACGCCTGGTGCCGACCAAAGCAGGAGTGTCATGAATCACGCAATCAGAGTCAGCGAGACCGGTGGTCCCGAGGTCATGCAATGGGAATCCGTTGAAGTGCCACGCCCTGGCCCGTCAGAGATTCTGCTGCGTCATACCGCGGTGGGGCTCAACTACATCGATGTTTATTTCAGAAGCGGTGTGTATCCCGCCCCGCAGTTGCCGTTCACGCCAGGACTTGAAGGAGCAGGTGTGGTCGAAGCCGTAGGAGAGGAGGTCACAGACCTCGCTCCAGGAGATCGCATAGGCTACGCCGCCCAACCGTTAGGCGCTTACTCCGAGTCACGGTTGATGCCAGCAGATCGGGTGGTACGTCTGCCGGAGGGGATAGATGACCGGGTGGCAGCGGCCATGATGCTAAAGGGCATGACCGTGCAGTATCTGCTAAGAAGCACCGTCGCGCTCAAAGCGGGCGACACGATTCTGTTCCACGCCGCAGCGGGAGGCGTTGGCCTTATAGCCTGTCAGTGGGCCAAACACCTTGGGGTGACCATAATCGGCACCGTTGGTTCGAAGGAGAAGGGAGCACTCGCCCGTGCTCATGGTTGTACTCATACGGTCCTCTACAACGAGGAAAACTTTGTCGATCGGGTTCAGGAACTGACCGACGGCAACGGGGTTGGCGCGGTCTATGACTCGGTTGGCCGCGATACTTTTCACCAGAGTCTGGACTGTCTCAGGACTCGCGGTACGCTGGTGCTGTTTGGGCAAAGCTCGGGAAAAGTGGAGCCCTTTGATCCTGCGCTGCTGTCCGGAAAAGGCTCTCTTTTCCTGACGCGCCCGACGCTTTTCAATTACACCGCAGGCCGCGCGGATCTCCTTCACTGTGCATCGGAACTTTTCGATGTACTGCAAAGCGGTGCGGTCAAGGCAGATATCAACCAGGAGTACCCACTGTCGGACGTGCAACGGGCCCACCAAGATCTCGAAGGTCGACGGACTACGGGCGCTACCCTCCTGTTGCCCTAGGCCGTCTCTATTGTGGTGTAAAGTCAGCTCATGAATCTGCCAGATGCAATCCGCCAAGTCGCCCAGGGCGAGCACCTCAGTCACGACGCGATGGGCGAGGTGATGCGCATCATTATGAGTGGCGATGCGACGCCC
>MDTB01002603.1_pt1 | contig 22160 bp, 19 predicted proteins | sample 811161 | NCBI WGS metagenome assembly MDTB01 (sample SAMN05326650, study PRJNA326480) | marine metagenome | isolation source: seawater | place: Mediterranean Sea | collected 2009 | reverse complement strand
TGTCGTCAATAAATTTGTTGAGCGTTCTAAGATTAATGGCGTAGATGTTTTTAGAATTTTTGATGCCATGAATGATGTTAGGAACATGCAACAAGCCATTAAAGCAGTCAATGATTTCGAAGGACATGCTCAAGGCACTATATCCTATACAACTAGCCCTGTTCATGATGTTAAAGGTTGGGTTGATTTATCTTTAAAACTACAAGATTTAGGTGCACAGTCATTGGCTATTAAAGATATGGCTGGACTTCTAAAGCCGTATGTTGGGTTTGAACTAGTTTCTTCTTTAAAGGAAGCTCTGGAAATACCGATTCACATGCAATGTCATGCCACTACTGGCATGTCTACAGCCACTGGGATTAAAGCTATTGAAGCTGGATTGGATAATATTGATGTATCAATATCTAGTATGAGTATGACGTATGGCCATTCACCAACTGAATCAATGGTTGCTATCTTAGAGGAGACAACTAGACCAACAAATTTAGATTTATCAAAATTAGAACCAGTTGCCCAACATTTTAAAGAGGTTAGAAAGAGATATCATAAGTTTGAAGGATCATTGCGTGGAGTTGATTCAAGAATTTTAATAAGTCAGGTACCAGGAGGCATGCTTACAAACCTTGAAAATCAACTTAAAGAACAAAACGCATCAGAAAAATTTGATGAAGTTCTGAGCGAGATTCCAAAAGTAAGAGAGGACCTTGGGTACATTCCACTGGTTACACCGACATCTCAAATTGTAGGAACTCAATCAGTTTTTAATGTTTTGAATGGTGAAAGATATAAATCCATCACCAAAGAAACTAGAGGAGTCCTTGCAGGCGAATATGGGGCAACACCGGCTCCGGTTAATAAAGAATTACAAGAAAAAGCGCTTGACGGTGCTGCCGCAATTACATGCAGGCCAGCAGATTTGATAAATGATTCCTTTGATGATCTTGTTGATGAATTTAAGAAAGTTATTAAGGATAACTCACTTGATATCGAAGCTAATGAAGATAACACATTAATCTATGCATTATTTCCTGAAATCGGACTGAATTATTTTAAACATCTTGACGACCCAGAATTTTTTGAGCAACGACCTCTTGATATACATCTGCAATCCAGCAGTTCCTATCTTGTAACCATCAATGAAAAAGAATTTTCAGTAACTATTGATGAGAACAATAATTTTGATATTGCATCAGGTAATGTATCAAACACATCACCTAATCAACCACAGCAAGTCCAACCACAAGCTTCTTCAGTTTCTAGTCAGCTTAACGCTCCATTGGGTGGGAACATATTTAAAATCTTGATTGCGGAAGGTGAAACAGTATCGAAAGATCAAACCCTAATTATTCTTGAGGCTATGAAAATGGAAACTGAAATCAAGTCACCGGTCGATGGAGTTATTTCAAACATACATATACAAGTCGGAGATGCGGTAGCTCCAGGTGATTTATTAATCGATATTGCGTAAATGAATAATTTTGACATTAACTCACTATTGAGCTCATTTGGATTTTTTTATATCACCCAAGGCCAGGTGATAATGCTTTTTGTAGGCTTGATTCTTCTTTATCTTGCAATCAATAAGAAATTTGAGCCGTTACTTTTAGTACCAATTGGCTTTGGAACGATTTTATCTAATATTCCAGAAATTGGACTTGCCTACAGTGGCTTAGAAAAAATTATCTTTGAAAATGATCCTGAAACATTATCAAACCTAGCAATGCTTTTAGGTTTGGATTTTATAAATGCAGATGTTGTCAAAAACCTTGATATTGTGAGCCTTAGTAATGCTGAAAAGTACGCTGCTGAACTTGGATACACTTCAGGTATTTTGTATAAATTTTATTCTGTTTCTATTGGATCAGGCATAGCACCACTGTTGATATTTATGGGTGTTGGTGCGATGACTGATTTTGGTCCAATGCTCGCCAATCCTAAAACTCTAATTCTTGGTGCAGCAGCTCAGTTTGGAATCTTTGCAACCGTTATAGGAGCACTTTACCTAAATAATTTTGAGGCATTTGATTTCACTTTGCAGCAAGCAGCTGCAACTGGAATTATTGGGGGAGCTGATGGCCCAACAGCCATTTATGTAGCGTCAATTCTGGCACCGGAACTATTAGGAGCCATTGCGGTAGCAGCATATTCATATATGGCTTTGGTGCCGTTAATCCAACCTCCTATTATGCGAATGCTTACCTCAAAAGAGGAAAGGGTGATTGAGATGGTTCAAATGCGTTCTGTTTCTCAAAGAGAAAAAATATTTTTTCCTTTAATACTATTACTATTGGTTGGCCTATTGCTTCCATCTGCAGCACCACTATTGGGAATGTTTTGTTTTGGTAATCTTTTAAAGGAATCCTTAGTTGTAGAAAGATTAAGTGAAGTTGTCCAAAACTCTCTCATAAATATAGTGACTATAGTTCTAGGTTTAAGCGTTGGTTCAAAATTAGTTGCAGAGAAATTCTTAACAGCTGAGACTCTTGGAATTTTAGCTTTAGGCATAATTGCTTTTGGTATTGGAACTGCAGCGGGTGTAATCATGGCTAAAATTATGAATCTATTTGTTAAAGATAAAATTAATCCACTTATTGGAGCTGCTGGTGTATCAGCCGTTCCTATGGCAGCAAGAGTTGCTAACAAAGTTGGTCTTCAATACAACTCACAAAACTTTTTATTGATGCATGCAATGGGTCCAAATGTTGCCGGGGTTATTGGTTCAGCTGTTGCTGCAGGGATCATGATTAAACTTCTAGCTTAATTTGAAAATAATATGGATAAATTTGCTGCTATCCGTTCATACAAGGATCATGAAGTTCATGATGTTATAAACGCACTTCTTGGTGATGATCGCGTCATTAGCTCTTTCCTACAATTAATTTTTCCCAAGGCTCATGCTTTAATCCCATTTAAAAAATTTTTTTTTAGAAGATTTTTATCTTATAAACTTCGTTCAATAGACAATATTGAAAGCTATCAAAAAATTTTTGAAAATTTAGTTGAAAAAGTCATAGATCAATCTATTTCATCTTTCAGTTGTAACGGTCTTGAGCAACTGGATAAAAATCATCGTTATTTATTTATATCTAATCATAGGGATATAACTTTAGACTCAGCATTGCTAAATTATGCTTTGTACAAAGCAAGCCATAAAACATTTAATATTGCAGTGGGTGATAATCTTATGAACACTAAGTGGGTTGCTGACCTGATGCGATTAAACAAGAGTTTTATCATTCAAAGAACTGGCGCAACTAAAAAAGATATTTACAAAGGTCTGTCATTAGCCTCTGAATATATTTATGAATTAATCAATAACAATGAGTCAGTGTGGATTGCTCAAAAACAAGGAAGGGCAAAAGATGGAATCGATTCAACTGATTCAGCTTTACTAAAAATGATTCATCTTCACAAGAGAAAAGAGTTCTCTATTTCTGAATATTTTAATGAACTGAAAGTTGTTCCAGTTGCAGTGTCATATGAATTTGATCCAAATGATATAAATAAAGCAATTGAATGTGTAAAAACTAACCAGGGAATAGACTACATTAAATCTTCAAATGAAGATATCAGCAGCATTGCAAAGGGAATTACTGACAAGAAAGGAGATGTATCTATTAATGTTGGCTCTCCACTGAATTTTGTTTCTGACGATACTGACCAAATTTCTGATCAAATAACTAAATCAATAAGGAATTTATATAAACCCCACTCAACAAATTATGCAGCATACATAAAATCAAAGAATGAGATTTTAGACCATAGTTTTTCAGAATCTAAAATCAACGATAGTATTGATTATCTAGAGAGCAGAGCAAAGCTATTAACAGAACTAGAAAAAGAAGAGCTTTATAGTCAGTATTATGAGTGTTTAATAAAAAAAATGGGCGGATAAACCGCCCATAAACATTCTCTAGAAATATTTTAATCGAACTCTGGATATGCCTCCACGCCAATTTCAGTGGCATCAAGCCCGGCCATTTGTTCTTCATCAGTTGCTCTGATAGGCATAAACATATTGATTAAATACACAACACCTAAGCTAGCAAGATAAGTGAAACCAGCAATCATTAGAACTCCAATTAATTGACCTCCAAAGTCAGCACCTCCGGTAGCGCTTACAACAAGCACACCATAAATACCTACAATACCATGAGCTGATATTGCTCCTACTGGATCATCTATTCCACTTTTTTCCAGGAAGAGTATTGAGAAATAGACAATTGCTCCACCAATAGCACCCACAATAACTGCGGTGCCACCTGCAGGACTTAATGGATCAGCAGTTATGGATACTAATCCTGCAATAGCACCATTGATAGCCATAGTTACATCCATTTTTCCATTTAGAAATAAGCTTATTAATAGAGCGGCAACAACACCACCAGCCGCAGCCATATTAGTATTTAAAAATACTTGACTCACTGCAGTAGCACTGCTAACTTCAGAGACTTTTAACTCTGAGCCACCATTAAAGCCAAACCAGCCTAACCAAAGAATCCATGCTCCCAATGCAGCCATAGGGATATTTGATCCAGGCATTGGATTTACCGACCCATCAGCATTATATTTGCCTTTTCTAGAACCAAGAACCGTAACTACAGCTAGTGCCGCAGCAGCACCACATAAATGCACAGTTCCTGAACCAGCATAATCTGAATATGAGATACCCATTCCTTCAAATCCACCACCCCAATTCCAAAAACCTTGAGTAGGGTAAATGAAACCGGTTAAAACAACGGCAAATAAAAAGAACGGTAGTAGCTTCATTCTTCCTGCAACAGCTCCTGATACTATTGACATAGCAGTAGCAACAAAAACAACTTGAAAAAAGAAGTCTGCTTGATGTGAGTAATAACCCACAAAAGTACCATCAGCAATAGAGCCATCAGCTCCATACATTATTGGATCTGCCTCAGTACCTGTTGAAAGCGACCATGAACTACCAATTGCTGGGAATAATCCACCAAAGTAACTATCTCCAGCATACATAAGTGCAAAACCACATACTAAGTACATGATGCAAGCAATTGAATAAAGACCAAGATTTTTAGTTACAATCTCTGATACATCTTTTTTCTGCACAAGTCCGGCCTCTAGCATGGTAAAGCCCGCGGCCATCCACATAACTAACGCACCAGCCATAACAGCATAAAAAGTATCTAATGCAAATTTAATTTCTTCCATAATAATTTCTCCTATATAGCCTCAGCACCTGTTTCACCAGTTCTGATTCTGATTACATCATCAACACTTGATACAAATATTTTTCCATCACCAATCTTGCCTGTACCAGCAGTTTTGGTAATGATGTCTGTGACCGTAGAGGTTTTAGAATCATCCACTAAGATCTCTAACTTTATTTTTGGAAGGGTATCCACGGTGTATTCAGCACCTCTATAAAGTTCAGTATGACCTTTCTGACGTCCATAACCTTTTACTTCAGTAATAGTTAAACCTTCAATACCAGCATCAACTAAAGCTTCACGTACTTCCTGTAATTTGAAGGGCTTAATAATCGCGACCACAAGTTTCATCTTTATAAACTCGCTGAAATAGAGAAAAATATACCGTCTTCATCTACTCCACTGTATCCTTCATCAGTGAAATCGTATGCGGTTATTCCGCAATCATATGCGCCGCATGAAAAACTATAACCAATACTATAGTTGTCACCCATATCATCATATGTTCCGTAGGCAAATGAAAATCCGCCAACTCCATAAGAAAATTCTAGGTAATCAGTAGCTTCATCTTGTCCTGAATAATATGTGAGACCTAAATCTCCGAAACTAAATCCAAGATATATTTCCTCAAATTTGAGATCAGGATCAGAATCAGGGTAGTCGTAAGTAAGATAACCTACGTCAACACCGACATCACCTAAGCTAAAACCATAACCTGCATAATAATCAAGTTCTTGACCATTACCGTCGCCAAAATTCACGTTTGAACCCCAAAATCCAGCATAAAATCCAGAATCAGCTTCATAATCAAATCCACCTTGAACAGCAGGTCCATCTGATTGTGTCATTCCTCTCCAGATATAATCTGTAGTAAATGATACGTTTGCACTAACTCCAGCATATGATGATACTGATGCTAAACTCATTATTACTAATAGAAAATTTTTCATAATTTCTCCTTGTTGTATTTATATGTATGCAACATTAATGCCAAATAAAAAAATTAACTATTAATTTAATCCTCGAATTCATATATCAATATATAATTTGCAAAAATTATAAAAGGATAAGTTATGGATATAAGTGGAAAAGTTGCAGCCATTACGGGCGGGGCATCAGGTCTAGGTGAAGCAACCGTAAGACATTTTCTACAAAGTGGAGCTAAGGTAGTTATCTTAGATCTAAATGATGAAAATGCTAAAAAATTAATTGATGAGCTAGGTAATGAAAATCTAAAGTACATCAATACCAATATTATGGAAGAAGAACCAGCTAAAAAAGCAATGGATTTCATTCAAAATGAATTTGGAGCTCTTCATGTTACTGTCAATTGTGCCGGCACTGGATATGGAGGGAGAATAATTGGTAAGGATGCTCCTCATCCATTAGATCACTTTAAATTTATTATTGACCTGAACCTAGTTGGTACTTTCAATGTAATGCGACTTGCAGCCGAACTTATGGACAAAAATGAACCAGATGCTCAAGGTGAGAAAGGAGTAATTATTAATACAGCCTCAGTTGCAGGATATGAAGGCCAAATTGGTCAATCTGCATATAGCGCCTCAAAAGCCGGTGTTATTGGTTTAACACTTACTGCAGCTAGAGATTTAGCTAGGCATGCAATCCGTGTAAATACTATTGCTCCAGGTATTTTTGATACACCTCTGATGAAATTGGCTCCAGATAAAGTTAGAGATCCTCTACTGGAATCAACACAATTTCCTCACAGGTTTGGTGATCCTTCAGAATTCGGTAACTTAGCAGCACACATCGTTGATAATACATATCTTAATGGTGAAACAATTAGAATTGATTCAGGCATGCGAATGAAGCCAAGATAAATGTCTGATACTTACAATGCATTCGTTGTTGATGAAATAGAAGATCAATTCCAGTCTTCCATTAAGTCATTACCTCTTCCTGAACTTCAAGATGGCTGTGTTCTCATTGACGTTCTTTATTCTTCCCTTAATTATAAAGATGCGCTTTCTGCTTCAGGTAATAAAGGTATAACAAAATCTTATCCCTTTACTCCAGGAATTGATGCTGTTGGTAGAATTCGACAATCAAAGGATAACAATTTAAAAGATGGAGATGAGGTAATTGTTACTGGCTATGATCTTGGTATGAATACTAATGGTGGTTTTGGTGAAATTATTCATGTTCCATCAAGCTGGGTTGTTCCGTTGCCTAATAATTTATCAATGGAAGAAGCTATCTCATTTGGAACAGCTGGAATTACAGCAGCTGCTAGCGTTGATGCAGTTATTTCAAAAACTGATACGTTAGAATTACCAGTTGTAGTATCTGGAGCCACTGGAGGAGTCGGGTCAATAGCAGTTGGCCTTTTATCTAAATTAAGTATCGATGTAACTGCAATAACTGGCAAAGAGGATTCAGGCAAATTTCTAAAAGATCTTGGAGCAAAAAATATAATTTTAAGGGATAATTTTTGTTCTGAAAAAATAAGACCACTAGATAAGACTAAGTTCTCAGCAGGAGTAGATACGGTTGGCGGTGAAATATTAAGCAGAATTATTTCTCAAGTTGACAGACATGGAGTCATTACATGTTGTGGAAATGTGAATTCAATCAAGCTTGAGACTACTGTTTTTCCATTCATATTAAGAGGTATTGCCTTACAAGGCATTGATTCAGCTGAATCTCCAATTTCCTACAAAAAATATTTATGGGATAAAATCGCCTCTGACTGGCAGATAGGTTATTCAAAGTCTTCAATAAAAATAATCAAACTTAATCAATTAGCCCCTGAGATTGATAAAATACTGAATGGCGATCAACAGGGTAGAGTGGTTGTAAAACACGGAGAGTAAACGTAATGTCTAAAAATAAAGATAAGCTTGCTGAATATTATGAATCTGCTGAAGTTAATCAGGATTCAAGATCTGATGCATGGGTAGCATTTATTATTATTGTGGTTTTTGTGGTAACTGCAGTTTTTTGGGTTTCTGGTCAGTAGTTATTTATTCTGATAAGAATTTTTCAGCATCAAGCGCCGCCATACATCCAAAACCTGCCGAAGTTATAGCTTGCCTGTAAACTTGATCTGATACATCGCCTGCTGCGAATACACCTTTCACTGACGTCTCGGTAACTGATCCAGATAAACCTGATTTTATAATGATGTATCCATTATCCATGTCTACTTGACCATCAAAAATTCCTGTATTTGGAGAATGACCTATAGCAATAAAAACTCCGCTTAGAATAATTTTTTTATCATCTTGTTCATCAGTTACAATCATTCCATTCACGCCCATTTCATCCCCAAGCACTTCCTTTAATTGTGAATTCCAATGAATTTGAATATTGTCTGAGTCAAAAATTCTATTTTGTAGTATTTTTTCAGCTCTCAATTTATCTCTCCTATGAATTAGATGAACTTTAGAACAAATTCTTGACAGATAAAGGGCTTCTTCAGCAGCAGTATTTCCACCACCCACAACGGCAACTTCTTGATCCTTGTAAAAGAAACCATCACATGTTGCACATGCAGAAACTCCCTTGCCAAGAAATTTTTCTTCAGAAGGAATACCTAAATATTTTGCACTCGCACCTGTAGAAATAATTAATGCATCGCATGTCCATGAGGAGTTTCCAGTAAGAGTCTTAATTCCATCAGTTAATTGTGTTTCATGTATGTGATCATTAATGATTTCAACATCAAACTTTAGGGCATGTTTTTGCATACGGTCCATCAATTCCGGTCCTTGAAGATCATCTGAATCACCCGGCCAATTTTCTACTTCAGTGGTTGTGGTTAATTGACCGCCAACTTCGGTCCCAGTGATTAAAGTTGGGTTGAGTCCAGCTCTCGCAGCATATATTGAAGCTGCATAACCTGCTGGACCAGATCCGAGAATAATTAATTTTTTATGTTCATTAGTCATTTTAAAATTATAAATTAAGGTGTTAATAAAATCTGTTTAATCCATAATATAATTACTAACTATTAGCCCATGGCAAAAAAACAAAACCAATCTGCGCCACTTCCAATTACTACTATTTTTTCATTTGTCTTAATGGCATTTAGTCTTTATTTCTTTGTTTCATTAGTAACTTTTAATCCAAATGATGTTTCATTAAGCACAAGTTCTTCTGAAGTATATTCAATTGAGAACTATGGTGGTCTTTTTGGCGCTTATCTTTCTGATTTTTTATTTTCAATTATTGGTGCCTCAGCTTACTTACTCATAGCATTGATGGTTCATGAAGTTCTAAATATCCTTTTTTTTCATCAAAGATTTGCACATCATAAGACCCTTCGTATTATCTCATCATTAATTTTAATTTTTTGTTCTTGCATACTCTTTGAATATTTATTAACCGGAGAAAGTTACCCTCAGCTTTCTGCTGGTGGTGTTGTTGGCTTTCTAGGACTAGATTTTCTTTCGTCTTATCTTGGTGTTTTTGGAGCTTTAATATTTGTTGTGATCTTTGCAATTGCAAGCCTTTCTTTTGCGCTTGCATTTTCGTGGATTAAGGTCTTTGACTTTATAGGTAAAAACCTAATTGCATTCTCAAGGATTCTCTTACAAGCATTAAAAAAGCTATCTACTTTAGTCCTCACCTTATTTAAAAATGCCACAAGTAATTTTGTAAAAACTACTCAAAACTTGATGTCAAATTTCAAAAGTAGCAGATTAAAAGCGAAAGAGGAAAAAGCATCATCTGTAAAATCCTCAAAATCAATCGAACAGCAAAATGAAATTGAAAGAGTAGTTGTACAAAAATCTCAAACCACACCTGAAAAGGATCCAAAAAAAGAAAGTGTTTCAGAAATTATCAATAATGAAGCTGAGTCATTGAATACAAAAACTTCAATCACTGTTTATAAGAAAAAAGAAAATGTAGATACTTCAATGCCTAATACATCTTTATTGGATAGAGCACTTGATGATGGTGATTCCCTTACTAAAGATGAGCTAAACCAGTTAGCTGATTTATTAGAATCAAAACTAGATGAGTTTGGTGTTGAGGCTAAGGTTGTATCAGTTTTACCAGGACCTGTTGTAACCAGATTTGAAATCCAGCCCGCCCCAGGAACAAAGGCAAGTAAGATAACAAATATTTCTCAAGACATAGCTCGCTCTCTCGCAGTAAGCAGTGTGAGAGTTGTTGAGGTAATCGAAGGAAAATCTGTTGTAGGGATAGAGATTCCGAATACAAATAGAAAAATGGTCCGATTAAGTGAAATTCTTTCATCCAATGCCTTCAAAAATTCAACATCACCACTTTCTCTTGCATTAGGTCATGATATAGCAGGTAAATCAGTTGTTGTTGATTTAGCAAAAATGCCACATCTTTTGGTTGCAGGAACAACAGGCTCTGGTAAGTCTGTTGGAATTAATGCAATGCTTTTAAGTCTTTTGTTTAAATCTGATCCATCCGATGTAAGACTAATATTAATTGATCCAAAAATGCTTGAACTTTCAGTTTATGACGGCATTCCTCATTTATTAACGCCTGTAATCACCGACATGACAGATGCCTCCAATGGTCTTCGTTGGTGCGTTGCTGAAATGGATAGAAGGTATAAGTTAATGTCAGAAATGGGCGTACGTAATTTAAGTGGATTTAATAAAAAAGTTGCTGAAGCAAAAATTGATGGCAAACCATTATTTGATCCTCTTGTAGAGGATCAGGAAACGGAATTGGAGGAACTCCCTTCTATCGTTGTAGTGGTGGATGAGTTCGCTGATATGATGATGTTAGTTGGAAAAAAAGTTGAGCATCTTATTGCAAGAATTGCGCAAAAAGCGAGAGCTGCTGGCATTCATCTTATTCTAGCAACGCAACGTCCATCTGTTGATGTAATTACAGGTTTAATTAAAGCAAATATTCCTACAAGAATTGGATTCCAAGTTTCTTCGAAGATTGATTCAAGAACAATTTTAGATCAGGGCGGGGCAGATCAACTGTTAGGTTATGGTGATATGCTTTATTTACCTGCTGGCCAAGGAGTCCCAGTAAGGGTCCACGGAGCGTTTGTTGGAGACGATGAAGTTCATCGCGTGGTTAATGACTGGAAGGAAAGAGCAGAACCTGATTACCTAGAAGAAATTACTTCTGAGCTTCAGGAAACCGGACCCATACCTGGATGGTCAAATGAATCATCTGGTTCAGATTCAGATGAAAACGATGAACTTTATGATGAAGCTGTTAATTTCGTGCTTGAATCAAGGAGGGCCACCATTTCATCAGTACAAAGGAAACTAAGAATAGGTTACAACAGAGCCGCACGTTTAATTGAGGCTATGGAGGCTGCAGGTCTTGTCTCTGAAATGAATACCAATGGGACTAGAGAAGTATTAGTTCCAAAGAGATAGAAATGAGAATTCATCTAATTCTGTTTTTATTAGCCTCTTTAAATATTAATGCTGACGAATTAGATATTTTCTTTGAAGCTCTAAATAAAAATTACCTTTTTAATGAAATAGTGTATGAAAATGAATTAGCCATTCAAAAATCGAATGGAGAAATAATTAAGAAAATGAATCAATTTGAGGTACACATCAAACAGCCTTTTGAAGAATCTTATTATGTTTCAGAGACTGAAATCGATCACATTGATCATGATCTTAATCAAAAACAAACTATTCCTATGGATGCAATAAATAGCCCTTTAATAAAAGCATTTTTAAGTTCAACAAAGAAGCATTTTAATAAGTTAGATATCGAAATCATTGATAATTTATATTTACTTTCTACTGAAACTCAAACAATTGAATTTTTAACCAAGGACAATCATATAAAAAAAATAATTTTCTTAGACAACTTGGGTTATCGGCATGAAATAACCTTGGCACCAAAACATGGCTAATTATCTATTAATTGCGTTGGGAGGCGCCTTGGGGTCTCTATTGAGATACTTAGTAGGTATTCGTATAGAACCCTCTGAATCACTCTTTCCGCTTAATATCTTAGTTATAAATATAATTGGATGTTTTTTAATGGGAATGGTTTTGGCATTGGTTGATGCTAAATCACAACTCTTCCTATTTATTACAATTGGGATATTGGGTTCTTTTACGACTATGTCAGCTTTTTCAGCTCAAGCCTTGGATTTATTGTTAGATGAAAAGTACTTACTTGCGACTTCATATGTATTTTTAACTTTACTTTCATGTATCATTTCGACTGTTATTGCATATTATTTATTTAAAGCGTTAGCATGATTGATCCTAAGATTCTTAAAGAAGATATACGAAGTTGCAAAGATAATTTAGCCAAAAGAGGTTATAGCCTAGATGATAAAAAATTCTTATCACTAGAGAACCAGCGTAAAGATCTTCAAATAAGTGTTGAAGATCTACAAGCCCAAAAAAATAAACTCTCAAAAAATTTTGGAGAATTAAAAAAATCTGGCCAATCAACAGACGAACTTGCTTTAGAGCTTGAAGAAATTAAGTCGAAAACAACTGATCTAGAAAAAAATCTCTTAGAACTGCAAATTGAGATCTCATCTTTTTTAATGGATATACCTAATCTTATTTCAGAAGATACGCCAATCGGAACAAGTGAGGACGACAATAAATTAATTGAAGAATATTTAAAACCGCAAGTGCTTAAATCGGATTCTCATTTAGACATTACTGATCAAATAAGCCTAGAGCTTGGAAATAAATTAAGTGGATCTCGATTTTCAGTTCTAAAAGGCAATGTGGCTAAACTTCATCGGTCACTATGTATATATATGATTAATGAAGCAATTAATAATGGTTATGAGGAAACTTATGTACCTTATATTGTTAATTATGATGCCCTAGAAGGTACAGGACAGCTCCCTAAGTTTGAAGAGGATCTATTTAAGTTATCCAATGATCAATACTTAATACCAACAGCAGAGGTCCCACTTACGAACTTATTTCGAGATCAGATAGTTGACCAAGATCTACTTCCAATAAAGCTAACTGCACATACGCCATGCTTTAGATCCGAAGCGGGAAGTTATGGTAAAGATACAAATGGGCTTATAAGACTTCATCAATTTGATAAGGTTGAAATCGTACAAATTGTTAAACCTCAGGATTCTGACAAGGCTCTTGGAGAGATCACATCTCATGCGAAATCTGTTTTAGAGAAACTTGAGCTGCCATATAGAGTCTTCCAGCTTTGCTCTGGAGATGTAGGATTTTCGGCTAGCAAAACTTTTGACATAGAGGTCTGGATGCCAAGTCAAGAAAGGTACAGAGAAATCTCATCATGCTCTAATTTTTCAGACTTTCAAGCCAGAAGATCAAAGATTCGATTTAAAGAAAATGGAAAGAACCACTTTGTTCATACTTTAAATGGTTCAGCGTTGGCAGTTGGTAGAACTCTAATAGCAGTAATTGAAAACAATTTTAATAAAAAGCTAAAATTAATACACATTCCAAAAGAGCTTCAAAACTTCATGGATGCTGACGTTATTAAGTTATAAATTTCCAGCTTATTTTTGTCACTAAAAAGTAACTTTAATTCGCTAAAAAAAAGTTCTACAATTGTCTACGACACAAATATCAAGAGGGGTCATTCATGAATTATGTAAAAGGTTTATTTTTATCAATTCTCTTAATTTCTGTTCCAGCTTTTGCAGAGGTTGAAACTACTTCATCAATTCGAGGTACAGTTAATGTTGCAGGAGCAACAATTGAGATTACCAATCAATCAACAGGTCAAACCAAATCTGTTACAGCTGGTACTGCTGGAAACTTTTCAGCTTCTTTCTTAAAAGTTGGTGGTCCATACTCAGTAAGCGCATCAGCTCCGGGTTATGGTACAGAATCAGTCGATGGTTTATTTTTAGTGCTTAATGAATCTACTAACATTAGCATCAGATTAGTATCAACTGCAGATGTAGAGGAGGTAGTAACTACTGCTTCTAGAGCAGGCTCAATTAAGATAGGAACAGGTACATTGCTTGATAGAGCTGCTATGGATGGAGTCCCAACAATTAATAGATCGGTTGCTGATTTTGCAAAACTAGATCCCAGAGTATCTATCAATACAGGTTCATCAAGAAATGCTGAGATATCCGTCATGGGTGCCAATAACAGGTACAATGATTTCTCAATTGACGGTGTTAGCTTTAATGACCCATTTGGTCTTAATGCTAATGGTTTCGGCTCAATGAGAAACCCAATCAGTCTAGATTTTGTTGATCAAATATCAGTCGACGTTACCCCATTTGATGTATCTCGCGGTAACAATACGGGTGGATCAATTGCTGTTGTAACAAAATCCGGTACCAATGAGTTCAAAGGAACTTATTACACTACTGATCGTGATGAAAGCAACATCGGTGATTATAACGGTCTTGATTTTGCAACCTTCAGTGAAGAAATCACATCCGTAACATTATCGGGTCCAATAATTCAAGATAAGCTCTTTTTCTTTGTTGGGTATGAGGAGTTAGAAGCTTCATCTCCTGTACTTTATGGTACTTTAGGTAGCGGTGCACCTAATGAGGCTGAAACAGTTACCGCTGCGATTGGACAACAGATTAAAGATATAGCGATGAATACCTACGGTTATGATCCTGGTGCACTTGACAATGTCTCTTTTCCTGAAACTCATGAAGAATATACTGTAAAAATTGATTATTATATTAATGATTCACATCGTGCGGTACTAAATGTTTCACACTCCGAAGATTACTTCCCAAGAAAATACAACAGAGGCAATACTGTATTTAGTAATAACTATTATTCAAAACCACCTGAAATTGATCGTGAATCCATTACAATTTTCAGTGACTGGAGTGATCGTTTAAGAACTAAAATTAAATACACTTCATATGAAATGTATGAAGATGACTCTTCAATCGGTGATCCTTTCTTCCCTGAAGCTAGGATACGAGTAGGTGGTGATCAAGTTTATCTTGGTGGTGATAGATATCGAGGTGCGAACCTTATCAATACTACATCTGACTACTTCACCTTTAAACTTGACTATGACTTGGGTGATCACATTATTACCGCAGGTATTGAAACTGAAGAAGCTGATATTTATAACTTATTCATTGCAAGATATAACGGTGAAATTCATTTTGATTCTATTGCTGATTTTGAAGCCGGTACATGGTCTTATTTAAGATTCCATACTCCTATTAGTGGTAATGCAAACGTCTCTGATGCTGCTGCTGCTTTTGAAGTTGAAAAAACTACTATGTATCTACAAGATAAATGGTACGTTAACGATGATCTTACTATCATCTATGGTGTTAGATACGACCAACGAGAAACACCAACTGAAGCTAGACTTAATCCTAATTTCTTAGCACGAAACGGTGTACCAAATAATGCAAAGTTTGACTTTGATCTTGTTCAGCCAAGGCTCTCATTCAATATGAATGTAACTGATGAGGTTTCAGGAATGTTCGACGGGGTGTTAGATTCAGTTGTAGATGCAACGCTTCGAGGTGGACATGGATTATTTATGGGTAGAATACCAAACGTATGGTATGGAAATCAGTATTCAAGATCTGGTGGAGCAACTGACTATAATAGATTTAGAAGTTACTCAGATACCATTGGACCAATGCCCGCAGCTGCAGTAGCCGATCCTAGATTTTTCTGGCTTGGACCAACAAGTAATTATCAAGTAAGAGGAGCATACTTTGGTGATGCGCAAGGCACCGATCCAAACTTTGAGGCTCCATCATCATGGAGATCAAACCTTGCTCTTGATTTAGTCACTGCAAGTGGATATGAAATTACCATCGAATATAACCTCGATGATGTAAATGAAGGAGTCTTCTATAAAGATTTAGGTCTAGAGAGAACAGGTCAATTAGCCGATGGAAGAGGTGTCTATGACACTTCTGGTGACTACTGGTTAACCAATGCAAGTGGTGGTGGAGCTGAAGCTTTTACTTGGTCTATCAATAAAAACTTCAATGGTTTGAATGCTTTACTTGCATATAGCACTGTTGATGCTGAAGATATATATCCATTAACTTCAACACAGGCTGAATCTACATACGGTTATACGCAAAGATTTGACGGCGAGAATCTTTCACCAAGACCATCAAGTTATATGATTGACGAGAAGTGGATTTTCTCACTTGACTATACTGCAAAGCTTATTGGTGAAAATGATACTAGATTCTCATTAGTTTATATTAGAAAATCTGGTGAAAACTTTAGTGTTACCTATGACACAGGTTATAACTCTGTAGGCGGTGCAAGTTATGGTGGATATGATTTAGCATATATTCCAACTGGAGCAGCTGATCCGAAAGTTAATTTTGCTAATGCTGCAGTTGCCGCAGCTGTAATGGATCATATTAATAGCACAAAGCTTGGTAATTATAAGGGTACTTATGCTCCAAGAAATGCTTTTGAGGGTCCTGATTATGATAGATTAGACCTAAGAATCACACAGGATATCAATGTTTGGAATGATCACAAACTTATCATTTATCTTGATGTTCTTAATCTAATGAATTTGTTAGACGATCAAAAGGGTATAGTTGAAGAGTACTCTTTCAATAATAGCAGACAAATCATAGTAAATGGTGTTGATGCTCAAGGAAGAGTTAATATTACCGGCGTTGATCCTGATGACAGTCTAAGTGTTATAAACTTTAATGGTCAATCAGTATGGCAGGTTAACCTTGGCTTTAAATACTCATTCTAACTTTTATTTTAGAGTAATTAAGGGCGGTTTATCCGCCCTTTTTTTTGTTAAAATGATATATGTCTATGGATCTAATACCTGAATTATCGTATGAAAAAATTGCGGCTTTTGATCCTGCAACTCTTTTAATTTTATCTAAAGCCCTCGAAAATCATGGATTTTTTACAATAAAAAATCATAGCATTGAAGATAATTTACTCGATAATAGTTACGAATTAGCAAAGAAGTTTTTTGATCTAGATGAGTCTGTAAAATCTATTTATTCTAGACCTGAACATGGTGGTGCTAGAGGCTATACCCCATTTGGAAAAGAAACAGCATTAGGTGAAAAAGTACCTGATCTTAAGGAGTTTTGGCACCATGGCCCTAAAGTCGACAATACATTTGATAAGCGAATTAAAGGAAATATCTCTGTTAAGGAAATAGACAAATTTAGCCCTCATTTTGATGTCTTATTTGCTTCCCTTAACGAGTTGGGTTTGGTTGTTCTATCAGCTATCGCAAATGTATTGAATCTAGAAAAAGATTTTTTTAATAACTGGGTGATAAAAGGAAATTCTGTTTTAAGATTAATTCATTATCCCCCTGTAAGTGATTCGTCAAACCTTCAAAGAGCAAGAGCTCATGAAGACATTAATCTAATTACTCTCTTAGTTGGAGCTGAAGAATCTGGTCTAGAGGTCCTTTCTAAAAGCGGTGAATGGATTCCTATTGAAAGTAGGAGTAAGTCAATAGTTTGTAATATCGGTGATATGATGCAGTTAGTAACGCGTGGAAAACTGAAAAGCACAACTCATAGAGTAGTTGAATATGGTAAAGGTGAACCAAAATCAAGATACAGCATGCCATTTTTTCTTCATCCTTCTCCCGAGGTTTTATTGAAATCAATTGTGGATGATAGTAAGGGATCAGTCTCAGCACATGAATTTCTAGAGGAAAGAATTAGAGCAATTAAATTATATTAATAATGGACATTACCCCAAACTTTCAAATTATAGTGGGCTTTATTGGATTAATTGCTTTAGCAATACCATTCTCATCATCGATTAAAAGCATCAATTATATTCAAACTCTAAAAGCAGTAATCTTTCAGATATTACTTGCATACATGCTAATCGAAATTGAAATAATAACTAATTTATTTTCTTATTTATCAAAAATTGTTTTAATACTCCAAGAATCAACTAATGCAGGAACACAATTCGTTTTTGGATATTTATCTGCAGGTGATGGTGAAGAATTAATATTTGCTTTTAAAATCCTTCCCTTAATAATTGTTTTCTCATCACTAACAGCTTTTTTTTGGTATATAGGATTACTTCCATTTTTAATAAGAATAGTCTCTAAGCTATTTGAAAGAGTATTTAACATAGGTGGACCAATAGGTCTCGGCTCTACAGCTAACATTATAATGGGTCAAGTTGAAGCTCCATTATTAGTCAGACCTTATCTTCAAAAAATGTCAAAAAAAGAGATACTAATTCTTATGACATCAGGTATGGCAACAGTTGCTGGGTCTGTAATGATTGCGTACGTAACTATGTTACAGAACCAATTCCCTGAAACAAATTTGATTCAGCATATGATTACAGCATCGGTATTATCAATACCCGCAGCAATAATGTATTCAAATATTATGATTCCCGAAGATAATGTTACTGAATTTGATCAACAAAAAATACCAAAGATTTACTCAAGTCCAATGGACGCAATTATTAGAGGAACCAGAGATGGAACTGATATTGCAATCAATGTTGCTGCAGTATTAATTTCCTTTATAGCAATTGTTTATCTAGTAGATTCATTTTTAGGAAATTTTTCTATCAATAACGATAAAGCATCGCTTCAACTAATATTAGGATATTTCTTTTACCCAATTGTATGGCTAATGGGTGTCCCTTCTTCTGAAGTTATTCACGTTGCTGAGCTATTAGGAATTAAAACAGCACTTAATGAGTTTGTTGCATATGCTGCTCTAGCAGAAATGGATCCTGAATTAATCTCAGATAGATCTAAATTGATAGCAATGTATGCATTATGTGGATTTGCAAATTTATCATCGGTTGGAATATTAATATCTGGAATTTCTGCAATGTGTCCTGAAATAAAAGATACTTTAATCTCTGTGGCATTTAGATCCCTTATTGCTGCAACTCTAGCATCATGCATGACAGGTTTAGTAATAGGTATCTTTAGTTGAGGATAACGATATTTAAATTTAAGAATGCTGCAAAAAAAAGCCAGCATGGGTATGGCAAGTAAATAATTCCAAATAACCAGCTGGATTCAAATAATCTTACTTGAATGACTAGATTTATGAATACCAATAAAAGAATATCTATAAAGGCAATTATTGGCATTTGAAAATAAAAAAATATCCATGACCAAATTGCATTTAGAAATAGCTGAACTAAAAATAATTTAGATATTTGCTTAAAGTTAAAATAACTCACCAAGGCCATAAGTGAATATAAGATAGGCCAAACAATACCAAAAACATAACCTGGAGGATTTGATGTGCTCTTATTTAACGATTGATACCAATCATCCTGGTTGATATAGGTATTTGCTAAAGAGCCTATGAAGAAAGTTATTAAGGTCGCTAGAGGTAAAAGTAGGGGAGATTTAATAACCCTTTTCAAGCTATTTAAATAGTCCTGAAATAGGACTAAGAATCTTGGAGATTAGACTTGAGCCTTTAGGACGAGCTTCATTAAAAACATACACACCAACAAACAACGTTGCTACAAGAAAAACAATTATTGCATCGTATTCAGCCATATAAATATTATAAGTTATTCATGTGTAAATTATTCTCTTTCTATTATTATTGAACAGATTGAGTACCCACCACCAAATGAACATATCAATCCCTTTTGCCCAGGCTCAAGGTGATTAAATTTATGGAAGGCAATTAATGATCCAGCTGAACCAGTATTTCCAAATTCATCAAGAACATTCGGGGCTCTGTTCTGATCAACATCACCATCAAGCAATTTATTTAGTATCCATTTATTAAGATTAATATTTGCTTGGTGCATCCAGTATTGCGAAATGTCATTAGTTGAAAGGTTTAATGAATTAAGTTGATCCTCTATTAATTGAACAACCATAGGACAAACTTCTTTGAAAACGCTTCTTCCATTTTGTTTAAAGAGCAACTCATCTTCATTATATTTCTTATTTTCAATACGATTCATAAACCCAAACTCATTTCTAATATTATTAGAAAAAACTGTTTTAAGTTTTGTATCTATTATCTTAAATTTGTTTTTTGATAAGCTATTTTTTTGAATTACTGAAGCAGTACAAACATCACCAAATATAAAATGTGATTCACGACTCTTCATATTATTATGTGCAGTAGTAATTTCCGGATTAATAACCAGAATTGTCTCTGCTTTACCCGCTGCTATATCGCTCATAGCATTACTTATTCCAAAAGTTGTAGAACTGCAAGCAACCATCATGTCATATCCATACCCATCAATGCCTAGTTCTTTTTGTATTTCAATAGCAATTGCTGGGTAAGCTCGTTGTAAGTTAGCTGTGGATACAATTACTGCATCAATATCATCTGGAGTTACATCTGCATTTTCTATAGCATCCTTACCTGCCACAACACCTATTTCAGCCAATAATGATAATTCATCAATATCCCTTGCAGGTATTAGCGGTTTCATAAAATTAGGATCTAGAGCATGGTCTTTTTCTATCACATACCGATGTTTTATTCCTGATGCTTTTTCAACAAACTCAGATGAAGAAGGTGAAAGTTCTTCAATTGAACCTGCAGCTATTTCTTTAGCATTTTCAGTATTAAACTTTTCAACATACGCATTATAAGAAGCCATGAGCTCATCATTCGTAATGCCATGTGGCGGGATCCATAGACCTGTACCTGATATGTAAATATTATCAATGCTCATTGAGAATTATTAATTTAATATAGTATTTTATATGTTTAATAAATATTTAGAAGTCATTACTGGTGAAGGTCAGAAGATTAGGCTATCTAGTCATTTTTCTGAAAACTCAAAGAAATCTATTCTTATCAATCATGGGATGGCTGAGCATCAACGAAGATATAAAGAATTTATAAATTTCTTAAATTTAAATGGTATTAACGTATTTATATACGATCATCGAGGTCATGGTAATAGAATTACCGCATCTGAGCCTATTGGTATATTTGCAAATCAAAATGGTTGGAATTTAGTTGTAAACGATCTCAATGATGTATCGAATTTTTTAGTAAATAAGTTTTCTGATCATACTTTTTCACTGCTTGGTCATAGTATGGGCTCATACATCACTCTTGACTCAATACAGTCAGGTAATCCAATTAAGAATATTATTCTTTCAGGCTCATCGGTTCCTGATGGATCAATTTTAATGTTCCAAAATCTATTTCTTAAATTAAGTAATCTGCTAAAGGGAAAAGAAAATTATAGTAGCATCATGCATGAGCTTGTATTTGGAGGATTTAATAAATCTATTAAGAATTCAAGAACACCATCAGACTGGTTGTCATATTCAGTAAGTAGTGTTGATGATTACATTGCAGATCCATTATGCGGTTTTGTAGTGTCAAACTCATTATGGGGTGATCTTTTGGTTGGTTTTAAAAGAATCTTTGATAAGAATAGATTTTATCTGTATCAATCTGATTTAAATGTATTAATCCTATCTGGTAAAGAAGATGCAGCAGGAGGATTTGGCTCAGGACCCAAGAAATTAAATAAAATCCTTTCATCTAAAACATCTAATTGCACTTTAAAACTTTATGATGGCATGCGACATGAAATATTGAATGAACGCTCAAGAAACATCGTTTATGATGATGTTTTACATTACTTGATTAATAAGTGAGCCTTAAAGATAAAAATTTTTTAGTTACTGGTGCTGCTCAAGGCATTGGTCTTGGAATCACTAGATCAATTATTGAAGCTGGCGGTAAAGTTGCAATGATCGATATTAATGAAGAAACCTTAAATAATGCGTCATTTGACCTAGAAAAAAAATATCCATCCACAACACTTCCTTTGGTTGCTGATCTCACCGAAATGAATTCATTCTCTGAAGCGATTAAAAAAACTCATACTTTAATTGGGCCAATTGACGGATTTTGTAATAGTGCAGCAGCTTCAAAGGGATTAGGTCCATTCCATGAGTATGACTTGAGCGATGTTGAAACAACTTTAGAGCTAAGTTTTACAATCCTCTGGAAAGCATTAACCTGTCAAGTTTCTTACATTGACGAACATCAAGCAACTTCAAGCATTGTAAATATTTCATCTAACTCAGCTATTAGGGGATATGCTTTTA
>MDTB01130271.1_pt1 | contig 22166 bp, 26 predicted proteins | sample 811161 | NCBI WGS metagenome assembly MDTB01 (sample SAMN05326650, study PRJNA326480) | marine metagenome | isolation source: seawater | place: Mediterranean Sea | collected 2009 | reverse complement strand
CCATATAAACTATTTAATAAAATCGTATTATCACTGTTATCAAAAATATGATTTGCACTATTATCTGTAGATATTGAAATATTTCCAGCCATAGTATAATTTTAATTAATATATTAAAAGCCAATATATTAATTAAAAGGATGAACCGAAAGAACCGCCTAATAATCCATTTGCTGCCATAGGTCCTCCAGTACTTATCATTTCATTTGCCATATTTACTCCTGTATGTATCATATTGTCATACGAATCAGATGGCCCTGTTTGTCTTGTTGTTGCTACCGGAGCTGGGGGAAACATACCTGATTGCATGTTCGCATTATCTAAATAATCCGCTTGGCTCGGTGCATGTTGTGATACAGGTTTGTTCACTTTTACTTTATTCTTCATACCTTCTTTCATTTCATATCCACCTGGACCATTATATAATTCCACAATACGATCCACCATTATGTTCACCTTTAATCCGAGTTTTGTCTGAATACTCAAAACAATTATTAAAAACCCTAAAATTAAATTTGTTAAACATAAATTCTCATATTTGAAACCACTGTATGTTGGTATGTATGTTATTATTCTGTGTATGATAATAATTCCAACAAATATTAAAGATAATTGTATAAATATTTCTGCTAAAAGTTCTATTGAACTCTTTTCCGGATCCGCTTCGGGAATAAATCTATGAATTGTTTTATTTAAAATCACCACCGGGATGACACCCATAAAAGAATATTGCAAAGCATTCAATATTTCTGCATTGCTCTCTTCAGTCATGGAAAATACATGTGATAAAAAAGTTTTTTTTGATATTGTCGTTTCTTGTAAAACTTCCATTCTATAATCAAACCATAGAAAATATATAAAGAAATATGCTAATTAATTCTATGAATCAAGAAGAATATCAATACATTGATTTAATTAAAAATATTTTTGAAAATGGTTCTTTTGAAGAAACCAGAAACGGCAAAACACAATCTATTTTCGGGAACATGATGCGGTTTTCTCTTAAACATGGTCAAATACCTATTTTAACCACTAAAAAAACTGCTTGGAAAACATGTTTGAAGGAATTATTATGGTTTATACGTGGAGATACGGATAACACAATTTTAAAACAACAGAATGTACATATTTGGGACGCAAACGCCAGTCGTGCCTTTTTAGATTCTCGTAATTTACAAAACAATAAAGAAGACGACTTAGGTCCAGTATATGGATTTCAATGGAGACATTACAACGCTCCTTATGAAAATTGTCATACTGATTATACAAACAAAGGTATTGATCAATTATTAGAAGCTATAAATATTTTAAAAGACCCAACAAAGAGAACCTCGCGCAGAATCATCGTAAATGCATGGAATCCTTGCCAAATTGATGAAATGGCATTACCCCCATGTCATGTTTTGTTCCAATTTCATGTAACAGAAAACAAATATTTATCATGTTCTCTTTATCAAAGAAGTGGAGACGTTGGTTTAGGAGTTCCTTTTAACATTGCTTCTTATTCTTTCTTAATTCATATTATTGCTAAACATTGTGATCTTGAGCCATATGAATTTGTATACTTCCTGGGGAATGCTCACATATACGAAGACCATTTTGAAGCATTAAAAACACAAATAGAAAGAGAACCTAAATGTTTTCCTAAAATAACAATCAAAAATAAACACGAAAATATAGACGATTACTGCATTGAAGATGTTGAATTCTTAGAAGAATATCTATATCATGATAGTATTAAAATGAAAATGTCAGCATAAATATTTATTCTTTATGGATATAGAGATTTCATTTTATTTACTTTATAATGAGTACATCCAACGCTGCTGCAATAAGAAGAAGAGCTGGAACAGCTGCTAATGCTTCTACAACACCAACGAAATCAAACGATTCTAACCAAATTAACCAAAAAACAGGTCTCACCTTACAACAAGTTATTTCAACATTTGACAAAAGACTAAAAACTTTAGAAGAAAGTACAAACTCTATTGGTACACAAAAAGAAAATACATTACCGGACAATATATTAGTTGAATTTAACAGTCGTTTTGAGATTATTGCAAATGAAATTGCAGATTTAAAAAATGCATTATTAAAATTGCAAACATTTACAATGGAAGTAAACAAATCATTGCATGATGATAGAATCCGGGTTTTATCTGATGTGAATGAAGAAATTGCAAATACTGCTACCTTTTCACTTGAAGAAAACAGTGTTGAAGGGAAAGAAAATAAAAAAGATGAAACTCAAGTAAATGAAACTGTTTTACAAACGGAAAATAATTTAGAAGATCTTAACCAAATAAATGAAAATAATAATATAATTAAAGAAGATGAAGATAAATAATTTATTCATCTATAGTAAATTTAATGGACGAAATTGAAAAGAAAATGAATGAATTAAAAAACTCATTTTATGAGTCAAATAACAAAAATATATTTTTTAAAAACAAACAAAAATTGCAATGTAATCAATTAATAGCAAACAATATTGACTTAACTTCCGTATTGCAGATTTCTATCTTTAATAAAAAAGAAACAAATAAAATCATTGTTGCATATCCTATTTTGAAAAATTTTGCAACAACTTCAAACATTGAAACGATTATTTATCATTTATTTGATATTATTAGACAGACAATTCATACGTGGAATAATTTTGAACTGCATATAAATATGGATACGTATACCATGACGGCTCATGAAAGGTTTAAACATATGTTTGAAATTCTGTATAATATGAATGAACAAAATGGTAATATTGTTTTTAGTGATGAATTAAACAAGCTCGTTATTTACAATGCACCTTCTGTTATGGTCACATTACAACCATTTTTTATAGGGATATCTAAAAACAAAGTAACAGATAAAGTGTTTATGTATAGTAAAAAAGAAACAAAAGACAGTTTTGAAAAATTGATTAAATAGTTAAATTATTTAAAACAAACAGTATTTATATATTATGGATGTTAAGATCAATAATTTATTAAAGGCGGATACATTTACGAGTTTATTTCAGCACATTAAGTTATTTACGGAACATGTAAATATCACGTTTACTGACGACAAAATGTATTTACAGACGATGGATAGTAGTCGTGTATCTATAGTTGAAATTAATTTACCGAAATTGTGGTTTGATGAGTATGAAATGAAGGATTGTTCTGTTACTATGGGAATACAAGCGAATGTTTTATTTAAAGTGTTAAATAGTCGTGATAAGGATCAAATCATTCATTTAGAATATGAGAAAGATTCTGATAAATTGTATATTCATTTCACGAGTGAAAATAAACAAAGTTTTGATAAACATTTTGAAATAAATTTAATTGATTTAGACGTGGAATTATTGGAAATACCGGATTTTAATAGTAATACAGATATTTCAGTGCCGTCCAGTTATTTTGCGGGAATCATTACACAATTGCAGATATTTGGAGATACAATAGAGTTCCAATGTTCAGAAGAGAAAGTACAATTAATTTCGCATAGTGTTGACTCTGGTAAAATGAAGGTGGATATTAAGGTTGATGAATTGACAGAGTATTCCATAAGTGAAAGTGAAGAGGTAATGAAGATATCATTTAGTTTAAGTCGTATTCATAATATTTGTAGTTATCATAAATTATCAAAAGAAGTGGATATTATATTAACCCATGATTATCCTATGAAGATCATTTATAAATTAGATGAGGAAGAAGCTACTATGACATTTTATTTAGCCCCTAAAATAGGAGATGATTAAATGCATTTAAATAAACAATATATAGTATGTATATTGTGTATATGAATCTTTTTTTACAGTTTCTATTGTTTGTTCTTATTTTGCTGATATACATTCATGTTACGCATCAATATAAAAAAAGCGAAGATTTGGAGCTTTATGAACTTGATTACAAGGATAATCAACATTTACAAGAGGTTTGTGACATAAAACAGCCTTCTATTTTTAATTTCAATGAAATCAATCCGGATTTATACAATATTATTAACAGTGACAACATTGAAGAAAAAGAATCGTGTGAAGTTAAAATTAAGGACATTCAAGATTACTATAAAAACGACGATTCTGTTGATTTTGTGCTTCTTTCTCATAAAAGTTCTCAAAGTCTAATTAAAACAGATACCAAAGGAATTTTTTTTTCAGAAGACAATTCTTTATTTATTGAAGATGCTGGTATTGATATTGTGTTTCAAAATTGTGATTATTTCTTAAAACCACACTTCACTATAAATACTAAATATGACATTATGTTTGGCTCTGAAAAAGCATATGTTCCTTTCAGATACCATAACCATTATAGACACTTCATTACCGTGAATAGTGGTAAAATTAGAGTTAAATTAACTCCATGGAAGAGTTGTAAATATCTATATCCAAACCATGATTATGAGAATTATGAATTCAAATCGCCGATCAATGTATGGAAGCCAGACAGGAACCATTTCGGTGAGATGGACAAAATGAAATTTCTGGAATTTGATGTAACCGAAGGACAGGTTCTCTATATTCCTTGTTATTGGTGGTATAGTTATCAATATTATGATTCTAATACGTTACTAACCAGTTTCACTTACAATACACCCATGAACTGCATTGCTAATTCTAAAGAATTGTGTTTTTACTATTTACAACAGCATAATATTAAGAATAAACCTATGAAAACTATAGATTTACCTATCTTAGAAAAATCAACAAACGATACTGAAGTTATACAAGAAATAAATAACCCAGATTTATAATTTTCAGTGTCTATTAAATATTGTATTTTTTTTCGAAAAAAGTTCAGGTCGAAAAAAAAAAATGGACAAAAATAAATGTCCAAAAAAAATTTTCGAGATAAAGTTTCTAACAAAAAAAACACACTTTGTGTTTTTTGCCTGGTGGTGCTATGAAGGCGACCAAATTTCACGACAAATTTCGCTGCAACCTTTTTTTTATATTTTCCTCCGAAAAGGATTTAAGCGAGTTTTTTTTTATCCATTTAGGATAACAATGTATTCAAATAATAAGATTTTAAAAAGCCGAAAATTTCTATGTGAACATTGCAACTATATATGCAGTAAAAAAAGTGACTTTACGAAACATCTTGCCACACTGAAGCATCGTATGGCGAGTTTGGATAAAAAAACTCGCCAAAACTCGCCAAAGCATATTCAAAGTGAGTATGAATGTGAATGTGGTAAAAAATACAAATATCAGAGCGGTTTATGTAAGCATAAAAAATATTGCACCTATATAAATGATGGATATAATAGTTATGAAACGGATGATGGAGACAATTCAATTAAACAACAACATTTTATTGATCTATTAAAACAAAACCAAGAGTTCAAAGAAATGATTATTGAACAAAACAAGACGATTATGGAGTTGTCTAACCGTACAAACATCACAAATAATACAACAAATAATAATCAAAAATTCAATTTAAATTTCTTTTTAAATACTACCTGTAAAGATGCTATGAATATGTCAGAGTTTATTGAAAATATTAACATTGATTTTAAGGATATAGAAAACATAGGAAAAAATGGTTATGTTGCAGGAATGACAAATATGATTTTGTCTCGTATTAAGGATTTAGATGTATCTAAACGACCGTTACATTGTACGGATCTAAAGCGCGAAACAATGTATATTAAGGATAATGATGAATGGAGTAAAGATACCCCCGATAATCAACGACTAAAAAATATGATAACGATTGTTGCAGAGCAAAATTATGGTATAGTACCGTTATGGAGAGAAAAACATCCAGAATGTCAGCACTGGGATAATCCAAAATATGATTTTTGTATAAGCATGATGCGTAACATTCTTGGTGATATGGGAGAAGAGCAAATAAGATTAGATAATAAGATAATAAAGAACTTATCGCGTCATATTTTAGTAGAAAAAAATTAATATCATTCTATTGTATATGTTAAAGGAACTATACACAATACTTATTTCAGGATTAGTATTTTTAATATTAGATTCTATATATTTAGGTATAACATCAAAATTATTCCATGAGATTGTTGCTGGAATACAAAGAACGGTAATGGTAGTAAAACCAATGGGTGTAATCGTATGTTATATATTCTTAATACTGGGTTTGTATTATTTTATTTTAAGAAATAAAAAAACACCAGTGGATGCCTTTTTGTTAGGTATTCTAATATATGGAGTTTATGAATCTACCAATTACGCTATATTTAAAAAATGGCCAGATTATGTCACTATTTTAGATACGGTTTGGGGCGGAACATTATTTGCATCAACAACAATTATTACATATAGTATTATTTAAAATATTTAATATATGAATATATATTAAATATGGCAAGTTTTATACCTGAAAAACAGTTTTATGCTGAAATAGATATGAATAAAGATGATCGTTATAGTGAAATTTATAACAGTATTGAAGATTTTGGTTACGAATATGATAGTGAGAGACCTGTAAAAAAAGCACAAGGTACATTTAATGATGTTTACTTTATAAAAGACACCAAAACTCAGGAAAAGTGTGTTTTAAGAATAAACAAACATTTCTTAATTGAACGGAGACAGTATGAAAATGGTGAATCAGATGAAATATATAACAAAGACGCAATTTTGGAGTCATTGCCGTATAATTTATTAAAAACAACACAGAGTGTAAATTATACAAGTAAATTAAGCATAATTATTGATAGAACAATAGAACTGTTAAATATTGTTGGCAAGAAAGGGTATTCCCCATTAAATAAATGGGTTGGTTGGCTATTAAAAGAGAAAATGGAAAACGATGTCACGATAACACGATATTACTTTACTACAATTCATGAAGCTTATGATGAAAATTTAACAACATATATGTTTAATAATTACAAGTTAACCAATGAAACCCGAGAATTTAATGACAGAGGTTCAAATATATCTGTAAAACTCATTGATTTTGATATAAATTCTTGTATAATACCGAAAAATGTAAATGATCTACAAGATAAAAGAGTTAAGTTTGATTTTTACATTATTTACTTGGGTAATTTTTTTTTAAGATGGCATGAAATTAATATTTTTATGGAACCAAATGTAATTAATGAAGGAGTTCAAAGAAACATGGTAAACTCCATATGTGCAAAAGATTATGAATACACAAAAGAATTATTCATGTACGTTCGGCATTACTTGCGTGATATATATTTTTCTATATACTATACGATTTTAGATACACTTCGTTCTTTGGATGAATCTAAACAAGAGATAAGTAATGATATTATTCCATTAATTAAATCATTAAAAAAAATAGTAATGCCACGTCTGTACGATAATATTGTTATAGACTATTTAATGAAAGATACTATAATGAGCGAGGAAATGTATACTAAATGTTGTAGAGTAGAGGAGCATGTAAATGATAGACTGTCAGAACCACAAAAACAAGAAATGATGAAATTGGTATGTAAACCTGTATTAGAAAAATTAGTTATTATCTTTAATAGATTTCATTCGTGTGAACACAAAAATTATATGAAACATGTTGTGGGAAGTCATCCTGAAATGGTAGATGAAAGTGATCATATATTAAAAACACAGAATAATGATGAATTAAACAAAATTTCTACGGATATTAAGAATATCCTTTATGGATTGATTGTTGATGAGGGTATAGATTGTCTTGATATAAAGACACAAAATATAGTAATTAAACAAGTAACGCCTTCAGAAATATCCGCAGCTAAACCAGCAGCTAAATCATCTACATCTAAATCCAAAAAAAAATCTACATCTAAATCTACATCTACAGCTAAAAGAAATACAACAGCTAAATCCACATCTAAATCCATATCTACATCTACAGCTAAAAGAAATACAACAGCTAAATCCACATCTAAATCCACATCTAAATCTGCAGCTAAACCGTCAGCTAAACCGTCAGCTAAAAAAAATACAAAAACAACATCTACAGGTGAGCCAAGAAAAAAAATAAAAATAAACGACGATGTAAAATTGATATCTAAATTATAGTTTATTTACATGAAAAAATGAACTGTTTATTGTGTGATTCTAAAAAACACTATACTTGTAATTGTAGTAAATACAATTACTATGTAAATTATTTCAGATGTATGAATAAAAAAACATGCCCAGATTTTAATAGTTACTCAACAAAGTTGTTGCGGGTGATGGCGTATAATTTTGTAATGAAGAAAACGTTTTATAAAAGATCTTATTTCTATAATGATAAAAACAATAAATATTATGACCCAAGTGAAAAGTTGCCTAAAAAGTTGGAGGTAAAGAGACTGCGGTTGTACAGGAAATACGACTATGATCCTATACCAGTTACTTTAAATAGGTCTCAACTAATAATGCGATTAAAAGAACGATGGAAGAACTGTTATTATCCTTTGATGTTAAAAAAAGATGAAGAAGTCAAAGATTTAGAAAAGTGCGTTGTATGTACTTCAACTGTTGTAAAAATGAAATATTGGAATGTTATTTTTCAAAAATATATGGATGTATATGTAGAAGATGAATGCAGTACACATGCAGTGCTTGGTTGGCGAAATTATGGAGAACCTCCCGTAGTGTGTAGTGTTTGTAATTTAACAATTTGTTTTAAATGCATGTCAAACTGGATACCAAAAAAGAGGGGGTTTTCGTGTCCTCAGTGTAGATCTACGAAACGTCCAATTGTTCCTAAATATGTATTTAATAAAGGAGAATGCAAAATGGTAACCTATTTACCTGATGTTTCTCCAGTGAAGAACCATTTGAATAGGCCAATATGTAATCGTACAATTGAATTTTATTATATGAATGATGTATATTCAGGAAGTCATTACGCATTATGTAGAAAAACTGCAGTTAAAAGGTGTTTTACAAGAGAAGAGAATATGGACATATATGACGGATTGATAAGAGCAGAACAAAAAGAATACATAAAAAATATAGAAGAAAGTTAATCGTTGTTTCTGCTAAAACTTTCAAACAAAATAACCAAGGTTGCAGCCATTGAATATACGATTAAGATAACGTTTAATTCAATCATATAGTTTTAATTATTTATTTTTTATTACGTTTAACTTAATAAAAAATTTGTTGTTTATTGCTGGCAGCAATTTGTAAAGAGCACATATTCGCATGCTCGTATTCAAATATATTTATTGTTTTCAAAATCAATATTTTTATTTAGAAATGAAAATAGTAAAATACATTTAAATTTGAGATTCTGTTCCCAGGAAGTACAATTTATTAAACTCCCTTGCTTAACAATCAATGTAATATCACACTTTGTGTAATTTGTTTAGATGTGAACAAGATATTATAAATATCTTTGGAATTAGTTTCTATTCTGAAACCCTTCAATTAAGTTACGTTAAACAGATCAATATATTACATCAATTACACCATTGAATGATTCATATTTAAACACCTGCCAAAGTGTAATATAAACAATGGTGTCCAACCTAAAAGCACCTTTTAAAACGTTGACTATTATAACTGGAATTGAGCTCTTTAATAAAAAATCCCAGTTTAATTTAACATACCTATTAATTTGAGTATAAGTATTGTTGTTCGTTTACTAATATATATTTATATATAAGTGGGCAAGGTTGGTTGCCCAGGATACTCACCAGAGGAATTAAACCTCTTTCTCTTGATGTTTTAATAGCAGTGAAAGGTTTCGATCCAATGACCTTCAGGTTATGAGCCTGACGCGCTGCCTCTGCGCCACACTGCTAATGTATCAAGCGCTTTATCGTTAAGCTAAGTGAGTGGAAGAAAACACAATAATAAGATAATGTGCGATTACTTATGATTTGTGTTTCGTGCAAAATTTCATTTCTTTTTGAAAAAAAGCGGTTTGAAAATCCTCTTTGCCAATCGTGACAATTGGTTTATCTAAAGTTTTTTCATTTGGTTTTTTTGTTTTATTGTTCTGAGATTTATTATTCACGGAAGTATTTTCCATTATATTACATATACAAAAATATTTTACATAACACATTTAGACTTGGTTAGTGAAACCGTGACTATATGCGTAAAAAATTGTCTGCTCTATCAGGTAGGGAACTATATACAAGCTATACAGAAGCTCCTATTGGGATTCGAACCCAAGTTTCAGGATTCAAAGTCCTGAGTGATAACCACTACACTATAGGAGCGGAGCTAAAAAAAATTCGTACACGAAGAGGGGTTCGAACCCTCGCAGCTTGCGCTACCAGGTCTTAAGTCTGGCTCCTTGGACCACTCGGACATTCGTGCAAATTTTATATTGTATGACCCACCCACCATACAAATTATGGAGACCGCATTCATTAAATGAATGTATTTAGAAGATGATTTCCCCCACTTCCCATAACAGTTTAGAGACATATTTAGGTCAATGTTCCTGGGCGGGCTCGAACCGCCGACCTTCGGCTCATAAGACCGATGCTCTAACCAACTGAGCTACAGAAACTTCCTATACCGAGAATTGAACTCAGATCCCGGCCTTGAAAGGGCCATATCTCAACCATTATACTATATAGGAATCGCTAATTATAGGACTCGAACCTATGACCCCATGGTTAACAGCCATGTGCTCTACCGACTGAGCTAAACCAGCATTTTTTTACTATACAACTATTTACAATATACACATATATACACAATAGAACATGTCAAGTAAACTTTATATTCTTTGATAATAATATTTATTTTACAGTATAGGTTATGTTGTTGACGTTTTTAATTATTTTCAAAGTGAAATGGAATTTGTCACAAAAATTGTCCAAAGAGAGTTGTTCTTTGGATAATGGGATTCCCATGAATTTAGATTGTAGTTCAACAGACTGTTCGTCGGGTTCATACCCATATTTTTGGTAAAACATTTCAAGATCTTCGTCATTATTAAAAACGACTTTTTCGTGGGTTTCATCTATAACACCATTACATTTTAGTATTCTATCTTCCCACAAAGGCAATCTGGATGCATAATATATCCAATTGTAATAGTATGCATTTTTGATGGTTTCCTCATTGGGTAGTTTCAAGTCAAAAACCGAGTTACAGGTAGTGTTTACTTTGTATTTGCAGTTTTGTTTAAGTACATTTCTTGGCAATATGGTTTCGTTGCTTTGGTTATACATATTTAGTTCTTTTTCTGGAACATTTACAATAAAGTTAGTGGATTTAATTGTTTGTTGATCGCCCTCCACTTCAAAATATGTCTTACAAAATAATTCTAAATCGTAACTACGTGTACATAAAGTGCATACAATATTTGCAAAATGAGCTGGGTTATCGTCTTTTTCCCAGGATGTTACGTATGAAGTAAAGAGATTCCGTAAAGCAGGATGGTTTTTCTCATACATTGTTTTATAAATGTCCAATAAATATTCTATAATCAGCATTTCTTGCGAAAGATATGAATAATAGAGTTCAAATGCCCAAAATAAAGATTGTTGAATATCTTTATTTAAAATAGACAAGAGCAGAGAGTGTTTGACTTGTTTCTCAATGTAGAGGTAACGCGTAAAAACAAGATTTTCAGATTCCATGATTAGTATGATAACCCAATAAAAAATAAAAACATATCAATTTTTAACAAATAAGCATACTTTGTAAAGAAGGAATATGTTGTAGATTGTCTGGCCATTTACCGTTTCTTTCTCTGTATTGAATAGCATATAAGGTGCACCGTTTCTTAGTAATAATCATTCTTTTTTTGAAAATACTTTTCCACCTTCGTTGAACTATCTTTAACCAAAATGTCTTGACAATTACGTTATAGACGCCACCTTCTGTTATTTGTAATTTTAATATGTCAATATTTTTAAAAGAAGCATTGACGGAGTCTCCGTAATAAAACAGATAATCTAAACAATTTTGGTGTGGAAAAGTAAAATAATTGCGTACGGACAGGCTATTTGTCATAATAAAAGATTCCAGATTGTCTTCGTACAATCCTAAGTAATAGTGGTTGTTGAGTTTACCGGTGTTAATGAACTGTATTTCATTTCTATAAATTTCGTCAATGATCTCAAAATCATCGGAATTGTAAGAAGACGCTTCACTGAGAAGATCTGATTCGTCAGAACTTGAATTGGTTTCACTATCTGTGGTAGCATAAATAGCTATATCATTGTCTTCAAGAGACATCATAAGTATTTACGGTAGAATAAAAATAAATAGAATTTCAATTTTTTATTACACGAATAATAAAATTTTGAGAAATAATATTTCTAATATTAGAATATGATATCTATTACTGTAAAAGCAAAACAAAAGATAAATGAACTCATAAAAAATAATGGTAAAAGTGCATTGTTATATTTGAAGGGAGGGGGTTGTAATGGGTTTTCATATAAATTTAAAGTATTAGAAGAAGACAAGAAGCCGCATAAATTAGATGAAAAGATTCAGGTAAATATGCACAATTTGTATTTGTGTAATAAAAGTATGATGTTTTTGCTTGGAACAGAGGTAGATTATGTTGAAGATATCATGGGTTCTCGTTTTGATTTTAAAAATACAAATATAAAAAGTACGTGTGGCTGTGGTACAAGTTTTAATTTTGATTTTGAATCTTTAGAAAGAACACGTAAATAACGAAAAATTGAAAGGTAATTCTATGATAAACATCTATACAAAAAAATCAAGAACTCAAAAAAAATCAAAAACTCAAAAAAAATGAAAGTATGCCACAATGGTTATATAATGTGTCCTAAAATAACTTACTTTGAAAGATGTCAACAAATTAGAAGTTTTATTTTGTTGGTGTTTAGATATCCAGAAACTATACCTCAATTATATGTAGAAGAAAAAAATTATGGTCACGGTCTTGTCAAGGAGATAGGTTGCGGTAGTCCAATCATTGGATGTAAAGAGAGAATAACGTATGTGTATTATCCTATACTGAATAAAAAGAGCGAGTTCTTATATTTATATAAATTTAAAAAAAATCTATTAAAACTTAAAAAAAAATGCGAAGATTTATTTATACAACAATATAAATGCTTACCTGGTGCTCTATTACCATTGGATGTTAGGAATCATATAATAAGTTTCATTTCACCGTATCCTATAATAGCCATATGCGGAGAAGAGTTGAACTGTCTTGATGAGATGTTGAGGAAATATTCAGACATAAAATTGAAATAAATCGTGATAAATGTATATAGAAAATGCTAAAATCGTTGTAAATAAAAACAAACACATAAAATATTTTAAAATATATAGATGGGATCCAGAACAAAAACAAAAACCATATGTAGCGACGTATCCAATTAATACAGCAGAGTGTGGTCCGATGGTATTTGATGCTTTAGTCAGCAGATAAGCATTGAGTAAAACATAATATATCATAAATATAAAATGTTTTTAATTAAAGAAACCTAAGGAAACAAATTTTTCTTTTGTATCTAAAAAGAGTAATGAAAATATTCGGGTACCTTCAATTTCTTCTGTAGGTGAGCTTGTATGAATAACTTTTCTATTATTAAAAACAACTAAATCATTTTCTTCGTATACAACTTCACATATATTATTTTCTACAAGAACACATGTATTCAGTATCTCACGCATGATTTCTTGACTTTTTTGTGGCGTAAATCCCAAAAAATTATACAATTTATTAGGAGTAATCATAAGTGTTTTTTTCATTGACCTATCGTCAGGATAAACCACCAGCGGTTGAATAACCAGATCTTCAATTATGTTTTTTAAATCTTTTAAATCTTTTAAATCTTCTGTCCAATAATTATCAATTCTTCCATAACCAGTATGGTCAATTTCTGCAGTTAATGCTTTTTTAGTTGAATAACAACACTGTAAATGATTATATTTTGAGAATTTTAAATTATTATTGAAATTTTCATATCCTTTTTCCAGACTCGCAAAAAACGTAGAACCACCCTTTTCTGGTGTTTGTAACATATACATACTACTGACAACCGTTGGTAATTTGTCTTTACTTCCAACAAGATCTTGATGCCAAACAGTATTGTATTTAAATGTTTTTGCGTTTAAAATATGCCTATTTTTTACACCAAATGTATCCTGTATTTTTCCTTTTCCGCGTAAAGCTAATTGTGGACAATCGGGTACTTCTGTATGGCGAAACGGATGAACCACTCTATTCGTGTGCTCAGCGTCAAACATAGAACAAAATTTATATTGTTCTTGAGGAGTTAATGTTTGATTTTTAAATATCAACACTGGAGTGGATCTGAATAAATATTTCAAATCATCCTCTTGGAACATATCCAGTTTACGAATATCTAAATTATGCACTTCTGCAACAAAAGGAGTATTTTTGTTATATTTGATTCTAAAAGCAAGGGTTATTTGAATGATACAAAACAATAAATGAAAAAACATATATGATTAATAAATATACATGTTTTTAAGTTGAAATAAAATAAACATAATTTTTGAATATAAATGAGATTACAGGGAAATGTTAAAATAATTATTGATTTTTTCAATCTGTGAAACAATATATTTTGCGAAGACCCCGTCGCTCGGATAATGGTGTCCGGCTTTTACTCTAATATTTGTGCATTTTTCAGCAAGAGTATAAAGAGTTTCTTTCTTTTCAGGGAATCTTAAACTTAACTTATATGCTAAATAGTATGCTTGTAAGGCATGTCCAGATGGGTAGGCGGGGCTATCTGCGGTTTTTGATGGTAAAATATTTAAAGTGGGGTCTAGTTGTATTGGTCTTGGGCGGTTAAAAATGTATTTTAATATGTAAACAATGAATATAATATGTGGTTGAACAATGAGTGATCTTAGATTTTCATTTTCATGATTAATAACAGTCATAAATGCGTCGGATACCGATTCGTCTGTTAATTCAAAGAAGTGTATATCTAAAACAGTTCTGTCGTGTACTTCTTGTTGAACCTCTTTGATTTCATCGTTATTATAAATAGGGATGGTAGGTAAAAACATGCTGTATTTTGGTAATGTATACAAATAAATGATAAGAATAAGCAAGATAAAAAGAAGGACCTGGAGAAGCGTAATTTTCATAATATATAGTTTAATTATATTTTTTTAATATGGTAATAAACAACAAAAATGATAATAAGGATAAAAGAGATGATTAAAAAAATAGAAAGTCCTTTTAAAATTTTTGTAAATAGAGAGTTTTCTTGTATTTCATTGTTTTTAAATTCTTCATACTCAGAATTGTATGATATAAAAGCTGCTTCTGAAGATTGATTGCTGTCTTCTTCAACAATAGGATGAAGTGGTGATATGATCATAATATATATTATACTGTTTTTTTGTATTATTTTAATAATTATTTTTTTTCCAAATGATTTCATACCCCCTTAATTCAATGGGTTTTAAAAATTGTGAAATCTTGTAAAAACAGTCCATATTAATATTTATATTTTTGTTTTGAAAATGTAAATATATTAATATGATTTGATTAATGTAATATGGATATAAATCAACAGCAATATGTATAGAAACGGGAAAACACAGATCATGTCGTGTCATATGGTATTTATATCGTTCATCTAAATCTGGAGGTAAGGAGATATTATGTAGTAAATCACCAGCGTCGGTTGTTTGATACATTTTAAATACTTCAATTTTTGAATGTAATGTTTCAAACCCATAAAACCGTCCTTTGGTAATAATAGTGTTTTCGTATGGTCCGCTACAACGAATGTAGCAGTTTAAGAACTCGTATTGTTGATATGTTTTGTTAAATCGTTCACCGGCATATTCCAATAAGGTATTTTCGCTTAATCCAAAAGTAATTTTCTTATGGTATCTAAGTTTAAAAAAGTCTTTTTTGTTATTATGCGATATCATTTATTATAAATACAAACGGTTTACTTGTGTCAATTTTACACATATAAACTTTGAGAAGTCATTACGTATTTTAACAAATGAGGTTCAATCTTTTTTAATTTTTCCAATGCATCTACGTTGTTTGAGAGTTGCGATACAGTTTCAAATACGCTTATTAATTCTTTAGAAATGGTAACAATTTTTAACATAGCTTTTGTGAAATCCCCAATAGAGATATTCCATTCATACAATTCTTTTTCAATAAAGATTCTGCAATCCGTTTCAGTTTCACATAAACACCATTGTTTGGAAAGGTCAATAATATCAAACTGCAAAGCGTTTTCATATTTTATTCCGGTTTCAATTTGTTTATTGCTTTCTAATTCTTCATATCCATCATATAAATTGAGTACATCAAATATTGCATCATTTAAAAAGGAATCTTCCGAAGAGGGGTTTATCGTTTTATTGTCTTGATGTACTTTAATGTCCGTAAAACAAGAAAACAATCCAATCATTTGAACATGATCAAATGCTGTGAAGTACTCCCAATGTTTCATTAAACGGCAAATGATAACAGGGTGGATTTCATTGATATGAGAAGAAACAAGTCCGTCATCCGTAAGTATATATTGTGTATCTTTTTCTGCAACAAGGTTGTCTGCAATTAAGATGTCAATAATTTTGTGAAGTTGGTTTTGAAAATAGTTTTCATAAAAAGCAAGATTTTCTTCAAGGGCAATAATTTCGTTATTTAATAGTAGTTTTTTGTCTATTTTTTTGTGATCTTCTTCTAAAAATATGTGTTCATTTTTTAACATTTCAATCGTTTTCTGTGCTTTTTTCCTTGCATTGTTTGATTTATGTTTAAAAATAGATAATTGTTCAAGGTAGTTTTTAATAACATTTTCGTCTGTTTTTAAACCACAGTCTATATCTCTTTCTAATTGTTTGCTTTGAATGTCATTGGTAATTGTTTCTATAGAGTTTAAAATAGAGTCTTTAATCATACTTTTTTGACAAAAGCAGGAGATTTCGTGTATGTTGGCATTGGGGTTATTTTTCAAAAAGTTTAATACCAAAGAATAAGAGATATAAAATTTGGAGCTCAGTTTTTGCGGTTTATTGGACAAAATATTTAAATATCCGGTTTTGGAAGGTGTATGGAATAGATTATTACAATGAATGACATAACCGAATTTGTCTATTCCTCTTCTACCTGCTCTTCCTGCCATTTGTGTATATTCGTGAGAGTGTAAGAATCGTTGAGCAGTGCCATCAAATTTAGTGATGTTAGTAAAGATTGCGGATTTAATTGGACAATCAAGACCAATAGCGAATGATTCAGTTGCGAATAAAAGTTTAATATACTTTTTAGAAATCATCAGTTCAACTATTTCGCGTAAAATAGGAATCATTCCGGAATGATGAATGCCAATGCCTTTTTCAAGCAAAGAAACTAATGTTTTATATTCGGGTAGTTGCATATATTCTTTATAATTGGGTAATTTACGAACGATCTGTTCGCATTCGTTAGAAACGGTGTAGGGTATTTTGCTGTCAAATTCAAGCAGTGGAACAGTAATATCAAGTGCACAACTTTCAACCAGTTTTCTTGAAAATATAAAAGCAATAGCAGGCATCATGTTTTTGTTTTTTAAAAATGTAGCCAATTGATTCAATACATGTTTCCTTTTCAAATATTGATTGTTGGACTGAAATAGTTTTTGCATTTTAATTAATGTATTGTAGCCGGTTTCATTGAATTTTCCATTATGGTCTTTGAGAAGAATGAGTTTATTGGTATTTTCTCTAATTTCTTTTTGAATTTGTTTATCTGTAACGTATTTGAAGATGGACTCGGTGGTGGTGATGAAACTGTAGTGGGTGAGGGGTACAACGCGATGGTCGGTGGATGATAAATATACGGTTTTGTTGGAGTTAGTGTGTATATTTTCGCACCAATTTGCAAATCCGGATGGGTTATCAATGGTGGCGGAAAGCATAACCATTTGTATATGAGGGGGTAGCATCATAATTGTTTTTTCCCATACTTGTCCTCGTTCTTTGTCGTTAATGTAATGTACTTCATCAAATACTACACAGGCAAGTTCTTTTTGAATGTCAATTTCAAATTGTAGTTGGGACTGTTCGGTTTGTTGATTTAGATTGAATAGATAATTCATGAGGATCTCAGTAGTCATAATGAGAACGTCAGCGTCAGGATTCGTTTTAATGTCTCCAGTAAAGAGACCAAAAGAGATGTGTGGGAATTTTAAGGAAAAATCATGAAATTTTTGGTTGGAGAGTGCTTTGATAGGACTTGTATAAATGATTTTTTTTTTGTAAAGAAGTAAAATGTTCAATAGCGAATTCTGCGGGAAGTGTTTTTCCGGATCCAGTGTGAGCAGTAACAAGAGAATGGTTACCTTCAACAATGGATTGAATTGCATATTTTTGGAAATCACTTAATGGAAAGGGATAACGTTGAAAATATTCTTGAAAATCGTTATTTTGATATGGTTGATCACAAATAAGTACCATTGTATGAATTAAAGTATTATTTTTAAATAATTCAATTATCAATTTTAAAATATAAAATTGATGATTTACACCTTTGGAAATTTAAAATGTACTTGAATATGTACGTATTAATGTATTTCTTCATATAATATCAAACTACCTAATAGAATCATTAATCCTGCGAAGATAATCTTTAAATATTTATTGTCTAATGAACTACTATAATAAGAAGCAAAAGTACCCAATACAAAAAACAAAGAAATAGTTAATGCATAATTCCAATGAATGCATTTTTTTGTACAATTTTGTTTATTGTAAAAATAAACAGCTACAATACCAATAGGTAATAATAATGATGCTAATGATGTAGCTATTGCTTCTTTATAATCAGATAAAACATTTAAGTAAATTAATAAAGGTACGATCAGAATTTCTGCACCACCACCAACAAAAGAAGCTACGATACCTGTTACTAAACCAATAATTGAAACTTTTAAATAATTGTCCATTATATATTATATAAAGAATTTATGCATAATGAATAATACATAAACCAACCAAAAAATATTTACACCCTCGGAAATATAAAATTGATGATTTAAAATAAAATAAAAGATGGTAGATACGAATATGGGTAACACAAGTACAAAAACGACTAAAAAAAAGACTTTAACTGAGGATGAGAAACAGATACTAAGATCAATTACAAATGAAAATGGAATGGATGAAAACAATAAACAAATAGTGGATACATATTGTGAAGATAGTTTGGAAAAGGGTCTTGCAAAAATGTTTGTCCATCCACAAACGGGCAAACGGTTGACGTACGGAGAGATGAGAATGTTGTATGGTTAAGTTTGTTTGGTTTTGATGTAGAATGCGTCTCCCCAACCACAATGTGTGATGATGTTTGTGGCAGCTCTTTGGAATCCGAAATTGTGTAAATAGTTATCAATATCAATCATTTGATCGCAATTTTTATAAACATGTTCGGTGTTAACTTCGGTATATATATAATCAATGTGTTGTAAATATTTGTCCATAGATTTTAATGCACGTAATTCCACTCCTTGAATATCAAGATTTACAAAATTTAGAGTGTGTATAGGAATATTATTTTTTTCAATAAGAGTGTCAAGTCGTGTAGTTTGAAGTTGAATGGTGTGAGTGACTTTTACTTGTGGATGATTTTTTTCATGAGAGCCAAATTCAAGGATTGATGAACTTTGTCCATTGTTAGTAATATGGAAAGGGACGTTTACATCATTTTCGTCGTAGATGACGCCTTGATAAATGTTAAGAATCGTTCCGAAGCGTTCTTTATTTTGTTTAACTTTATCTTCCATAGCTTCTACCCAATAGATGTTTTGAGTGGGTACACCAACTTTATTATAAGCTGAAAGTTCTTCGCATTCGTGTGCTCCAATGTGGAGTATACCTTTAATATTTAAATTAAAAGCTGAATTAAGTTTATCAATAGTAATTAGCATTATAATTGATAAGTGTGAATATCTTTAAGTATATTAATTTGATTTTTTTAAATTTCTATATCTTTGGTGAACGTAATTAATAAAATTTCCGGTATTCCTTCTCGTTTGTAAATATACACTTCCATCATGAACAACATGATCATATTGCAAATTGGCAACAACATGTATTTCAGCATCGAGTTGTTCAAATAAAAGAGTGTTAAAATAGATAACATCACATGCAGAAGAAAACTTAATATGTTGTTTTTCCATTTCTAAATTTAAATTATCAATTAGAAATTTATTTATAACGTAATTACCTGTATTCATAAGCACTTCACTTGCATTAACTTTATTAATTAAAGCTTCATAATCGTTAATACTTTTCAAAGTTGATTTTGATAAAATACGACCGGTTAAATGCCTGTAATCAAAATTTGGTTTGGCGAATTCAGGCGCTAATACAATAGCTTTTTTTTGAAAATTATTTTCTGAAATATAACTATTACAAATTGTAAAATATTTTTCATCTGCAAAATTATCGGAATCTATTAAAGCTATCCATTCATTTTTTGCCAACTGACAACATGTAATTTTGTTTAAAAAAGGACCCAAAACTTCTTTATTTACATTTAACTTAATTTTTGGATGATTAAAATGTTCAATAATTTTTTTTGCGTCATTTCCATTTTCGTCAGAGATGACAATTTCGTCAATGAGTGTATTGTTAATATATAAAGGTAAATATTTTGATAAAAAGTTATCATAACGGTTAATTGTTGGTATACATAGTGAAAACATTTATCAATATTTAATATGTATTTTATTATTTAAATAGATGTTGTTTAATATAATAAATGGCTTTTCATTTTGTTATAAGAGGAAGATTGGGAAATGCTATTTTTAGATATTTAGCTTGTGCAGTTTTATGTATAAACACCAATAATGAATATATAAATAGTCAAGGAAGAAATCCAAATATGACAGAAGAGATATTTAATGAAATAGCAAAACAACTTATAGAAAATAAAAAGATTCAAATAAAACAGCCTTTCAACATGGGTATGTTTTATCAACATGACTTGATTTATAAAAAATTTAAAAAAGAAATAATTGATTTTATAAATCAACATCCAGAACATTCAGTAAAAACTGATGGTATAACTGCTGGTGATATGAATTCTCAAGAATTTAAAATGATTAATATTATAAATACGAAACCAGAATTTTCAAAAATATATAAAAATGTTTTGCACGTAAGGTTAGAAGATTTTGTTACTTATAATTTATATTTGAGTGTAGAAAGAATAATTCATTTGTTAGAAAAAGATGTAATAAATGATGAATTATGTATTGTATGTAAACAACCAATCAGTGACTTTGAGTTCAATTATTTAAATACTATAAAAGAAACGTTAATTAAGAAAAATATAAAATGTATATTTGAACATAATGATATCTTAACAGATTATTACACTTGTAAAGAAGCAGAAGTATTGATTTGTTCAAAAAGCACATTGTCTTGGTGTGCTGCATTTTTTTCAGATAAAATAAAAAGATGTTTTTTACCAGATTATAAAGAAGAAGTTAATCAGACTTGTAAAAGACCAATAGATAATACAGAATTATATTAAAAAGTAGTATCTTTTTCTATTTCGTATGGATGCCATTTGCATTTATTGAAAAATGTTTTCCAATAATTGTATGTTTCATAATCATCTGGAGTTCCCCAACATACATAATGTTCAACTTCAAACACTTTTACTTTTAATCCGGCTTTAACGTTTTGATTTAAAACATCGTCTACATAAAATTCATTGTTAGAACGTATATTTTCTTGATAATTTTTCTTTAATCCATTATAAAAATCTATAGCTTTCCTGTAAAACATGGTTCCTATAATAACATGACTTGTTTTCAGATTATGTTTATTTTTATCAAATTTTTTACACGAAACATGCTTAACAAAATTTTGTTCATCTGTTTCAACCCAAGCATACATGTTTGGATTATTTTTACTTGTTGGTTGATTACGAAATGTCCAAACAATTACATCAATATTTTTATCATTAACCATTTTTTCATAAAGGTCGGTATCAAAAAATACACCATTATCACAGGCACTAATTAAAATAGAAGTATTTAAATCTACTTTTCCATAACATATACCGAGTTCAGTTGTGCAAGCTTGTCCTTCTGTAATACCATCAATAGCAGTAACAGTGCAATGATAATATTTATCCAAAGTATTTTTAAGTGGATACTTTTGTAAATGTTTTTCTTGACAAACAAATACCTGATTTACAGTTTTTGGTAAACAATTTACAGCTTGAATAATCATTGGTTTTCCATTAACATCAATAAGTGGCTTCGGAACTGTATAACCTTTTTTAGAGAAT
>MDTB01024461.1_pt1 | contig 22169 bp, 33 predicted proteins | sample 811161 | NCBI WGS metagenome assembly MDTB01 (sample SAMN05326650, study PRJNA326480) | marine metagenome | isolation source: seawater | place: Mediterranean Sea | collected 2009 | reverse complement strand
ATTTAATCATCGGTATACTCGATGCTTCTCTCATATCATCTGTATTTGGCTTAAAGGTTACACCCAAAAAAGTTATTACTTTATTTTTAATTTTACCTTGAAGTATTTTGTCAATTTTTTTTGTTAGCAATTTTTTCCTATTTTCATTGGATTTAATAACAGTATCAACAATCGATAAATTAGATTTAAATTTTTTTGCCGTATTAATTAATGCTCTTGTGTCTTTTGGAAAACATGAGCCACCATAAGCTGGCCCAGCTCTTAAAAATCTTTCACCAATTCTTTGATCTGAACCGATACCAATAGATACATCTTTTATATCTACATCTGTTTTTTCACATAAATTTGCCAATTCATTAATATATGAAATTTTTGTTGCTAAGAATGCATTAGAAGCATATTTTATTAATTCAGCCCCCCTTCTCGAAGTATTAAAATACTTACTTTTTTTTTTAATAATAGGTAAATAAAGAGATTGTAAAATTTTGTTAGCTTTTTTGCTATTTGTGCCAACTACAACTCTATCTGGATAAATAAAATCTCTTATGGCTTCGCCTTCTCGTAGGAATTCTGGATTTGATACAACATCAACAAGTTTATTTTTTTTTAATCGTGTTAAAATATTTTCTATCTTATCGCCAGTGGTCACAGGCACTGTTGATTTTGTTACAATAATTTTATAGCTTTTAATAATTTTCTTTAATTCTTTAACTACATTAAATACAAATTTAAGATCAGCCGAATTTGTATTCTTTTTTGTTGGAGTGCCAACACATATAAATATAATGTTAGATTTCAATACAGCTTTTTTTAAATCATTTGTAAAAATTAATCTTTTTTGTTTATAATTTTTTTTTAGAATTTCCTCTAATCCAGGTTCATAGATTGGTATATTCCCATTATTAAGAGACTTAATTTTATTTATATCTTTATCGACACAATAAACTGTATTTCCTAAATCTGAAAAGCATACTCCACTAACAAGACCAACATATCCAGTTCCAATCATGCACAATTTCATAATTTAGAAATCTCCATTGAAGATTTAATATATCCGTGCATAGAACCGCAATCCAGATATTTTCCTGAAAAATTATGTGCTATAAATTTATCACCATCATAAATTAATGATTGAATAGCATCTGTTATGTGAATTTCACCACCTTTACCAGGACTTTGATTTTTTAATTTAATAAAAATTTTTTTAGGAAGTATGTATCTACCTATTACAGCTTTGTTTGATGGTGCTTCAGAAACTGTTGGTTTTTCAATGACATCATCAATTAAATAGTTCGAATTAGTTAATTTTTTATTTAACTTATATATTCCCCATCTTGTTACTGATTTCTTGTTAACCTTCATGCTTGCCATTACAGATGATTTATACTTATTATGAACCTTGATCATAGACTTAGAGCAATTATTTTTTACTATTAAGTCATCTGGAAGAAGCATTAGAAAAAAATTATCTTTTATATATTTTTTTGTTTTTAAAACAGCATCTCCTGTACCAAGAGGTTTATTTTGATAAACAAATTTAATCATTTTTTTATATTTCAGAATTTTTTGATATTCTTTCTTAATTCTAGGATCTTTTTTTTTTTTAATAATACTTTTGTAAAATTTGTCATTATAAAAATATTTTTTAATCATTTTTTTTTTATTTGATATAATAAAAATTATTTCTTTAATGCCTGCTTCTATACATTCATCTAATATATATTCAATCCCTGGCTTTCCATCTATTGGCAAAAGTTCTTTTGGAAAAACACTAGTCAACGGTAACAGTCTTGTACCCAAACCTGCAAGTGGTATTATTGCTTGTCTAATCATTAAAATGTATTATTTAATGGAGTATCATAAATGATAATTTTTAAAAGTATAAAAATATTAAATAAAAAAGTAAATTTTACTAATAATGTAGGGTTTGTGCCCACTATGGGGGCTTTGCACAAGGGACATGTCTCATTAATTAAAAAATCAAAATTAATATGTAATAAAACTATAGTAAGTATTTTTATAAATAGAGCCCAGTTTAACAAAATTGGAGATTACAAAAAATACCCCAGATATCTAAGCAAAGATATCAAGATTCTAAAACAACTAAATGTTGATTACTTATTGCTACCTGAAGAGAAGGATATATTTAAATCAAAAAAACAAATGAAAATTAAGATTAATAATAACGACAAAGTTATGTGTGCAAAATATAGGCCAGGGCATTTTGAGGGTGTTTTAGCTGTAATAAATCAATTTTTATCATTTATGAAACCAAGATATATTTTTTTAGGTGAAAAGGACTATCAGCAAATTTATTTAATTAAAAAGTATCTATCAAAAAAATACAATACTAAAATTTTTAAATGTAAAACTATTAGATTAAATAAAGCCTTGCCATACTCATCAAGAAATCTTTTATTAAAAAAAAACGAACTATTATTAGCTAATGAAATAAGTTTAATGATAAAAAAAATTTTCTCTACGTATAGAAATAGTTATTCAAACATCAAGCAATTAAATAAAATTAAATCAGAAATCCTTAAAAAAAAAATAAAATTAGAATATCTTGAATTAAGAAATAAATTTGATCTTTCCAAAAAAATTAATAAAAAAAATGTTAAAATTTTTATTTCTTATTATGTTAATAAAGTAAGACTAATTGATAATTATTAATTGTAAAAAAAATAAGCACCTATACCTAAAAAAGAAAGAAATCCAATAACATCTGTTATTGTTGTTACAAAGACACTTGATGCTATTGCTGGATCAATATTAAATCTCTTTAGAGTTACGGGTACCATAATTCCAAAAACTCCTGCAACAATCATATTTAAAACCATTGAAATTGATATTATTAATGACAATGAAAAGTCCTTAAACCATAGTTGAACTATTAAAGCACTAATGATAGCAAAGATTACTCCATTCAAGACACCAATTGCAAATTCTTTAGTCACTGTTTTTATAAAATTATTTTTCGATAAATCATTTGTTGCGATTGCTCTTACTGTTACGGCTAATGTTTGCATACCAGCATTGCCACCCATAGATGCTACAATTGGCATCAAAAATGCTAAAGCTACCATTTGTTCTATAGTTGCTCCAAAAATACTTATTACCCATGTTGCAAGGAAAGCTGTTAATAAATTAAGTAAAAGCCAATTAAACCTTCTTTTTGTTTTAGTTAAAACGCCATCAGTAATTTCCTCATCACCTACTCCTGCAAGTCTTAATGTGTCCTCTTCTGCCTCTTCTTTTAATACTGTTAACATGTCATCACTTGTTATCATACCAACCAATTTTTCAGATTTATCTACTACACACGCTGAGTTTAAGTTATAATTTTCGAAAATATGTCCAACTTGCTCTTGATCCATATCTACAGGAATGGAAAGTTGTGTTTCAAGCATTATTGACTGCATCTTAATATCTCTTGATGTTCTTAATACTTTTGAAGCAGGCACAGTTCCAATAGGTTTGAAATCACTATCTACAATAAAAATTTCTAAAAATTCATCTGGTAAGTCTTTATTTTCTCTAAGATAATCTATTGTTTGTCCTACTGACCAGTTACTCGGTATAGCAGTGAATTCTCTTTGCATTAAACGAGCAGCTGAGTCTTCTGGATAACTTAAACTTTCTTTTAAAGCAAATCTATCTTTAGGTGGTAAAGAATTAAGGAGTATATTTTTATTTTCTTCATCTAAATTTTCAAGAATTTTAATCGCATCATCAGACTCTAAATTCTTTATAATGTTAATAATTGAGTTTGATGGTAAATATTTTATAATTTCAACCTGTATAGACTCATTTAGTTCAATAAAGACTTCAGGATCTATCTCAAAACTACTTAATTTTATAAGATTTTCTCTATCATTCTCATTTAAATGTTCAATTATGTCAGCAGCATCTGCTGGGTGCATTTCTTTAAATGAATTATTTATAAAGGAAGCATCATTTTTTACAATTTTATCTCTGACAACTTTTATATATTCCTTATTGAATTCAAAGTTTACTTTTTTATCTTTAATTTTTTTTACTAAAGTCATAAAATTTCATATAGATTATTAATAAACTATTAATACATAATATAGATATTACAAATCATAATATGAAAATTGAGATAAAAAAGTCAGTAAAGCCAGTAAATTACACAAAAGCTGTAAATTTACTTGAAAATAGAATGAAAAGTATAAGTAATAATAAATCAAAAGAGCTTTTATGGATACTACAACATCCAGATGTTTATACAGCAGGATCTTCTTACAAAAATAATGAAATATTAGATAAAAATATTAAGATTGTAAAAACCTCTAGAGGGGGAAAGATTACTTGGCACGGCCCAGGGCAATTAATTTGTTATTTTGTAATAGATCTTAAAAGAAGAAAGAAAGATATTAGATATATGTTAAAAAATATTGAAAAAACTATAATTGAAACTTTAGAAGCATATGAGATTAAATCATATAGTGACAAAAAAAATATAGGCATTTGGGTGCGAGATAAAAAAAAATTAAGAAAAGTTGCTGCTATAGGAGTCAAAATTAAAAAATGGATTGCATTTCATGGTTTTTCATTAAATATAAACAATAAACTTAACTCATACAAAAAAATACTGCCGTGTGGAATGAAAGAAGATAATATTACAACTCTTCAAAAATATAAAAAAAGAGATTATAAAGAAATTGAAAAAAGATTAATTGAAAATTTTATTAAAAATTTTGAAACTTAAGTCGTTTAGTCTTAATCATTTTTTCGAAATATTCAGGTAATGGCGCTGTGTAATTGTATTTTACTCCATTTATCATAAATTTTATGTTATATGCATGCAACATTAAATCTTTATTAATTGATTTTTTTGTAGAAAAAAATGTATATTTGTCATCACCTAACACAGGATGATTGATATTGTACAACTGCTTTCTTAGTTGATGTTTTCTCCCCGTAATAGGTTTCATTTTAACTAACGTACTATTCACATTTTTATCAATAACATTATAAATAGTTTCTGCTTTCTCGATAATTTTTTTATTTTTTTCATATCTAACTAAGGGGTCATTCCAAATACCCTTATCTTTATCAATTTCTCCATGGCAAATTGCAATATAGGTTTTGTAGACCTTTCTTAATCTAAATAATGAAGTTAATAGTTGTGCGGACTTTCTGTGTTTGGCGATAATTAAAATGCCAGAAGTATCTTTGTCCAGTCTGTGTACGGTTAATGGTTTGCTATCATTAAATATTTCACTTTTTGTAAATATATCAATTAAATTTTTTTTAGATTTTGTTCCTCCTTGAACAGAAACACCAGCTTTTTTATTTATTATTATAAAGTCCTGATTATTTTCAATTATTAGTTCTTCATTAGATTTTAAAAATTTTTTTGAGGGAATATATTTATTTATTTTTTTTTGATTACGTTCTTCAAATGAAATATCGTAAATATCTATTTTGTCATTTAATTTTAACTTATGAGAATTCTTAATTTTTCTATCGTTTATTTTAATTTTTCCAACTCTTAAATTTTTTTCAATAAGAGATTGTGGTAACTTTCCTATTTTTGTTCTAACCCACCTATCTATGCGCATGTCTGTATCTGATGCATCCACTAGATAACTTTTTTTCATGTCTGATAAAGGAATGTATATTATACTTTAGCTGCTGCTGGCGTCTCTTCTTTATTTACTTTTTTTTCTTTTTTCTTTTTATCCACTTTTTTAGCTTCTATGTCTCTATCTACAAATTCAATAACAGCCATTGGTGCTTTATCTCCATATCTAAAGCCTGCTTTAATAATTCTCGTATATCCTCCATTTCTGGATATATATCTTTTTGATAAAGTTTTTTTCACTTTATTGGCTGATTTTATATCTTGTAATTTTGAAACAAGTAATCTCATATTTTGTAATGTATCTTTTTTACCTAAAGTAATTATTTTATCAGCCTGTGGTTTTAGAAATTTAGCTTTTGGTAATGTTGTGGTTATTTGCTCATATTTTATAAGAGAGTTAAGCATATTTTTAAGTAAAGCTTTCCTATGCTCCGAGGTTCTGTTTAGTTTCTTCTGAGCTACACCATGTCTCATTTTTATATTGCCTCTTCAAGTTTCTTTGATAATTCTGCTATATTGTCTGGTGGCCAATTTGGTATTTCCATACCAAGATACAAGGACATCGCTGTTAAAACTTCTTTTATTTCATTTAAAGATTTTCTACCAAAATTAGGTGTTCTTAACATTTCACCTTCAGATTTCTGAACTAAATCACCTATGTATATAATATTGTCATTTTTTAAACAATTCATTGATCTAACAGATAACTCAAGCTCATCAACCTTTCGCAGAAGATTTTTATTAAATTCTGGTTCTTTAGGTTGATCTTTTACAATCACTTCTTGAGGTTCATCAAAATTTACAAACATTCCAAGTTGATCTTGGAAAATCCTGGCAGCATAAGCAACAGCGTCTTCTGCGGATATAGACCCATTTGTTTCAATTTCCATTGTAAGTTTATCATAATCTAGTGCTTTGCCTTCTCTAGCTGTACTTACAGAATATGATACTTTTTTAACAGGACTAAATAATGAGTCGATAGCTATTAGGCCCAGTGGTGGTTCCTCTGGTTTGTTATTATCAGCTGATACATAGCCTTTGCCTGAACTTACTGTCATTTCCATGTGAAAATTTGTATTTTCATCTAAGTTACAAATAACTAAGTCTGGATTTAAAATTTCTACATCAGATACAGGCGTTATATCAGATGCCTTTATTTCACCGGGCCCTTTTGCATCTAAAATTAATTTTTTATTAACTTCAGAATTACTTTTAAGAGCTAAAGATTTAACGTTAAGAACAATATCCGTAACATCTTCTCTAATACCTTTTATTGATGTAAATTCATGTAAAACACCATCAATTTGAATTGATGTTACTGCAGTTCCTTGAATTGAAGATAGTAGAATTCTTCTTAGTGAATTACCTAAAGTTAGTCCATAACCTTTTTCTAAAGGTTCTGCAATAATTTTAGCAAAAGATTTATCCTCGCTTAATTTAATATCTAATTTAGCAGGCTTAATTAACGTCTTCCAGTTTTTATTATTAACTTGGGCAGTTTCCATTTATACTCTCCTTTTCTTTGGTGGTCTTGATCCATTATGTGGCATTGGTGTTGTGTCTTTAATTGAGATAATTTTAAATCCCCTTGCTTGTAAAGCTCTTAAAGCAGTTTCTCTACCAGATCCTGGTCCTTTAACTTCTACAGATAAAACTTTCATACCAAATTCAAGGGCTTTAGTTGCTGCAGCATCCGCAGCTATTTGTGCTGCGTAAGGAGTTGATTTTCTAGATCCTTTAAATCCTTTTTGTCCAGCAGATGCCCATGAAATTACATTTCCACTAGTATCGGCAATAGATATAATTGTATTATTAAATGTTGATTGAACATAAGCAATACCATTAGTGATACTCCTTTTGCTTTTTTTCTTTTTTGAGTATGAGCTTACTTTCTTTTTTTTTTGCTTGGTATTATCTGTTTGTTCTTTTTTATCAATTTTTTCGTTTTCCATTTTTTATTTTTTGAGTGGAGTTAATTTTTTACCTGCAATAGCAATAGCTTTACCTTTTCTTGTTCTAGCATTGCAACGAGTTCTTTGGCCTCTTGTTGGTAATTTTTTCCTATGTCGAGACCCCCTATAAGAAGCTAGATCAATTAATCTTTTAATATTTAAAGAGTTCTCTCTTCTCAGATCCCCTTCAACTGTAAAATTTTTATCTATGTACTCTCTTATCTTTAATATCTGATCATCAGTAAGTTCATTTACTCTTTTAGATTTTGAAATTTCAAGATCTTTACATATCTGTTTTGAAAATTTATTTCCAATACCATAAATGTATGTTAGTCCAATTTGAACAATTTTATTAGTTGGTATGTTTACACCTGCAATACGAGCCATAGTTTTTGTGAGTAATTTCAGCCTTTATATAAGAAGTTAATTCAATGTCAACGTCTCATTCACCAACAATTTCCTCAATTTTTTGAGAAATATTGATTATTTCCATAGATCCATCGACTTCATGAAAATTTTTGTTTTTTGAATAATAATCTAATACAGGTTTAGTAATTTCCATGTACGTGTCATATCTTTTTAATATAGTATCTGAATCATCATCTGATCTCTTCTCTAAAATTTTTCTTTTTTCAATACGCTTTATGATAGCTTCCTTATTTACATTAAGAAAAAAAATATAGTCAATTTTTTGACTTGATTTCATTAGTAATTGTTCTAAATTTTTTGCTTGATTTATTGTTCTTGGGTAACCATCAAAAATTAATTTATTTTTTTTTTTTATATCGAAGATTATTTTCTCTAAAAGCTTATTTACTATTTCATCTTCAACAAACTTTCCATTATTCATGTTATTAATAATTCTTTTGCCAATTTCTGAATCTTTCTTTATTTCGTCTCTTAGCATATCTCCAGTGGACACTTGAAAGTTATTAAATTTTTCAACTAAATATTTAGCTTGAGTTCCTTTTCCAGCACCTGGAGGACCGAATATAATTATATTCACTTAGTTATTTTCCAAATTTAGTTTTTTTAATTAATTGCTCGTACTGCGAGCTCATTAAACGTGTTTGAATTTGTGTAACTGTATCTATAGCAACTACAACAACAATTAAAATTGATGTACCACCCAGATAAAAAGGTATTGGATAGTTTGCAATCAAAAATTCTGGCATTAAACAAACAAGAGTCAAATATAGTGCACCAATGGTTGTTAACTTTGTTAAAATATTATCTATATATAATGCTGTACTTTCACCTGGTCTAATGCCAGGTACAAAACCACCATATTTTCTTAAATTTTCAGCAGTTTCGTTTGGGTTAAATGTAATTGATGTATAAAAAAAAGTAAAAAAAATTATTCCACTCGCATATAACAGCATATACAAAGGTTGTCCTTGTGAAAAATATGAACTTATGTTTAAAAATGTATCGTTTGATGAAAAATTAAAATTTGAAAATGTTACAGGTAGTAACAATAAGGCTGATGCAAAAATAGCTGGAATTACACCTGCTTGATTAATTTTTAATGGTAAATGTGATGAATCCCCACCATACATTTTGTTACCCATTTGTCTTTTGGGGTAATTAATTAGAATTTTTCTTAAAGCTCTTTCCATAAACACAATGAACATTATTGTTAAAATTAATAAGATGAATATAAAAATAATCATTAAACTTGATATCGCTCCTGTTCTACCAAGTTCAAAAGTTGTCACTAAGGCCCTAGGTATTTCAGCAACAATTCCAGAAAATATTATTAAAGATATACCATTACCTATTCCTCTTTGAGTGATCTGCTCACCAAGCCACATTAAAAAAATTGTTCCAGCAACAATAGTTGTAACAGTTGAGATTTTAAAAAAAACTCCAGGATTGATCACCAAATTTGATGATGCTTCCAATCCTACGGATAAACCATAACCCTGTAATGTTGCCAAAAGTACAGTTCCATATCTTGTGATCTGAGATATTTTTTTTCTACCAGTTTCACCTTGATTTTTTAGATTTTTAAAATACTCGGACACACCAGTTAATAATTGAACTATTATAGAAGATGAAATGTAAGGCATTATGCCGAGGGCAAATATAGCCATTCTACTAATTGCTCCTCCTGCAAAAACATTAAACATTCCAAGCAGTCCTTTTTGATTGCCGTCCATCAAAATTTGTAATTGTTCAGGATCAATACCTGGCAGCGGAACAAAAGTACCTAATCTATATACTGAAAGAATAATAATTGTAAATAAAATCCTATTTTTAAGATCATTACTCTGTGGAGACGCACTCATTTTTTATTTTTTATATACCTGGTATGATCCGCCAGCCTTAGAAATCTTATCTATTGCTGATTTAGAAAAAAAATTTGCAGTAATATCAATTTTGACCTTTATATCGCCTGAACCTAAAATTTTAATTTTATTGGTTTTTTTGTTTAAAATATTTAAATTTTTTAGGATTTTAATATCAATTTTATTGTTAGGATCAATTTTCTTTTTTTCAATCAATTCCTGGACTTTTTTTAAATTCAATTTAGCAATCAAATTAGTTTTATGAAGTGAATTGAAACCTCTTTTAGGTAATCTTCTATATAAAGGCATTTGACCGCCTTCATAACTTTTAATTGCAACTCCTGATCTTGACTTTTGACCTTTGTGTCCTCTGCCTGAAGTTTTTCCTTTACCAGATCCAATACCTCTACCAACTCTTATTTTTTTTTCTGTTACTGATTTCATTGTGTTTAAATATGACATTATCCTCTCTTTTCTACTATTTCTGATATTTTTTTATTTCTTATAGTTGAGATATGTTTTGGTGAATGTTGATTAGATAACGCCTTTAGACATGCTCTTATTACATTGTGTGGATTTGCTGTTCCCATAGATTTTGCCACTATATCTTTAATTCCTAAAACTTCACAAACTGCCCTAACTGGTCCACCAGCAATTATACCTGTTCCCTTAGGTGCTGATCTTAATTTTATCCTACCAGCTCCATCTTTTCCATATATGTCATGATGAATTGTTCTGCCTTCTCTTAAAGGTATTTGGATTAAATTTCTTTTTGCCAAATCATTAGCTTTTTTTATTGCATCTGGTACTTGTTTGGCTTTTGCATGAGCAATACCAATTTTACCATTTTGATTTCCAACAACTACTAATGCAGAAAAACCAAATCTTCTTCCACCTTTTACAACTTTAGTTATTCTGTTTATATGAACTAATTTTTCTAAAAATTCATTATTTTTTTCCATCTTAAAATTCCATTCCTTTTTTTCTTAATGTTTCAGCAAAAATTTTTACTCTACCATGATATTTATAAATACCACGGTCAAAATATACTTTGGTAATTTTTTTTTCATTAGCTTTTTTTGCCAATTTTTCAGCAACTGCAATAGAAAGATCTTTTTTTGTTCCACTTTTATTTTCTTTAATATCCTTTTCGTGCGATGATGCAGAAATTAATGTTATATTTTTATTATCATCAATTATTTGAGCTGACAAATTTTTAGAGGATCTCGATACAGATAATCTAAATCTATTTTCCTTAGCAACTTTTTTAATTTTGTTTCTTATTCTAAATTTTTTTCTTAAAGATGTATTTAATTTCATTATTTTTTCTTACCTTCTTTTCTAAGAATGTATTGACCAACTTCTTTAATGCCTTTGCCTTTATAAGGCTCTGGTGGACGTAAAGATTTAATTTGTGATGCAACCATTCCCACTAGCTGTTTGTCAGAGCCAGTAATTTTGACATTTGTTTGTTTTTCAACAACAATTTTTATATTTTCTGGTATCTTAAAATTAATATCATGGCTAAAGCCCAACTGAAGATTTAAATCATTTCCTTTTATAGCTGCTCTATATCCCACACCAACAAGTTCAAGATTTTTACTATATCCTTCGCTAGCACCTATAATAGCATTATTTAAAATACTTCTGTTCATTCCCCATAATCTCTTTGTATCATCATTTATTATCTTAGGTTTAATTGATATGTCTTTTCCTTCATTAATTTTTATTTCAAAAATATCTGTATCAAAAGGTAATATTTTTTTTCCTTGTGGGCCCTCAATATTTAAAGAATTTTCTGTCATTACAACTTTAACTTTATCAGGTACTGGTATGTTTATTTTTCCTATTTTTGACATTAAAATACCTTACAAATTATTTCACCACCGAGTTTTTGTTTTCTAGCATCCATATCACTCATTACACCTTTTGGTGTTGATATAATTGCTATACCTAAACCATTATTAATTTTTGGTAAGCTTTCAGCGCTAGAAAAAATTCTACGACCTGGTTTTGAAACCCTTTCAATTGTATTTATAACTGGATTTCCCGAGTTATATTTTAAATTAATTTGTAGATCTGATTTGTTGAAATCTTTTTTTTCTACTTTGTAATCAATAATAAAACCTTCAGATTTAAGTACGTCAGCAATTTTTACTTTAAAATTTGAAGAAGGTAGCTCAATCTTTTTGTAATTTCTTACTTGAGCATTTTTAATTCTTGCTATCATATCGCCTATTGGATCACTTAAACTCATAATATTCCTTTCTACCAACTAGATTTAACCATACCTGGAATTTTTCCTTCGAGACCAAGTTCTCTTAAGGCAATTCTTGAAATTTTTAATTTTCTATATACTCCATGTGGTCTTCCAGTTATTTCACATCTATTCATTATTCTTACTCTTGAAGAATTTCTAGGTAATTTTGATAATTTTTGTTGTGCTTTAAATCTTTCTTCTAGTGAAATCTTTTTATCCATAATAATTTTCTTAAGTTTTTTTCTTTTTTCCTGGTATTGTTTAACCATCTTTATTCTTCTGTTGTTTTTATTTACAGCGCTAACTTTTGCCATATTAGTTATCTCCTTTTGTTTTAAATGGGAAATTTAATTTTTGTAATAATTTTAAACTATGATCTTTATTGTTTGATTTAATTACAATTGTTACATCTAAGCCTCTAATTTTATCAACTTTATCAAAATTTACCTCAGGGAAAATTATATGCTCTTTAATACCAAATGAATAATTACCAAATTTATCAAATCCTTTATCTGACAGTCCTCTAAAATCTTTAATTCTTGGTAATGCTATATTTACTAGTCTGTCTATAAATTCATACATCTTATTTTTCCTTAATGTTACTTTTAATCCTGCTTGCGTTCCTTTTCTTGTTTTAAAATTAGATATTGATTTTCTGAATTTGGTGATTACTGGTTTTTGACCAGTTATTTTTGCTAGATCCTCCTCACAAAATTTAATGATTTTATTATCATTTCCGTCTATTCCAAGTCCCATATTTAGAATTATTTTTTCAATTTTAGGTGACATAAATTGATTTTTTAAATTAAACTCTGTTTTTAGTTCTGGTAAAATTTTATTTTTGTATATTTCTTTAAGCCTAGTCATTATTTTTTAGCCTCATCTTTTTTTTTTTTATTATCAAATAATATTAGATTTGAAATATTAATAAAATTTTCCTTTGTAACTATTCCACCTTTTTTTTCTTTTGTTGTTTTGATATGTTTTTTCACCATATTCATCCCTTTAACTTTAGCTCTATTTTTTTTTCTATCTATTTCAATAATTTCACCAGTTTTATTTTTATCTTTTCCTGTTAAAATTTTTACATTATTACCTTTTTTTACAATACTCATAATACCTCCGGTGCTAATGATATAATTTTCATTAAGCCTCTTGTTCTTAATTCTCTTGTTACTGGGCCAAAAATTCTTGTTCCAACTGGTTCACCTTTATCATCAACTAAAACAGCAGCATTATTGTCAAATCTTACTTTTGATCCATCTTCTCTATGTATGCCCTTCTTGACTCTTACAACGACAGCTTTATGAACTGTTCCTTTTTTAACTTTACCTTTTGGTATTGCCTCTTTTACTGCAATTACTATTGTGTCACCAATACTTGCGTATCTTCTTTTAGATCCACCAAGCACTTTAATGCACTCAATTTTTTTTGCTCCAGTATTATCTGCAACTTGTAATTCTGTCTGAACTTGTATCACTTGACGTCTCCTATAACTTCAAATTTTTTATTTTTAGAATGTGGCCTACATTCAATTATTGAAACTTTGTCACCATTTTTAAACTTATTTTCTGGATCATGGGCATTATATTTTTTTCTTACTTTCACAACTTTTTTCAACACTGGATGTTGATATTTACGCTCCACCACTACTGTTATTGTTTTATTTGGTTTATCACTTACGACTATTCCAGATAATGTTTTTTTAGGCATCAATTTTTCCTTTTAATAATGTTTTTAGTCTTGCTATTGTTTTTTTTGTACTCTTCACTTTAGAATAGTTAGTAAGCTGACCATTAATTTTTTGAAATCTCATATTGAACAAATCTTTTTTATTTTTATCAATATTTGAAATTACTTCACTTTTTTTTAATTTTTTTATTTCTTGTTTTTTCATACTATATTCTCTTTATAAATTTTGTTTTTATTGGTAATTTAGCTGACGCTTTATAAAGTGCCTCACGAGCAATTTGTTCTGGTACACCATCAATTTCAAAAATAATTCTTCCAGGTTTTACTCTGCAAGCCCAGTATTCAGGAGATCCTTTTCCTTTACCCATCCTTACCTCAACGGGTTTTTTTGATACTGGTATATTTGGGAATACTCTTGTCCAAACTCTTCCTTGTCTTTTCATATGTCTTGTAAGTGCAACTCTTGCTGCCTCTATTTGTTTTGAAATAACTCTGTCTGGCGCCATAGCTTTCAAACCATAAGCTCCGTAATTAAGATAATTACATCTTGATGCAACACCATGAATTCTACCTTTATGTGCTTTTCTAAATTTTGTTCTAGTTGGCTGTAACATAATTATTTCTTATTTGTCTCCTGACTAAATTCTCTCGTAAATATTTCACCCTTGTAAATCCATATCTTTACACCAATAATTCCATAAGTTGTTAATGCTTCTGCTTCTGCATAATCTATATCTGCTCTTAAGGTATGAGATGGTATGCTACCTTCTCTCAACCATTCTGTTCTAGCAATTTCATTTCCAGCTAATCTTCCGCTTAAAGATACTTTAATACCTTTTGCTCCTAATCTTATAGCTGACTGCATAGCTCTTTTCATTGCTCTACGATATGAAACTCTTTTTACAAGTTGTTGAGCAATATTCTCAGCTACTAGGTACGCATTAGTTTCTGGTTTTTTAACTTCTTTAATATTTAAATTAACATCATTTGAAGTTATGTTTGAAAGCTTAGATTTAATCTTTTCAATATCACTTCCTTTTTTTCCAATTACAAAACCTGGACGAGATGTGTAAATTGTAACAAAACACTTTTGTGAAGTCCTTTCTATCATAACTTTTGAGACACCAGAATTTACAACATTTTTTTTAATATATTCACGTATTTTAAAATCTTCAATTAAGTATTTGCCAAAATCTTTTTTCTTGGCATACCATAAAGAGTCCCAACCTCTATTAATGCCAAGTCTTAAGCCAACAGGATTAACTTTTTGTCCCATGTTTCTCCACTTCTTTTTTTTCAGTTAAAATTATTGTTAAATTAGAATAAGGTTTTTTTATTGGTGCAGCTCTTCCTTTTGCTCTTGGTCGAAATCTTTTCATAACAATTTGTTTGCCACAATATGCTTCTTTCACAACTAATTTATCAATGTCATATTGATAATTGTTTTCAGCATTAGCAACGGCAGACGATAAAGTTTTTGATACATCGTTAGATATTCTCTTGTCTGAAAAAGATAGATTTCTAAGTGCTACATCAACTTTTTTTCCAACTATACTTTTTAAAATTGGATTTAATTTTCTTGTACTTGATCTTACGTTTTTATTTATAGATCTAACTACGTTTATTTTTTCATCTACAGTATTTTTTTTATTCATCATTAATTATTATCCTTTTTTTGCTGTATCATCTTTAGCTTTTTTATCAGCTGGTGTATGACCAAAAAATTGTCTTGTTGGTGCAAACTCACCAAACTTATGTCCAACCATATCCTCTGAAACTGTGATAGGTATAAATTTTTTGCCATTATAAATTAGAAAACTAGCTCCAATAAAATCTGGAATAATGGTCGATTTTCTTGACCAAGTTTTAATAGGTCTTTTATTTGAATCCAACTTTTGTTTGTCTACTTTTTTAATTAAGCTCTCCTCAACAAATGGTCCCTTCCATACAGATCTAGCCATAGATTACCTTCTTTTCCTTTTTCTTCTTCTTATAATAAATTTATCAGTTCTTTTATTATCTCTAGTTTTAAGGCCTTTAGCAGATTGTCCTGTTGGTGATACTGGATGTCTACCTCCTGCTGATTTACCTTCACCTCCACCATGTGGGTGATCAACCGGATTCATTACAACACCTCTTGTATGTGGTCTTCTTCCTAACCATCTAGATCTGCCTGCCTTGCCTATTTTGATATTTTTTTGATCTGGATTTGATAAAATTCCGATAGTTGCAAGTGATTTTGAGTTAATTTTTCTTACTTCGCCAGATGCTAATTTTAATAATGTGTAGATACCATCTGTACCAGAAATCGTTACCGATGTCCCAGCAGATCTTGCGATCTTACCACCAGCACCAGGCTGTATTTCAACGTTATGAATATTAATACCCACAGGAATGTTCTGTAAAGGCATACAATTACCTACTTTGATTTCAATATCATTACCATTTATAACTTTGTCACCAATTTTTATATCTTGAGGAGCCAAATAATAAAATTTTTCACCATCTTCAAACTTTACAAGCATAATATGACAGGATCTATTTGGATCATATTCAATTCTTTCGACTTCAGCACTCATATCAGTTTTTTTTCTATAAAAATCAACATTTCGATATTTTTGCTTATGTCCACCACCTGTATTTCTAGAAGTTATTCTTCCAAGATTATTTCTTCCTCTTGAAGATTTATTGTTATTTGTTAAAGGTTTATAGGGTTTGCCTTTCCATAAGCCAGTTCTATCAACTATAATTGTTCCTCTCGTTGATTTTGTATATGGTTTAAATGATTTTAATGACATTATTTAAATTCCAGTACTAAGATCAATACTTTGACCTTTTTTAAGTGTTATTATTGCTTTTTTATAGCCTTTTAATTTAATTTTTCTTCCCCTAGATACTTTTTCTCTATTTTGTTTATTTACAATATTAACTTTTACAACATTAACCTTAAATATTTTTTCTATATTTTTTTTTAAAATATTTTTGGTTGAGGATTGTGGTACTTTAAATACAATTTTATTCTGTTCAGATAAATTTGTAGATTTTTCAGTAACAACAGGCTGTAAAATTTTATCGTATAAATGTATTTTATTCATATTTATTTTAATTTTGTTTGTAAGTTATTAACTGAAGTTTCTGTAAAAATTATTTTTTCAAACTTTGCTAAATCATAAGCGCTAAAATGGTTAACATCTGTTAATTTAACATTTGGAATATTTTGAACACTAAGCTTAATATTTTCTATAGAATTCTTATCAGCAATAACCAATGCGTTGTTAGCATTATTTTTTAAAAGTATTAAATTCATTATTTTTGTCTTTTCAATTTTTTCTTTAAAATCATCAAATATAATTAAGTTATTTTCTTTATTTTTTTTGCTGATGAGTGACATGATTCCAAGTTTTTTTTCACTTTTATTTATTTTTCTAATTTTATAATTATCTTCACCCTTAGGACCATGAGCGATACCACCACCTACAAATATTGGTGCCTTTCTACTTGCGTGTCTTGCACCACCAGTACCTTTTTGCGCATAAATTTTACTTGTAGATCCTCTAATTTCATTTTTTTGTTTTGTTTTAGCTTTTCTACCTTTGTAGTTGGCATTAGTTTTATAAAGTAGTAAGTCAATTAATTTCTTATTCACATTTCCAGAAAAAATTTTATCCATAACCTCAAAGCTTGATTTATTTCCTTTTATGTCAATTTTATCTATTTTCATTTTATTTTTTCTTTTTATCTAGATTTTTTTTTTGTTTTTCGCTTATTTCAATTTTTTCAAGAATGGTTAATCTGCTTATATTTTTAACAGATTTTTTTACAAGTACTTCTGTATTCTTAGACCCAGGTATTGAACCTTTAACATACAATAAACTATTTTCACTATCAGATTTAATAATTTCTAAATTCTGCATAGTTCTAATTTTATCACCCATATGGCCAGCCATTTTTTTTCCCTTAAAAACTTTTCCTGGATCTTGGTTTTGACCAGTTGAGCCATGTGCCCTATGTGAAACTGAAACTCCATGTGAGGCTCTTAATCCTCCAAAATTATGTCTTTTCATTGCTCCAGCAAAACCTTTTCCTATTGTTTTTGATTTAATATCAACAAACTTTACATCGTTAAAAATTTCTATTCCAAATTCATTTCCTGGTTTATATTGCTCTGTATCGTTTACTCTTATCTCTTTAAGTTTCTTTTTAGGTTCGGTATTTTTTTTTGCAAAAAAACCTTTCATTGATTTTGTAAGTTTCGATGTTTTGATATTAAAAAAACCAAGTTGAATTGCCTTATAGCCTCTATTTTTTTCATTAATTACATCAATAACTCTTGCTTTTTCTAATTTCAAAATCGTTACTGGAACTGATTGACCAGATTTATAAAACTCTCTGGACATACCAATTTTTTTACCTAATAAAGACAAATCAGACATAATTTAAATTTTTATCTCCACATCTACTCCTGAGGCTAGATCAAGCTTCATTAATGCCTCTACTGTTTGTGGAGTTGGTTCAATTATATCTATTAATCTTTTATGTGTTCTTGTTTCAAATTGTTCTCTACTTTTTTTATCGATATGTGGTGATCTTAGAACTGTATATCTCTCTATTTTTGTCGGTAATGGTATTGGTCCTTTAATGTTGGCGCCAGTTCTTTTAACTGTATTTACTATTTCTTCGGTAGATTGATCTAGTATCTTATTATCGTATGCTCTTAGTTTTATTCTTATATTTTGCTTGTCCATTTTTTATCCAGTTTTTTTTGTAACCTCGTCTTGAACATTTTGAGGAACTTTTGAGTAATGATCAAAAAACATTGAGTATTGTGCTCTACCCTGTGACATTGATCTTAAATTATTTATATAGCCAAACATATTTGCTAATGGAACCATAGCGGTGATAACTGTAGCATTGCCTCTCACTTCTTGAGTACTAACTTGTCCTCTTCTACTATTCAAATCACCAATTACATCACCCATATAATCCTCGGGTGTCACAATTTCTACTCTCATCACTGGCTCTAAAAGTTTAAGAGTTGCTTTTGCACACGCTTCCTTAAAACATTGTCTTGATGCAAGCTCAAAAGCTAAAACACTTGAGTCTACATCATGATGTAAACCATCAATAATAGTTACTTTGTAATCAATTATTGGAAATCCAGCGAGAATTCCAGTATCTGAAATAGTTTCAATTCCTTTTTCAACACCTGGAATAAATTCTTTTGGTATTGCGCCACCTTTAATTTTACTTTCTACTAATCTTCCTTTTCCGGGCTCTAACGGTTCAATTGAAAGTTTAACCCTAGCAAATTGACCTGCTCCGCCACTTTGTTTTTTATGGGTATAATCAAATTCTGATGTATTTTCTATTGTTTCTCTATAAGCCACCTGTGGAGCTCCAACATTTGCTTCCACTTTAAACTCTCTTTTCATTCGATCAACAATTATGTCTAAATGAAGCTCACCCATACCTTTGATAATTGTTTGACCTGACTCTTCGTCCGAACTAACTCTAAAAGATGGATCTTCTTTTGCAAGTCTTCCTAGTGCTTCACCCATTTTTTCTTGGTCAGCTTTTGTTTTCGGCTCAACCGCGATTTCTATGACTGGATCGGGGAATTCCATTGGCTCAAGTAAAACTGAATTTTCTTCATCACACAATGTATGACCTGTTATTGTATTCTTTAAACCTGCTAAAGCTACAATATCACCTGCATTTGCCTCTTTAATATCTTCTCTAGAATTTGCATGCATCAGCAACATTCTACCTACTCTTTCTTCTTTTTCTTTAGAGGAATTAAATACTGCAGTACCTGTTTTTATTGTTCCTGAGTAAATTCTAATAAAAGTTAACGACCCAACAAAAGGATCATTTGCTACTTTAAATGCTAACGCTGAAAAAGGAACACTGTCTTCAAACTTCATATCAACTTCTTCTTCTGAACCTAATTTAGTTCCTTTTATGGACCCTATATCAACTGGGCTTGGTAAATAGTTTACAACTGCATCTAGTAATGGTTGAACACCTTTGTTTTTAAAGGCTGAGCCAGTTAGAACTGGTACAAAACTAAAATCTAATGTGCCTTTTCTGATACATTTTATTAAATCTTCCTCATTAATTTCTTCACCATTTAAATATGCTTCCATTAAGTTTTCATCTTGCTCTACAGCTGTTTCAACCAATTCTGTTCTGTATTTTTGAGATATTTCCTTCAAGTCTTCAGGTATTTCTTTATATTCCCATTCAGCACCTAATGCTTCATTCTTCCAAACTTGTGCCTTCATTTTTACTAAATCTACTACACCAGTTAAAGAAGCTTCAGCTCCAATTGGAACTTGAACTACTAATGGTTTAGCACCTAATCTTTCTTTAATCATATCTACGCATCTAAAAAAATCAGCTCCTGTTCTGTCTAATTTATTTACAAAACATATTCTTGGGACCTTATATTTATCAGCTTGTCTCCAAACAGTTTCAGACTGTGGTTCAACACCAGCAACACCATCAAACACTGCAACTGCTCCATCTAAAACTTTTAGAGATCTCTCGACTTCTATGGTAAAATCTACATGACCTGGAGTATCAATTATATTTATTCTGTGATCATTCCAAAAGCATGTTGTTGCTGCAGAAGTAATAGTGATACCTCTTTCTTGCTCTTGTTCCATCCAATCCATTGTTGCAGCACCGTCATGAACTTCACCAATTTTATGACTTTTGCCAGTGTAATATAAAACTCTTTCTGTTGTTGTAGTTTTTCCAGCATCTATATGTGCCATGATGCCAATATTTCTATACTTTTGTAGTTTATGAGTTCTTGCCATAAATTTTACCATCTAAAATGTGCGAAAGCCTTATTTGACTCTGCCATTTTATGTGTATCCTCTTTTTTTTTAACTGCCGAACCTCTATTTTGATAGGCGTCATAAATTTCATTAAAAATTTTATCCGACATATTTTTATTTTTTCTTTTTCTAGATGCATCAACTAACCATCTCAAAGCTAAAGCTTGAGATCTTTTAGATTTTACTTCAACTGGCACTTGATATGTGGCACCTCCAACTCGTCTAGACCTAACTTCTACTGTTGGTTTTATGTTGTTGATCGCCTGATTAAAAATTTCAATTGGCTCGTCCTTTGTCTTTGATTTTATTTTATCAATGGCTTCATAAATAATTTTTTCTGCTATAATTTTTTTACCATCATACATTATTGAATTAATCAACTTAGGTATAACTGTAGATTTAAATTTTGGATCTATTATTGGGATTTTTTTTGGAGCTTTTCTTTTTCTTGACATTTTATTATTTACCTTTTTTAGCTCCGTATTTAGATCTTTGTTGTTTTCTTGCTGTCACACCTTGGGTATCTAAGTTACCTCGGAGTATATGATATCTAACACCTGGTAAATCTTTTACACGACCACCCCTTATTAATACCACTGAGTGTTCTTGTAAATTATGACCTTCTCCTGGAATGTAAGAAGTGACCTCATGACCATTAGAAAGTCTTACTCTAGCAACTTTTCTTAATGCTGAATTTGGTTTTTTTGGAGTTGTTGTGTATACTTTTATACAAACTCCTCTCTTTTGTGGTGATCTTTCCAAGGCTGGAACTTTATCCCTGCCCTTTGGTCTAATTCTTTTTTTTCTTAACAATTGATTTATTGTTGGCATAATTTTTATATAATTAATTTTGGAAAAGAAATAACCGACATGTTATTAATGGCAGCGTTTAGTGCTATTTCACTACTTTCCAACCAAAATTATCGACAAATTACTATAGAATTTGTTTTTGTCAAACTAAAACAATTAAAAATTGTATTAATTATTGTTGATTTATCTGGGTTTCAGGAGGATTTGCTTTTTCTTGATCTGATAAAAATTTTTCATCATCTTTTAGAGCTTTTTTATTCCATAAACTTTTAACTGATCCAGTTCCAGCAGGTACTAAACGACCTACAATAACATTTTCCTTTAAGCCTTGTAATGTATCAACTTTACCTTTGATAGAGGCATCTGTTAAAACTCTTGTAGTTTCTTGGAAAGATGCTGCTGATATAAATGAGTCAGTTTGTAATGATGCTTTTGTTATTCCCATTAATACTCTTTCACCTAATGCTGGTTTTTTACCTTCAGATTTTAATTTTTCATTAAGGTTCTCAAATTTTATTCTATCAATGATTTCTCCTGGTAATAAATTACTATCACCTGAGTTTTTAACCTCAATTTTTTTAAGCATTTGCCTTAAAATAGTTTCTATATGTTTGTCGTTGATTACAACACCTTGTAATCTGTAAACTTCTTGAACTTGGTTTACAAAATATTCTGTTAACTCTTCGATACCTAAAATTCTTAAAATAT